>Ga0209016_1003008_pt1 | contig 10489 bp, 9 predicted proteins | sample EPASupsiteSAE305_FD_187265 | JGI IMG/M metagenome (GOLD analysis project Ga0209016, IMG submission 187265) | Bioremediated contaminated groundwater microbial communities from EPA Superfund site, New Mexico - SAE3-05 (SPAdes) (version 2) | ecosystem: Environmental > Aquatic > Deep subsurface >...
TTTATTGGATAAGGGCGTTTTTCGTATTGCAGTGGATCAATCAAATAAAAAAATATATGGAATTAGCGATGATCCGGAATATCACATTGTTGAATTCTCATATAATTGATTCTTGTTCTGATAATCAGGTGATTGGCCGTTTTAGCTAGTTTTACTGTACGAATATTCATAATAAAAGAAAAAACGATGTTTAATTTGAAAATATTATCTTGTGTAATTCTACTATATTTATGTCTTACTTCATGTATTAAGCATAAGTCCAGTTCTGTAGATATTGTTATTGATTTGAAGAAAAATACAGAAAGTATACGTTATTCGCAATTCGCTCAATCGGTGGAGTATATTGAATTAAACACAAATGATTCATGTATTATTTCTGATATCTCAAAGATTTTTTTAGATGAAGACACATTGATTGTTTTAGATCAAAATAGAGCTGGAGTATTAGTTTTTACGAAGAGTGGAAAGCTTGTTAAACAAATAAATGATTATGGAAACGGTCCAAATGAATTTGTAGATATAACAGCTTTCGCTCTAGATTCTGTTTTAAACCAGATATGTATATTTGACTGGAGTACACAAAGAATTATCAGATATTCGTATAATGGAGAGTTGCTTCGTACGTATCATATGAATAGTTTTATACGTGATTTTGCAGTACTACGAGATGAACTTAATCTATGTTTTTTACCGTTTTACAGTAAAAAATTACCTTATGGTGTTTGGCTAGCGAATACAAATAATGTTATTGTTAAACGTTATAATACGAATGTACCAATAGATGATCAATTTGAATTTATGGGTACCTATTACAATTCCTCGGATCAGGGGATTCTATATTACGATAGGAATTGGGACAATCTATCTATTATTACAGAAGATACGTTAAAAGTACTTTACACGTTTGACTTAAAGCAACGTATGCCTGAACACCTTCGAAAAAAGGATCCCGCTTCCATTAAACTGGATGGTCTTGCAATGATGTCAAATTTTTCCAATTCTGATCAATATATTTTGTTTTCATATTATCTTTATGAAGGAGACGGGATATACAAATGGGTTTTGTTGGATAAGAATAGCGGAAAAACGATTGTTTCAGATAGTGTTAAAAATGATATAGACTCCATTCAAACGTCTTATCATCATATCTATCAGCTTAATTCAAATACATGGTGTAGGGTATTAGACACTGATGCCAAAAACTGTCAGTTAAAGATTCAATTATTAAATCTTAAATAACTTAGTATGAAAAACGCTAGAATTTTTTTATTAGTCGCTTGTCATAATGGACATAAAGGAGCTAATTCATTTGAATAAAAGATAAAATGGTTTGGTGCGTATCCTGTTTCCGATATTACCTATTTTGAATAGCAATTCGATAGATAAAGTATTGTTTTTATGATAGATATAATTTTATTTATCCTGTTAATTGTTAGGATTTAATATACAATATAATGAAATATTTGCTAATTTGTTTATCTTGCCTAATATTTTCATTCTCATGTAAGAATAAGAATGAGAAAGAGGAATTATCTAATAGGATAGAGCGCGTTAATGATTGTGATAGTAATTCAGTCAAGGTTGTTCAAGGTACTGAAATTGCTGTGGAAACCATCTTGCACCCAAATCGAATGGAAATAGGTAATGGGATGTTGTTTGTATCTTGTTTTAAGTGTGACACGATGATATATACGTTTTCTTTACCTGATATGAAATTTCTAAATAGTTTTGGGCAGAAAGGTGAAGGTCCAGAAGATTTTTTGTTTCCGGTATTTTGCAGCTCAAAAAACAATCGAGTTAGTGTATGGGGCCTGTCTGACTTAAGACAAATTAGACAATTTGATGTCAATAAGGATGGCAAATGGATTTTTAGAAAAAGTTTTGAACTAATAGATAGTAAGCCATATAATCAACCCTATTTGTTAAGAGATTCATTTTTTGTTTATAATGAATTTCCACCCGAATTGTCGATCAAAAAAATCAGTCTTTATAATAAGGCCAAAACAAAGCAGTTAAAATTTGAGATGGACAAAGAGATAAGAGAATCTTTTTTTCAGGCAAACAAAGGCGATTTACTTGCATCAGATAAAGGAATCGCTTACTTATATTATTATAAAGACCAGATTGACTTTTATGATTTTGACTTAAATCTGTTAGTTTCTCATATAGATAAAAATAGTCATGTAGATGTTAATGATAAGAATTATAAGGAAAGCCAGGTGTATTATATCAACTCATATGCGGGAGATAAGTTTTTATATGCCTCAAAACGAGGAAAGTCTCTTTCATTACTTATAGATTCATCATTAGGTTGTATCGAAGTGTACGACTGGAGTGGTAACAAGATTACCGAATTTAAACTAAATCCAACTCCCAATCAATTTGTCGTTGATGAAATGAATAGTGTTATATATGGTTGTAATTATGATTATCCCGATTGTTTATTTAAATATGATATCAAAAATATATATCAATGGTGATAGCCTATTAAGTCCTATTGAGAATTCACAATCGGTTGGTTCTATACATGGAAAGACTCTCTTTAATTAAAACTCATATTTATGGATATAAAGATTATTACAGTTTTTATTACTTGTTTGATATCTAGTCCCTTGGTTTCTCAAAATACTTTTGATTTTTTGAATAAAGGAGTTACAAGGATAACAACAAGGAAAGGCGAAAAAGCAGAACCTCAGCCATCAGCGAATAGTGAATATTTTAAGATTAAGTGTAATATCTTGAAGGATAGCATTCACTTTGCTTTATACGCTAAAGAATTTAAAGGAGGAAAACATGTTCCCGATGATTTTGAAAGAATTAATTCCGGGTTGTTTTTCAAAGGAGATAAGCTTATTTGGGAGATTGTGCCGGACCTGTCAGATAAACATCATCTGAAACTATTCATGTATTTTCCGGGAATGACAGTCTGTCGTCAGAAGCTTACATCCTTAAGTAAATGCTTTAAGTACAGACTGTATAAGGAAACTCAAAGTGCGGTTTATGGGGAAAATGTTCCATTAATGCTTGTATATGAAGATGATTTGTATTCTGGTGAGGTTGAACGGTTCATTAATGAATTTGCCGGACAAGGTCTGTTAGAACCCGTTTCTGTGAAGAATGAAAGGCTCCTTGCAGGTTTAGATAGATATATAATTATATATTATAGATTAATAGACTAGCCATGAATACAAAACTAGTAATACTCATTTTCTTGATTTGTAGTTTTTTTATATGTTTTATCTCATGTAATAAAAATGAGCACTATCAAAATACATCCGAAATTACTTTTGGAAGTTTTGGATCGCCGGTTTATTTAAAAGCAGAAACTGTTGATTTAGATGCACCACTTATGAAACCTCGACGTGTCATTCAGATTGATTCATTTTTATTCGCTCAAAATGTTCAAACGGAGTTTTTTGTTGATAGATACAATATGAATACATTAAAAAAGACTGGTGAATATATAACATTTGGAGGAGGACCGGACGAGCTATTATGGCTTCATAAAATTCAGCAAAAAGATTCCAGTACCTGGTTTTTTGATAGCCAAAAACGGACCTTTACCCAATACGGCGTGCGTGATCTTTGTGAGAAAGATACATTTACATTCCAGCAAAAAGTCAGAATTGAAGATCCATTTTCTGATGTGTTGGCGTTGCCAGATAATCGCTTTGTGGCAACAATCCTAAGTTCTCAGCATAAGCGATTGACTTTTTATGATGCTAAAGGTAAAATGATTGAAACGACTGGTGATTTTCCGTCATTTGGGAAAGAATTCACGAAAATTGAAACATTGGAAGGATATGTTTGCGAAATGGTTTTGTCTTCCGATATAAAAAAAATTATTCTTTTTTATAAACAAACAGATTTAGTGGAGGTGTATGATGTTTCAGGCCATTTAATAAAAAGAATTCATGGTCCGGAGCACTTTTTCCCAGATGTAAAAGAACAATCATATGGGGAAAAAACAAAAGTTAGCGCAAGTCCGAACGAATCGAGAGATGCTTACTTTTGTCCTGCAATAGTTGGTGAAGAGATATTTGTGTTATATTCCGGAAAGTTATACAATCCTGATCAACCTTCGTATTTGCTGAATCAGCTGTTCGTTTTTGATAAAAATGGGAATCCTCAAAAACGATTTGAACTATCAGAACCTATCTTTACTTTTACAGTTGATCCTGTTAAACATATTATTTATGGGTTAACTGATAATCCAGAGTTTCGAATTCTTAAATATAGCTATTGAAGTATATAGAATTTTTTATCTGACATGAATTGCGGCTTTCGTGTCAGATTATTCGTTATGGTGTAATAGTAATCAAATGAATTATCTCTTCAATTTATCTTCATCGAATAACCACCTTCCAGACGGCTGACTACCTTTATACTTGGGTCTTCATTAAAAAGAATTCTGAATCGGCTGATTGATTTATAGATTGCTTCATCATTTTTATTCTTATAAATTTCATAGATTTCAAGTTTTGACAATGAATTTTCTGGCGTTTCCATAAATGCGAATAGTAGTCGGTAAAATATAGTATTATGCAGCCGCTTTCGGCCATTATACCCCCATAATTCCATCTCTTCTGTTTTGAAAAGATAGTGTCCTATCTGATAGTCTCCATTCTCGAGTCTGCGAATTTCTTTTACTGGAGGTAACGCAAGCATTTCTTTTCTGCAATCAAGCGATTTTTGTGAATTACTCCAAGAAAGTTCTCTGGGTCCATAAAAAATAGTTTCAATATTTTCAATGTCTTTTAATGATGTAATTCGGAAAATTTGTTTTCCTATGTAGTAAAATAAAATAGCAAAAAGCAACGCAATTACAGTAATTAAGCCCATGAATTCTTTTTGAGGGGCATAAGAAACAACTAAATTAATAGAGTAGGGAACATACGCTTGCAATGTAATTAGAGAATCTATATCAATAATTTGCGGCAAAGATTGATGGATTCCCCACGAAGAAATTAAATCAGTATCACCTCCTTTAATCGTTTTTTCCCCTTTTTCTGTGTAAGTCACTGCTGTTTCAGCAGATATATGCATTCTTTTAAGTTCTTTTTGAAATAAGCAATTTAGAGTGTCAGGATTAATTTTATTTATATCCTTTAATGCCTTTTGATAAATTGCATTTCTCGAAGACATAAGCTCTTCTTTAGGAAAAGAATCAGTGTAACGATACGTTTGAACCCCATTTTCAGTAATAAAAAGTAATTTACTATCACCGTCTTTTAACGAATCAGGCTCGGTAACCAAATGAGCCGTGTAATTTACTTTGGGATCAGCCAATCTTCTTGAACAATCCTTGTTAATTGCGTTGACAAATGAATACTCGATTGCGGCACTAAGTGATGATGTGGATTTATTGTAAACGATGAAAGATAAAAAAAAAAGTAAGAGTAAAAGCAGATTTACAGTAATTGAAACGATAGTTTTTTCATTGAATAAAGCCATCAAGATTGTTTTATTAATTATATATGCAAAAGTACATGTATTTATTAAAATTCTATTAAGTTGACTAACTCGTTTTTGTGTTAATAATATCTAATGGTCCTGACATGTTTGATGGATATTAAACATGTCAGGTCATTTCTTTAAATTTACTTGATCTGAAAATTTTTCATGGTTAGATTTGCTCCATAACAAAGAAATTAAAAGTATGCGAAAAGAGATTAAAACGATAGTTTTTGTACTTATGCTGGGAGCTTTTGTATATTGTAGCTACAGTACTTCAACAGAATGCCATAGTACTACTCTACAAAAGTTTGGGCTAATCCAGGTAGTAAAATTTGCTAACTAAAAAGAATGTTGCATACTATATTGTGTTTCTATACAAAATATAGTTTACGTAACCTTTTAACGCAAAATATATGAAAAAATATCCATTATTTATACTTAGCATCTCTCTGATTGCTTGCGGTGATTCCACAAGATCAGAGCTTAGAGGCAGAAGAATTGATTTTGAAGATAATAATAAGATTGAATTAAAGAAAGAAAATGTAATTTGTCAGTTTGTAGCGCTAGAAACTACTGATGCTAGTTTGTTTGATGGAATAGAAACGGTTGAAATAAGCAATGACCGATTATTTATTAATCAAAAATGTGATAAAGTACTAGCTTTTGATAGAACCGGAAAGTTTATTGCACAAATTGGCAGTTACGGAAAAGGCCCGGGAGAGTATATAAATCCTTATGTGTTACATATTGATTATGAGAAAAAACGCATTTCTATTGCTGATAGGACGGGGAGTAAATTGCTGCATTATCGATTAGATAATTATAAATATATTTCGTCTCAGCCTCTTTTTAACTTTACAAGCTGTGCTTGGTTGAATGATGGAAATATTGCTTGGTTTTACCAAGCTGGTTTTGATACAGGTAAACGTGAAAAATATTATATAAAAGTAACAGATCAAAATTTAAATAAAATAGGTTATTTATATCCTGTCGTATTCGCATCTCATTACGGGGTGTACGCCGGACAACCTATTTATCAATATAATAAAAATGTGTTTTTGAATATTTCTTATCTGTCTGTCATTCAAATAATCAATAAAAAGAGCATAACTCCTGCATATCAGATTTTCTTTGGATCCCACCACATGCCTTCTTTGGAATGGCTGCAAAAAATAGGAGCAAATGATGCAAATTATGCGATGAAACTAATAAATTCAGAATATATTTCTTCTTACAATATTAAAGAGACTGACTATCTCTTATCTGTCTACTATCTGGTAAATGGAGGACATTCATATGTGGGATTTTATGATAAAGTGAAAAATATCTCATATAAATATACAACGGATAAATTCTTAGAAATAACAGAATTGTATGGATTAACCTCATCCGTTGGGGTATTTAACAACTATTTTGTAGCATCAATTATGCCTAATGTGTTGAAACAACATGAGATAAAGAGGGATGACCTTCGATCTTTATTGGTAAATATTTCGGATGAAGATAATCCCATACTCTGTTTATTTAAAATTAATACCAATAATTAAATATGAATCTGATTAAAATGAAAAGATGTGAAAACCATTCCTACCCAATATAAAGTAATTTCTACAGAAGCTATTCCATTACAATCTGAAACAATTCTGTTTTCGAAAGATAGCAGTAGTTATTTTTTATGGTGGCACAGTTGTTCCAAAGTATAAGTTAGAATGGTCTATTAAGTCATATTGAGAATTCAATATCGGTTGGTTCTATACTTGGAAAGACTCTCTTTAATTAAAACTCATTTTTATGGATATAAAGATTATTACGGTTTTCATTACTTGTCTTATATCGTGTCCCTTGGTTTCTCAAAACACTCTTGATTTTTTGAATAAAGGAGTTACGAAGGATATAGCAAAGTTGCTACTTGTAAGTTTAGTCCAAAGAGAGCTATATATAAAGGATTGATGGATAGCGCAATGAGTATATCTTTTTTTATGTCATTAAAATGTCATTAATGTCATTGTTAAAATATCACTAAAATGTCATCGATTAAATGACTATCCTACAATTTTGAAATATACTTTTAAAGTCGTAAATGAAAAATAGAATTTATCAAATGAATAAGCATATAACATCAATACAAATGGGAATGTATAAAACGAGCTGTAAGTTCAGCCTCAAAGTGAGTTACAACTAACCTTCAATATATGCCGTAAAAAGGCGATTTCTTACGGATTATTGCCGTATTTATTAATAGTGTGAATTTCCTTATCTTCTTAACCATTACCGGGAATGTTCGGTGACGAACAGAGTGAGGGACGGATGCTTTTTTAATTATCAGAATTCAAAGCTCCGTCCCGAACTCTCCTTCAAAAAGAAAAGGAATGTACAATGAGGTCATATAGAGAATTACCATTGTCCCATTAAAATTGGGACGTTATTAAAAATTAAATAAACTTGGTCCATTTGGTCATAAATAAAAATAATATGAATATCTACATTAAAAACCTATTTGCACTTGTGTTTTTGATTGCATCTATCTCTTGTATCAATCAACAATCGGATAAATTGACTGTTACTATCGATTTGAATAGAAATTCGAAACAAATGTTGTATTCAGCATTTGTGGATTCGTTGAGTTATCTATCCTTAAACACCGGAGATTCATGCCTCTTGTCTGGCGTTGAAAAGATATACGTGGATGATGATAAACTTATCATTAAAGATATGATGAAGGGTGGTATTTTTATTTTTGACTTAAATGGTCTGTTTATCAAGCAGATTAATTATTATGGAAGTGGTCCCAATGAGTTTGTTAATATTGATGCGTTTGCAATTGATCCGCAACTTGATCAGGTATGTATATATGACGGAGCCAGCAGAAGGATAAACAGATATACGTACGATGGCTCTTTTGTTAAATCGACGCGCATTGAAAATGTGATCCGGGATTTTGCTGTTATGCCTGACGATGTTACTTTGTTTATGATGCCATCCTTCAGACAAGGAATGCCAAGTGGTGTATGGACTGCCGATTCTGAGAACAATATGATAAAACAATTGCTTGATGATGTGCCCGTCGAGGATCAGTTTGAATTTCTTTCTACCAATTATAATCAGACGGACGAGGGTATTTATTATTATGATCGGAATTGGGATAAAATGTCTTTTATTACAAAAAATAAAGCGGTATTAAACGTTCAGTTTGATCTTAAACAACGCCTACCACAGGATGTGAGGCGTTCTGATAATCCGGATCCTTCTTTGCTGAAAGAAAAAGCAATGATGGCTAACTTTAGTGTGACAGCGCATTATGTAATTCTTACCTATTTTACTTTTGGAGCAGATTCAAACCCTTTTCACTGGGTTTTTGTAAATAAAGATGACAATTCTGTTATAGTTACGAAATTTTTGAATAACGACATGGATGCCGAATTGTCCACGCAGAACTATTTATTTTACGTAAACGAAACGACTCTATGCAGGATGTTGGATTCTCAAGAAGAGGATTGTAACCTAAGGCTACAATTTCTACATTTAAAAAATAATTAAATTATTGGTTAGAATGTATTGTTGGATGAATTAAATAATTATATTTGGAGTTCGACATGCTTTGTTTATCCAATGAAACTAAAAATATATGAAACACACTTATCTGGTTTTTGCTTTTTTCCTTTTAGGCTCCGTGGCTTGTACCAGTGAAAAAAAAGGTTCGATAGATGAGAAGCCTGTGGAAACGGTGCTTCCCGATGAAAAGAACGTGGTTACTGTGGTTACCCTGGTTCCGTCTCAATTTGATCATGAATTGCTGAGCAATGGGAAATTGTCGGCACGCAGACAGGTGGCGTTGAGCTTTCAATCTGCCGAAACAATTGCGTTTGTGTTTGTTAAGAATGGGGATAGGGTGACTAAAGGGCAGAAGTTGGCCGAACTGGATAAGTTCCGGCTGCACCGGAATACCGAAACGGCTAAGGATGCGCTGGCAAGGGCCAGGTTGGAATTGCAAGATGTATTGATCGGACAGGGGTATGCGTTGGAGGATTCTGCTAAGATTCCGGCGGCAACAATGCAGTTGGCACGGGTAAAAAGTGGTTTTGATAAGGCGCGGATCGATTTTGATCTGGTGCAGTTTGAGGAGCAGCATGCTATTCTTAAAGCTCCTTTCGATGGGGTGGTGGCTAATTTGTTTGACCGTGCCCTTAATATGTCTTCTACGCAAAAGGCGTTTTGTACAATCATAGATAATAAAAGTCTGGAGGTTGAGTTTTCTGTGCTGGAGAGCGAACTTCCTCTTATTAAACAGGGCGACCGGGTTCGGGTGGTTCCGTTTTCAATGCCGGGCGCAGAAGTGGAAGGCAGGATTTCGGAGATTAATCCGCTGGTGAGTTCGGATGGAATGGTACAGGTGAAGGCGGCCGTGTCTGGTAGGGCTGACTTGTTTGAAGGGATGAATGTGCGGGTGCGTATCCAACGGTTACTTGGTAAGAAGTTGGTAGTTCCCAAGGAGGCGGTGGTGCTGCGTTCCGGCAAGCAGGTAGTGTTTACTCTTGAGAAGGGTAAGGCTATGTGGAATTATGTAACTACGGGACTCGAGAATGTTGATAGCTATACTGTGGAAGACGGTCTGAAGGATGGGGATGTGGTGATTGTTAGCGGGAATATTAACCTGGCCCACGAGGCTCCTGTGTCTGTGCTATGATTAAGTTTTTACTACAACGGCCCATCGCGGTGCTGATGGCTTTTACGGCATGTTTCATTCTGGGGCTGACTACCTATTTTTCGCTTCCGGTGAGTTTGCTGCCTGATATTGCCATTCCTGAAATCACGGTTCAAGTGGCTGGAGGAAGTACGTCGGCACGTGAGTTGGAGAATACAGTGGTGAAACCTATCCGCCAGCAATTGATGCAGGTGTCGGGTTTGCGTGATATAAAAAGTGAAACCCGTGATGGTTCGGGAATTATCCGCCTTAGTTTTGACTTTGGTACGAATACGGACCTGGCTTTCATTGAGGTGAATGAGAAGATTGACGCGGCCATGAATTACCTTC
>Ga0209016_1003012_pt1 | contig 10469 bp, 8 predicted proteins | sample EPASupsiteSAE305_FD_187265 | JGI IMG/M metagenome (GOLD analysis project Ga0209016, IMG submission 187265) | Bioremediated contaminated groundwater microbial communities from EPA Superfund site, New Mexico - SAE3-05 (SPAdes) (version 2) | ecosystem: Environmental > Aquatic > Deep subsurface >...
GACTACTTTAACTACTGTACCCGATTGTCCGGGAGTCTCATTTGTCAAGACATCTCCATGCTCTTTGCCGTCGCCCTGCTGATATGCTCTTAAGTATTTCGTAAGGGATGGTTCGTTCCAGAATCTTTTTACTCCGTCAAACGAGTGGGCCGATGGCCCAAGCCCAAGATATGGCGTTCTGTTCCAGTATGAACTATTGTGTTTTGCCTCTCTTCCCGGAAGGCAAAAACTTGATATTTCATATTGTTCGTATCCGGCGTTTGCCAGTTTTTTCTGAAGAGTTGAGTACTGCCTCAGCGAAACTTCGTCTGAGAGTGCATTGTATACCCCCTTTTCGTATTGCCGGCCAAGTTTGGTTTTTGGCTCTATGCTAAGCTGATAGGATGAAATATGTTCCGGCCGGAGCCCAATTGCCCTGTCAAGATTATAATTCCACTCCTCGTCCGAGAGTCCGTCAAATCCAAAGATAAGGTCTATGCTGATGTTGTCAAACCCTGCCTCTCTTGCGGTATTAAAGGCTTCAACTGCTTTTGAAGAGTCATGCCTGCGGTTCATCCATACAAGATGGCTGTCAATAAAAGACTGAACCCCCATGCTAATCCTTGTCACCCCAAGCTCTCGAAGCGAATACAGGTATGAAGGCGTCACATCGTCGGGGTTTACCTCCATTGTCACCTCATCAAGAGATTCAATACCCTCTATCGAAAACGTATCCTTCAATTCCCGGAAAACAACAGAAAGCGAACCGGCCGGCATAAGAGAAGGCGTCCCGCCGCCAACATAAAGTGTGGTAACGGGAACGCCCAATTTTTTAAAAAAATCGCTTCTGACTTTTATCTCTCCGCAAAGTGCATCTGCAAACTGAGATATCTCTCCTGTGCGCTTTGTTGAGTAGAAGTCACAATAGATGCAAAACCGGGCACAAAAGGGAAAGTGAATATAAATTCCTGCCAAGTTGTATAAACAGTTCTATTTCAATAGCATGTCGGCCGAACCAAGTTTTGATTCTTCGGTATATACGTCAACTGTATAAACTCCTTTTACAAAACTCTGGCTTCCTCCGAAGAATATGCAGATTTCTATTTCGGAACCCTGATAGTCCACCTCTCTCGATGCTGAATAAATCATCTGCTCCCCGTTTAATGTAAAAATCTGCTGCTGTCCGGATGTGAGCAAAATTCCATCTGGACCCTTAACTCTTATGAAAATTCTTCTCGGACCTTTTACTGCAATTGAATTCTCTACAAGACTGAGGCAGGTACGAAATTTAGAAACCCGGCTGCTTCTGTCGGTATCTTTATTGGAAGAGTTGATAGCTGTGAGCATTACGCCTCTGCCTTTAAGTACAGATCCAATCTGAACCTGTTTTGCATATTCGTCGGTAGTCGTTTGAAGTTCAGTTAATTTTGTACGGCTGTCTCTTGCTTCTGTCCTTGCGACAGTGGCATCTTCCCTAAGCTGTATGTTTAATGTATTAAGCGAATCCAGTTGTTTGATATACCCTCTCATTATACCTCTGAGGGTTCCCAGTTCCTTCTCGTATTCCCGGATTTTTGTCCTGTTCTTGACATCTGTCTGCTGTACTCTTTCGATAAGCTGAACAACCTTCTCTCTCTCAACCGAGAGCTGTGCATTGAGCGTATCGTTGTTAGACGAAAGTCCGTCATAGTCCGATTTCAGCTGAAGCATCTGACCGGTCAGCTCTTCCTTCTCAACTTTAAGGCTCCCTATCATTCCGTTTCTGTCTACCCATATCCACGCCAGAATGCCTGCCAGCACAACTGCAACGGCAGCCAGTACTATTACAAGGGTCTTCATTTTTTTCTCATTTTCCATACCGTTGAATTTATGTGTTATTATTAGCTCTAATTACAAAAATAGAAAAATTTGTTAGCTTTGCGGCATAAGTTATAAATAAAAGAATTTTATTATGTCAGGATTTAATTTTCAGAAGTATCTTATCAGAGTTGCAAAGTACATGGTCTATCTGGCAATTATTTTTGTCCTTATAGTTTCAATCTTCTCTCTTACTTCCTCTAACGGATTTAACTATGAGAATCTTTTCCGTCCGGGGACAGGAATTCAGATGATAATCTTTTTTGTTGTAATCTCGCTCATTTATCCACTTTTTGGATTTATTAAAAAGCGTGTTTACCTAAACAAACCGTTCAGCGAAGAACGTGAGAAAATTGTCGAAATATTCACAAACAGCCGTTACAAACAGATTTCCGAAACCGAAACAACTGTAACTTTCAGGCACACTTCTCCATTTGTACGTGCAATGAGAATGTTTGAAGACGACGTTACCGTAAACTTCTCCGACAACCCTATTATTCTTGAGGGGCAAAGGAAGGATGTCTATCGTATCGCCCGCACAATTGAGTGGTTCACAAGAGAAAATCAAAAGGAAGAATAAACAGCAAAATTCCGTTATCTTTCATACCGGTCGTGATCCCATACCGGTGGTTCAATTGCACCCTGAGACGGCAAACGAAAGCAAAGGTAGGTTATTGGATGCCCTTGCGACAGGAATTGCTCTTCGTAGTGAGTTTTAATTGAAAGCAGCTCTGCTGTATGAGTGTCAAAATGCTCATTTGCTGCTATTGACTTATATATATCCTTATTCTCGGTTAAGATTTCAAATGAGTTCCTGCGTACCAGAGCACAACTGTACTCGTGCAGGTACGGACTATCTGTCTTAAGATGAATGAGCCCGTTGGGCTTTAGAAACTTTCTATATCTGTCAAGAAAAACAGGAGCCGTTAGTCTCTTGTTATCCCTGCGGATTTGAGGATCGGCAAATGTTATCCATATTTCGGAAACCTCGCCGGAGCCGAAAAGCCACTCGATAAATTCAATCCTTGTTCTTACGAATGCCACATTCTTCAAACCCTCTTCAACTGCAGTTTTTGCCCCTCTCCATAGCCTTGCGCCTTTAATGTCGAGTCCCAAAAAATTTGTATCAGGAAATTTCCTGGCCAGTTCAACAGCATATTCTCCCCTTCCGCATCCAAGCTCAAGAACAATTGGGTTGTCATTTCCAAAATAATCGCTGTTCCACTTCCCCTTCATTATATAGTCTTTTCTGAAGACCTCCTCAAAATCCGGTTGAAACAGGCAGCTGAAATTTTTATTTTCTTCGAATCTTTTAAGCTTATCTTTTCCCATTAGAATCTTTCAATATAAAACTTATCTCCCCAATCCCTTTTATTTCGCTATTTGAAGCATTCCCCACAAGGACAAACCAATTTCCGCTTCGTGGAAAAGTCACCTTGTTTCTGTATTTCCATTTGTAGTCCTTCCACATTCCCGATCTCTGATAATTTTTGGACGGGTCCGTCTTAAATTCCAGACTATCTCTGTACTTGTGTCCATCGGGAGAAAACAATGTAATGCAGAGAGGAAGTGCCTGCCCTTCGAAATCATGAGAAAACCGCATAAATACATCTATGTCATATAGCTGTAAAGTATCGTCAATCTTAAACCGGTATTCCAGTTTATCGGTGACAGACAGAACATTGTCCTCAATTTTGGCTGAGTATGTCTCGAATTGTTCCTGCCTCCCGCAGGAAAATAAAAAAAGAGAAAACAGAAGATGCAGTTTAGTTTTGCTTTTGATTGCCATTGTTGCCATTTCCGTTTTTGACAATTTTTTGCGGTTTTTTTGGACCCTTGTGTTTATTGTTGGGAACCCTGCTTTTTTCGTCAAACCTTGAAATGCTGTCGTCGCCCACCGATGTAACAAATTCCGGCGATTTGTCCTTTGCTGTTGGAAGCAGGCTCTCTACTTTAATCCCTTTCGAATTAAGTTTGAGAATCTCTCTGACCTTATCGGCCGGAACCGGGAACATGTTTGCCATGCTGTTCTGCTCATACGAGAACCACATCACACCCCTTAGAATATCTGTCTTTATCAGAAAAACAGGTCCGTCTATTGTTTCGAGCGGTTCCCTGACAAAAGGAATCTTTGACTGAGCATCTATATAAGTTGCTGCTTCATAATTGATACAACACTTAAGCTTGCTGCACTGGCCTGCAAGTTTTTGCGGATTTAGTGACAAATCCTGACTGCGGGCAGCCTGAGTTGTAATTGACTGGAAGGTTGACATGTACCTCGAACAGCAAAGTTCCTGGCCACAAACACCAACTCCTCCGATAAGACCGGCTTCCTGTCTTGCCCCAATCTGACGCATCTCAATCCGGATTTTAAACTCTTCTGCAAATAACCGAATCAGTTGCCTGAAGTCTACTCTCTCGTCTGCAATGTAATAAAAGATGGCTTTTGTTCCGTCTCCCTGAAATTCCACATCGCCAATCTTCATGTTAAGGTTCAAAGACAAAGCTACCTGCCTTGCACGGATCATTGTCTTATGTTCCCTTGCAATGGCTTCCTGCCACCGCTCAATATCAAGGGACCTTGCTTTGCGGTATATTTTTTTAAACTCGTATGTTGCCGGTTCTACATCGTTCCTTTTAAGCTGATGACGGATAATTGGTCCGTTTGCCGTAACTATTCCTACATCGTGCCCGTTTGCAGCCTCAACCACCACAAGATCTCCAACCACAAGCAGTACGCCCGATTCGTTTCGGAAATATAGTTTTCTTGTATTTTTAAACCTTACCTCAAAGAGATTTTTTGTCTCTTCGTCCGGGATTCCTTCAAGCCAGTCATAAACAGTAAGTTTGCAACATCCGTTTTTGAACTTGCAGGTTAGTTCGCCGTCGTCGGCTCTTAAAGTAGAGCAGCCGCGTGAACAATCATATTTAATATTTTGTGTATCCATAATTTTTACAAAGATAGAAAAAAGCGGTTACTTAGGTCGGCAAAGATATACTTGGAGTTTACGCTCCTCTCTATATCAGTTATCGCCTTGTTCACCACATCAAAGCCCTTCTCATAAAAAGCCGGTTTAATTCTTTTTGCCCACCCGGCAAAAAGCGTCCTTTGAGATTCCGGTATATAGGAAAGTTCTTCGGAGCCAAGACTAAGGATATATGTTCTTCTTATATATTCTATGAGCTTGTAGCAAAAGTCGCGCTGCTTCTCTCTGGTGAGCAGGGCCACATCTTCCCACACGGAAATTACATTCATAAGTTCTCGGGAAAGACATCCGTTTATAAGATCTGCAATAAGGTTGTCAAATGCAGAAGTCTCCTGAGATTCGGAAATGGCTCTTCTTGCCCGGCTCAGGCTTCCTCCCGAAATTTTTGCCCACAGGGTGGCATCGGATTCAGAAATGCCAAATTCAATCATAAGTCTTTCCGAGAGAAGGTGCCGGTCTATTGGGGAAAGCTTTATTATGCGGCATCTTGACATGATAGTGGGGAGAATGCGATCCACAGACTGGCTTACAAGAAAGAGATAAGTGTCTTTTGGCGGTTCTTCCAGCAATTTGAGAAGTTTGTTGGATGCCTCCTGATTCATTCTCTCGGCAAGCCAAATGACCATATATTTGTTCCCCCCTTCAAACGCAGTCATACTAAGCTTGCGGAATATAAGAGAGGCTTCGGCAACACCAATGTTTCCCAGCTTGTTTTCCGCTCCCATTTCGTCATAGAGTTCCTGCTCTCCCATATACTGATTGGCACGAACCACTTTGCGCCAGGAGTCAATAAAATTGTCACTCACCGGTTTGCTTGTGATTTTTTTTGTCGTACTCACAGGGAATGCAAAATGTAGGTCGGGGTGTATGAGTTTTTCAAACTTATTGCAACTGGGGCAACTTCCGCAGGAGTCTGTTTCTGTTCTGTTGGGGCATGAGAGATACTGGGCAAATGCAAGTGACAAAGGGAGCGCACCATATCCAGGCTCCTCGCCAAAAAGGATAGCATGCGGAACTCTGCCGTCCTTTCCGAGTTTTATCAACTGCCTTTTTGTGTCATTATGCCCTACAACCGAAGAGAACTGCATATTTTATAAATTTAACCAAAGATAACCATTTCACAGTTTTTACAATCAAATCCCAGGCGAAACTCTCTGCCTCCGTTTGTAAGATAAAGCGGCTCATTAAGCCCTTTTCCCCCGCCCTCTCTCGGGCATAGGCCAAGTTCATATTTAATGCAATATTTGCAGCGCATAAGCTCCGCCTCTGACGGAGGAGCAATCTCAAATGCCGGTTTAGCAGAGGCCGCTCCAAGTTCTTTGTATAGTTCTTCCGAAAGCCTGTTTGATATGTTTGCCCTGTAGTCTGCCGGTTTTCCTTCAAGAGGATGCCGGTTTGCAAATATTGACAAAGACTCTTTAGATTTATTTACGCCGGATATTCTTTCCTGATTACCTCTTTTTTCATTAAGCAGCATTGCCAGAGTGCGTCTCATCTCGTTTAGCAGAGAGAGCGGATAGAACGGAATTTCTTCCCCCTCTATATCTGTCAGCTTAAAAATGTATATATCCGATCTTTTGCTTAGCTGGTTTCTGATATTTTTTTCTGCAAGTTCCCTGTTTTTTGCAGTTTCATGCTTTTCATCTGTTTGAAATAAAACCTCAGTCCCGTCTTCACATATTCCTGCCAGCCTGGTAATTCCTGCCCTGCAGGAAAATTTCAGAGCTACTTCGATGAGCCTCTTTGGCATATTGTACTCAAGTTCTCTTTCAAAGTTATGGTCATAGTTGCGGTAAACTTTTGTACCGGGAATGATTTCCGGCTGGTCGTTAATTACTACAACTCCCGGCTCTGTAACATTTGCCCTAGCTCCTTCAACTTCTCCTTCCGGAGTAATAAAGCACAGGCCGTCTCCGTTTTCTATCCGCAGGTGAGATTCGTATTTTATACGGAGTTTGCCACCTTTCTCCTTTACAATTGATGTTACCTTTCCAACATATTCTCCCACTGCTTTTGCCGCCTCTTTGCTCTGCCATTCCCCTCTTTCCCCGTTTATAAACAGATGGGTGTATCCGCGGTTAAAGGTCTTCTCCGGCCGTGGAGTGAATCCTCCGAATAACCTGCCGGAAGAGGAGGGGCAGTAGCCACCGTCTTTTTCTATAAAATTGTCTATAAGCGACCTGTAGAATCTTACTACATTTTTTATATATGAAATATTTTTGAGCCGCCCCTCCACCTTAAAGGACGATATTCCTGCGTTTGCAAGCTGTGGAATAAAATCGCCAAGGTTGAGATCGCGAAGCGAAAGCAGGGCTTTGTCTCTGAGCAGTATTTTTCCGGAACTGTCTTTGAGGTCGTATTTCGACCTGCATGCCTGAACACACGCGCCTCTGTTTGCACTCCTCCCGGCAACCTTTTCGCTCATGTAGCACTGCCCGCTGTATGACACGCAAAGGGCTCCGTGAATAAAGCTCTCCAGTTCAACAGTGGTGGCTTTGCGAATTTCTGCTATCTGCTCAAGCGACAGCTCTCTTGCCAGAATGAGCCGTTCAAATCCGAGTGATTCGAGAAACATCGCCTGCTCTGCTGTCCTGATATTGGTTTGGGTAGAGGCAAAGAGCGGCAATGGAGGCAATCCTGCCTTAAGCAGGCCAAGATCCTGAATAATGAGGGCAGAGCAGCCGGCATCGTATGCCTGATGTGCAAGCTTCACTGCCTTTTCTATTTCGTTATCGTACAGAATAGTATTGATTACCATGTACACCTTCGCTCCGAATTTGCGGCCATAGGCTGCAAGCTGGGCGACATCGGAAACAGAGTTGCCTGCTGCTTCCCTTGCCCCAAACGAAGGACCTGCAATATAGAGAGAATCGGCACCGCAATCAATTGCTGCAATGCCGATATCCCTGTTTTTGGCCGGAGCCAGAAGTTCTAATTCTCTTAGTTGCACTTAAGCTGGGTTTTCACCTTGTACTCCGCAGCAGCCTTGTATGTTGCATCGTTGAGCAGCTGCTTGTAGTATCCGCATGCTTTGGCATTGTTTCCTTTGCCTTCGTATGCTGTTGCTAAATTGTAAAGAGTACTGCTCTTGTCTTTTGCGTTTGTATCTTCGGCATAGTAGCTTTCCAGAGCAGCTATCGCCTTGTCAAATTTCTTCAGCTGAACTGCAGAAAGTCCGATAAGCTTTTTAGCCTGACCCGACTCAAGATAGGTATTTGATTTTTCTGCTGATTCAAGAACTGCGGCCCAGTTTTTAACCTTAAGCGCAGCTGCTGATTTTTTAAGATAAAGGGTTGAAAGTTGCTTTGAAGCATCGTCTTTTTGTCCGAGCGTAATTGCTTTTTCAAAAGCAGCTACTGCTCCGGCCTCATTATCCAGACGCGCCTCCGACATACCTATTCTCAAATATGCCATCCCGTTGGCAGGGTCTGCAGCAACAACCTTATTGTACTCAGCAATTGCCTCAGCATATTTACCTTCGTTTAAAAGATTATTTCCATCGGCCATAAGTACCTGAGGAAGAAGTTCGGTAGCCTCTTTTACAACATCTGTCGCAGAATAGGCGGTACCTGTTTCAATAGCTTTCTTAATCTGAAGAACGGCATTGTCAATATCATTTGCCGATGCAAACTGCTTTCCGTAGCGAAGGTGAATCTGCGGAATAATCGCTTTTGTTTCTGCAAGCATAGTTGCTCCCTGTTCGCCCAAACCCTCAAGCATTTTAAGCGCTTTGTTAAAAGATTCGATTGCAACCGGATAATTGCTCTCGTTTAGTGCAGCTCCACCGGCATTGAATGCATCGGTAGCGGCAGTTAGGTCCTGCCCGTAAACTGTACCCATCGAGAGGATTGAAAGTACACAAATAGCTAAAAATGTCCTGAATTGTTTCATTTTATATAAATATTATGTATTAATTGACTTTTTTTAACCCCGCGGTCTTTGCAAAAATAAAAAAAAGTAAATTATCATGCAAATTTGGCTACTTTTGTTATAGGTAATAACAAAACTGAATAAAAAGCATGAAACGTATTTTAATGGTAGTAGTTACCATGGCAATTTTTATGAGCGCCATGGCACAAATGCCCCAAAAGCTTCCTCTTGACCCAAAGGTAAGAACGGGAGTGTTAGAGAACGGCCTAACCTATTTTGTAGTTCAGAACGCTGAACCAAAAGGACAGGCAGAATTTTACATAGCCCAGAAAGTAGGCTCAATCCTGGAAGATGACAACCAGAGAGGACTTGCACACTTTCTTGAACATATGGCTTTCAATGGATCCAAGAATTTCCCCGGAAACGGGATTATCTCATATCTGGAAAAAATAGGCGTTAAGTTTGGTGCAAACCTAAACGCTGGAACCTCATTTGACCAGACAATTTATAACATTTCCAGCGTACCAGTTAAGAGACAGGGTATAATTGACTCTTGTCTTCTTATTCTTCACGACTGGTCTTGCGCAATTTCTCTTACCACAGAAGATATTGAAAAAGAGAGAGGAGTTATCCGTGAGGAATTCCGCACAAGCAGCAGCGCAATGCTTAGAATGATTGAGAAAATTATGCCGGAAATTATGCCGGGAAGCAGATATGCATACAGGCTTCCTATTGGTACACTTAATGTTATTAATAATTTTACTCCTCAGGAGATACGAGATTATTACAACAAATGGTACCGTCCGGATTTGCAGGGGATTATTGTTGTTGGAGATATTGATGCTGCAGCAGTTGAAGCACAAATTAAAACCATGTTTGGCTCAATCCCTAAACCTGTAAATCCTGCACCAAGAATTGAACTTCCGGTTCCTGATACTAAAGATGCCCTTATCTCTGTTGCAACAGACCCAGAGGCAAGCACAACAAGTTTACAGGTGATGTACAAGCATGATGTCCTGCCTAAGGAAATCAGGGCCACTGCCGCTTCCATCGTTATGGACTACATGAACTCTATGGTTACAGGAATGCTTAATTCCCGCTTCCAGGATCTCGGACAAAAACCTGATGCACCTTTTACATATGCTCAGGCAAGTTATGGCAATTTCTGCTTTGGCATTACTCAGACCAAAGATGCATTTACTCTTGGCGCAGGCGTTAAAGAGGGTAAAATGAACGAAACCCTCAAAGCGTTGATTAACGAGGCAGAAAAGGTTAGAAGATTCGGCTTTACCCCTTCGGAATACGATCGTGCAAAAGCAAACTATATGAGCCGTCTGGAACAAATTTATAAAGAGAAAGAGAAACAGAAAAACTCATTCTATGTAAACCAGATTGTGGACCATTTCATAACCAACAACGCTTATGCCGGCATTGAAACCGAGTATGCGTTGATGCAGCAGGTTGCTCCGGCTATAACTGTAGAACAGATTAACGAATATGCAAAATCACTTCCTGTAGATCAGAATCTTGCAATTGCAGTAATGATGCCTAAGAAAGAGGGACTCAAAGTTCCTTCAAATGAGGAGTTGATGACTGTTTATCAAAATGCACTTAAAGAGCAGGTAGAACCATATAAAGAAACCCTTTCAAAAGAACCGCTGGTACCTGTTGCACCAAAAGCAGGCAAGGTTGTTTCCGAAGTGAAAGAGCCAATGAGCGGGGCCACTGTATGGAACATGTCCAACGGGGCCACTGTTGTTGTTATGAAAACAGACT
>Ga0209016_1003015_pt1 | contig 10461 bp, 5 predicted proteins | sample EPASupsiteSAE305_FD_187265 | JGI IMG/M metagenome (GOLD analysis project Ga0209016, IMG submission 187265) | Bioremediated contaminated groundwater microbial communities from EPA Superfund site, New Mexico - SAE3-05 (SPAdes) (version 2) | ecosystem: Environmental > Aquatic > Deep subsurface >...
ATCAGATAATAGCGGGATACCATCCCCCCCATGGAATGGGCAAGAACGTCGAACTGCACGTTATAATTGTCCACCCCGTAAAGCGTTTTATACTCCTGCTGCAGATAAGCTCTTTTCTGCCGGATAAATTCACCCAGCCTGGCGGCGTTCTCCGGAATATCCCGGCGCCAGTCATAATAGAAAATGAACAGAGAATAGAAACGTTTGTCTTTTGGCAGCGGCAGTCCTTCCTGGACATATCCGGCATCGCTCAGGATATTGATCATCTTGCCGTAAGCGCCGACATTGAACTGCATTCCCAGCACCTTGACGCTGAAGCTTTCCAGCAGCTTATCCGCATAAACATGATCCTTCAAATCTTTCAACGGGATGTTCAGCGCCATTGGCAGCGAAATTGCCCGCAACTGCTCATCGCTGATACCGCCGATTGCTTCACGTCCGGTCAGCGAACCCCACACGACAACATCCCTGGTGGAGCTTTTTAATTGCGCCCCCAGAAAGCCGTGCACCACAATCACCGGATTGCGGTATATGCCTTCGTAAGCCATTGATTTCTTTGCAATTGTGCTGTAAAGCGGCCTTTCATAAACCGTGGTCGAATTGTAGGACCCGATCGACGGATCTGTTGAACAACCCGCTGCCGCAATCACACATAAAGCGGCAAGAAACAAATAAAATCTATTCATGGAATTTCCTGTTTTTAAAAATAAAAAAGCGATAAGCAATTAAGATAGAGCATAATAACTGTTTAATCAAACCATGCTGGATATTTTTATAGACTATGATAAAAGAATAAAATCATTTGCCGTTTTCATCGGACAAAGCGAAAACAATGTCTTCATGCCGGCTGAAATACAAGTAAACCGAGTATCCAGTCAGCAGAAGAAAAACTATTGCAGTAAGCGAAAAAACCGGCAATATATCCTGATAGTATTGGCACATGATGAAAATTTTGCTGACGCCCGGAATGGTTCCGATGCGTTCCGCCACTTTTATGATCGCCGATAAAGGCGCTAAGAAAAATCCGGCAAAAATCAATGTGATAATAACATTTCTCAAATCCTTTTTCAGGATAAACAGATAAAGGTTGGCAATAAGGCACAGCATTATCACGGAAATGTCATAAAGCCGGTGATAACACAACAGCATTGACAGGCACATGACGGCAAACAGAAAATTCATGCCGAATGAATTATTTTTGCGGTCTCTGAAAATTATGTAAAGCGCCAGCAGCAGAGCGGACAGTTTGGCGATTGAATTCAGCATATCCAGCTTGAAAAATTCCAGTTGCAGCATGTTGTAGCCGCTGACCGCGTAATTGTTGAATCCCCCGCTGATATCGCTTTGCAGCACTTCGAGATATCTGCTGTACATTTGAATCAGGTTATTGCCGAAAATTGCCGGGGACATGGCGATGAGCGCAAATATTCCGAAAGCAAGAATACAGGTCAGATAGTGTTTCTTTAAAAACAACGCGGGGCCGAAAATAGTGATCATGGAATACTTCATGCCGGCGGCAATCCCGAAAAATAACGTCCGGCTCCAGCGATGCCTGGCATAAATCGTCAACAGCAGAAATATCGAAAAAAACATCGTTATCTGCCCGTGGCGGGTCGTCATGATTACCGGCGATGAATTCATAAACAGGAAACCGAGCAGAGTGAGCAGAAGAGTTTTATTGTCCGGACGTTTGAAATCATGTAACTTGAGCAGCCCTGCCCGGTTGAAAAAGAGGTAAAACAAAACAAGCGGGGCAATAAAATTCAGCGACACATCAATAATTCTGCCGGTGAAAAGATTGAACATCAGCACGCCGTTTTCATCGCTCATGCGCAGCGCCCAGCTCATAATCTTTCCTGAAAAAACGCTTAACATGAGCAGCGGCAGATAGAAAAGCACGATTCCAGGGAAAATAATCAGCGGGTATTTCCATTTGCTGTGGGTGTAGGTGAGATTGCTCATGACATACGGGTCCAGCCGGTCTTTGACCGCATGCGCAAAATCCAGATGTCCGTAAAAATCGCCCAGGTTGCCGTATTTCAACGAAACAAGCGTGCGCCCCAGGGTGAAGAGCAGCAGCACCCCGGTAAACAGATAAAAAAAAGTTTTATTTACAGGCGCGTCCCAATTCATGAATGTTTTATTTTTTTCAGGAAACATGTATCATCAACCATTATGTTATTTCATTTGATATTTATGCCGAAACGATGCAACACCTTTTTTGCCCTGATCCAATTTTTCCCGAAGCGGGCAAGCAGATGATTTAAAACGCGATATTTACGCTGCAAAGCAAACGGGATCGGGCCGGGAGTCTTATAACCCTTCTCAACAGCCCATTCCACCAGCGCGACGGTTTTATCGAAATGCTTGATGCTGTACATATTCCACATCTGCCACGGTTTGGGGCGGAAAGCAAAGTGAATGTAAAAGGCGTCCGGATCTTTGTCCAGCATGTAATTTGCAGTCGGCGGAATTGCAGTTTTTGAGAAGCACAAAACGGAATTCAATACTGATTCGTCCGTCTGGAAATAAGCGAAACTGCGGTTGTCGCAGACGCCGACATCGTCGTCCGGCAGCACTTTATGCATCTGATCGCGCCATTTTTCCAGAAACGCCCGGTGGCTGGTGTGCAACGAGATGAAGCAAGCAGAACAGCAACTGTTTAATGCCGGTTCACGGTTTTCGCCGACGTCATTCCGCCAGGTCTCCAGAACTTTAGCTGGAATGCTGCCGTAATCGTCGCCAGGCTCGTAACTGTTGGCAAATACCGAGGCATTCTCCCGCGGTTCCCGCATTCTGACATGAATATGGCCGGGATCGGCGGTCAGATAACGGCTGCAATTGCCATAAAAAATCGCGTCTGAGTCAGCCCAGGTCACATAATCCGTTTTCGCCAGCAGCATTATATCCGGCTTGCTGCAGGTGAGATTCCGTCCGGAACTGCGCGGACTGTTCAGCACCGTCACATCCGGAAACTGTTTCAAAACCGCAATATCATTTTCCGAATACCCGTACCCCTGCACCAACACCGGTTCGTTCATGGAGTATTTGCGCATGGACGCAATGAGTAGCCAAATCCCCCATACATAATTGCTGTCGCTGGTTACCACAACAGTATTTGACATTTTAGTCCCGTATTTTAAGATTTTAATTATCCCAGACTGAAAATAGCCGGTTAAAGACAAAAATCAAGCGTCGCCAGCATGGCGCAGTTACTTCATATATATTATATGGCATTCGCCCCGGTGCGCCAGAATGAAATTATATTTCACCAGTGTTTCAAAAAATGACTTTGCCGCGCCTTGAATTATTCTGTCATGCAGTTCGATCATAATAATTTTTACCGCCGGAAGCCATTGCTCATAATTTCTGGAGAAAACATCCACTTCGGAACCTTCAATATCAATCTTAAGGATGTCGATGCCGGTCAGATTATACATTTCCATGATTTTGCCGATGGACACCGCCGGAATGGTGTTTGCGCCGGGAGCATCAACTTCCCTGACCACCCAGCCCCAGTTCCCGTTCCCGATATCTTCCACCACCAGATTGGCGTCTTTACCCCAGACGCCGCTCCGCAGACAATGCACATCCGGATACTGTTCCAGATTTTTCACCATCAGCTCGAAATTCTCTTTTTCCGGCTCAACCGCGATAACTTTCGCGTTCGGAAAACGGTTTTTGAAATAAACCGCCGCCAGCCCGATATTGGCCCCGCAGTCCACAATCACCTTCGGCTCGAAATCCACGTCGCACTGATACCCCCGGTCATTGAAGATCATCCCGAACACCGCCATATCGCTGGAGTTATTCCTGATATATACCGGATAGCGCAGACTGGAATGGCGAAATGAAATAACCTGATTCTTGAAGAATGCCCGCTTGGTTAAGAAAATCAACCCGCTGACGCCGTACAATCTCGCATAAAGCAATATCTTATTGAACAGCTTTATCACATTTTTAATCATAATCCAGCCTTGCCTGTTATTCTCTACCGAAACAACTGATATTCTACCAGACTTATGAATACACCGGCAAATACGTTCCGTCAAACCCTCTCCCGTTTTTTTGAAAAGTAAAAAAGGAGCTGTTAAGATAACCAAGCGAGTTGTTAAGAAATAAGCTTTACAAGTTTCACGAAATATCCCGAGATGATTTTGTGAATTGCCGGAGAGGCGCATACCTGAAGGTATGTAACAAACCGGCAAACACAAGGGCATCCGGAAGAATCGCGAAAATGTAAAGGTTATTTTTGAACGGGATCATCCTTTGACTGCGCCAAGTCAATATAGAGTAGCCAGAATCAGTCAACTTTTCAATTTTTTAGCATCCGATGGGATGTTTTGAAAAACCTTTATTTGGCGATTAAACCTCTTTGGGCATTTTTAAAATTGAATGTAATATTTTACGGGTCGGGAACATAGTTGCTTAATGCATAATGTTCCCGAGCGAGCCTGACGACTATTGAATTAAAAGCTTATAACATTTTGTCTCCATAGGCGCAAGTTGATCCGTAAGGATACTATGTGAAACCGTCCCCGATGTTCCTCCAAGAATATCAACCGCGCTTGTATTGGAACTCCATTTGTAAGGGAGCCATACACGAACGGAATTTGCAGTTGACTCCGGGTTCACTACCAGTATGTACACATAATTATTTAGCACATACGGTTTATTCTGTACCACTACATTTGGAGTTTCATTTACCGGGCTGTCAGTCGCATAGGGAGCAGTCCATATCGCCGTGTTAGTTCGCAGCTCAGAAACAAGCGCTATAAGTGATGCCCAATAGGCTGGAGTATCATCCCGCAGATTTATTCCATGCAATGTGCCACTAATGTAGTAACTGTCATCAAAAGCATAATACAGCAATCCACGGGCTCCCGCAGCCAATGCCAGATAGCTCATACAGGATAATTCGTCTGCTGTGGGCAGTCTGGGATGATAGCTCCCATCGCTGGAATCCACTAATGAGTAGGACTGAATTGCGGCCCAGACAGGCTTTTTGCCAAATACGCTGGTTACTGCTTTATTTACGGTTTCCGCTACTGTTTTGAAAGGTGCGCAAGAATTGCTGTAAATCGGATACGGGTCCACGCCGAATACATCTCCATATTGTGAAGTAAGCGCATAGTAATTGACAATGTCAGGCACTTCGTTATCCGGAGTATTCTGGAGTATGAAAAACGGATGCGTGGGGTCCCAGTTTACTCCCTGTTCATAATATGTATACATGTCAGCCAACTGACTCCTCGCAGGTTCATCCCGTACATACCAGAATGCCAGATTGGGGTTATCGCGGTAGTATTCGAGCAATGCCTGCCCGTCTGTATTGCCCGGACTGAGATATCCTCCTCCAATCCCCATAGCCTTTATGCCTGCGGTTGTACACTTTCCTACATAATCGTTTCCGTCATCATTGCGTCCCCATGACGGCGGGGTTGGTGTAGCTTGTTGCGGCATCGTCACATTAAATCCGGCGTTCGCCACTGATTGCAGGTCAACACTTTTGGCATGATATATTCCTAACGGAAAGAACGCGGTTCCATTATTCAAACATACGCCGTCGGCATTAAATTTCACAATGGGATTAGCTGGAGTTGAGGTATACAATATGTCTCTATCAAGAGAGTAAACAGATTGTCCATCTACTGTTGTCAATACGCTTACATGATATGTGCCTGAACTTAACGAAACTGGAATCACAGCGCCTTTGAATGCGTCCGCAACAGGTACAGATGTTGATAGAACAGTTGTCCCTCCCTGGGTAATGGTCAGAGAAATACTGCTTGGATATTTTGAGCTAATTCCTGTGGGCCAAGTAGCGCCGAGAAGAAGCGCATTTTGATATCGAAGCTGGTGTAAATATATATTGGGGAATCGATACCCTTCTATTTTAACCTCTGAAACAGTCATCCATGGACCTGCAGAAGTCTCTTTTAAGCGAAGATACCTGCCATATTTGTTGAAAACTGAGGTATTGTTTTTTCCGGTGCCATTGTTTGGAGTAGAAAGTGAAAAATTACTATATGTCCACGTTCCGGCGGGGTTTGGATCTTCACTGGCAGCGATCATTCTTGTTGTGGCAGGTGATATGCTATAGACATCATAGCGCCATGTATCAGATGTTAAACTGGAAGAGTTCACAGATTGACCAAAGTCAAAGATAACATCATAGTAATTCAGGTTAAATCCAACTCTGGGAGCCAGCGGGAAAAGGCTAGTAAATGAAGCTGTAACTCCATCTTTCAGTTCGACTTTGCCGGGGTCTACCCACCCGGTTGATGTATCCGGATATGGGTTGGTTACATAATTATAGCTGACTGGCGAAAGAATATTTGTCGGCAGAGTATCTCCTATGAATGAAAATTCTGATACCGTCATCCAATCGCCGATATCTGTATACTCGCGGACTCGGAGATAACGGCCTGTTCCCGTAAATGCAGATGTGTTAATTTTACCGCTATTATTTGATGGTGGGGCAAAAGAGGTAATGGTATATTCCCATGGACCTTCAAGACTGTTGCTTACCGCAACATGTCGCTTGACTGACGGGTATATGCTATATATGCCACTGTACCAGGTGTCCGATGACACGCTGGTGAACTTTATAGCTTCACCAAAATCGAATATGACATCAAAATATCTCTGGTTAAATCCAACCCTGGGAGCCAGCGGAAAAATATTGGTGAACGACCCTGTAACTCCATTTGTCAGTTCGACGTTGCCAGTGTCTACCCACCCGGTTGATGTATCCGGATATGGAGCTTTAATATATGTGTAGCTCGCAGGGGTAATCGCGGCTGCAAATGATGAGGCAGCCGTTATATAGGCTAAGACAATTGCTATCGAATAAATACGCAGCATGCTTTTCATGAATGCCCAACAATTTTGTCCCCAAAAGTTGCCAGCCTCTAAAAAATTCAGTTTTCTTTCGGCCCGACTGTTTTTTTGCTTGAGTTGCATCATCTTTCCCTCCATCTTTTTTGTTCTTTTTTTCAAACTTCTAAAGACTACACCATATACTTTTTTTTATCATTTATTGATGCCAGTAATACTATTCTCCCATTTTATTAATATGTTTCAACCGCCAGTAATCATAATTATCCGGCATTCAGCAAACTGCTCGTAAATGCGTCTCAGCCGGGGGATTAAGCTGACATAGCTTACAATTAACGGCAACTCTTTCTCATACGGGTACTCTATATTTGAGTTCTATATTATTTAAGTTACAATAATTAAATTTGTGGATTGAACTCAATATCAGCCAATGCTTACCGCTATCTCCAGAGTAGGAATATTCCTTTAAATGGCGGCAACTCATTTCTTAAAACAATCTGACAGGAACCGTCAGAATTGACCGTAACCGCATTTTTCACCAATCGCCAGCATCCGGTTTCATCCAGACAATAAAGAGTTCCCTGTTCCGGCGAAGAAATTTTCAAGGAAATCGCAGGTATCGCATCGGTAGTCGGATTCAGACAAGCCAGCAACGTGCCTTCACCTGTCTGAACACGGTAGCACTGCAAGGGAAAATCTTCACCGAAAAGCCATTGGTTTTGCGGCGCGGCTTCAAATAACAACCGCTGCATGAAAATCCGGCGGTAATTATTGAAATACCCCATGTAAAACCATTCTTCGCCAGCCTGATGATCGCCAATCCAATAAGCCACGGACACAACCCGTCCGCCAAGTTTATTATTGAAAACAACACAACCAGGAAACATTATCTGGTGATCGTAACGCCTGATATGACTGCGGATTTCCGCTCCGTCCGCGACAATCATTTCCAGCATGATCTTCGCCGCCCTTTGAGCGGTAATCCGCGGGTTGGCCAGCCCGTAAACGACCGGGTCTTTCTCAATAATCTCTTCATAGGCAAACCCGGATTCATTGAGTTTATGCCATTTTGCCGGACAGACGCCAACGTATTTACCGAAACCGCGTTCATGCAATACTTCCACTGCTTTGGCGTCAAGCAGCAGACTGCCGCCAAGCAAGGACATTATTGCCTTATCAGACAATCCGCGAAATGTCTGGTCGCTGACGGCATACATACCGTTTTCAGGCGTCACTTCGGCAGTATAGCGGTGCGCAATTCCAAGGATGTAAGCAACTTTACCCCATTCGGAGGAGAAATTGAACAATCCGTCCGGTTTCCTCGCACTGGTCGAGTGGATATATTCGGCAATATCCGGTTTGCAAAGAATATTCAGTCCGCAACTGTTATCATCATCGATATTGAGCGCTCTCAGCGCATTCAGCACCGGCTTTATTTCCGCCAGCTTTTTACTGAAATGCGGATCAATACCGGTTCCACAGCCCATCATATCGAAGATATTCATGGTAATTCCGCTTGACCCGAACAATGCGGCGCTGAACAGTTCGAATGCTGCATAATTTGCGCCTTTGGAGTAAGGTCCGTGGCGCGGCCCGCTTTCCAGTTCGGGATATACCTCCAGCGGACGTTTCATGCTGGCGACCGACTGCCGGGCATAAACCGGATATTTACGCATTCCCCATATTTCGGTGTACGGCGACATTGTTGGCCGAACCATGAACGCCGGTTCAAATCCGAGCGCATTCTGCAACTGATGCCAGTCACGACCTTCAGTACTTGCGGTATCAACCAAACCGCACATCAGCGCCAGCCGGGTTGAAGGATTAGCACGATGAACAGCATCGTGAAGCATAACCGCAGCTTCGTGAAAAGCCAAATTATTTAAATTAAGCCATATTTTTCGCCACGGATGCGGCTTGCCGGGAGTAAGGATTGCCTGCAAAACCTCTTCACGCGTTACTTTCTTTCCGACAATTCCGGAAAATTTCTCCAGATGCATATGACAGTAGCACCCGGCATACCCCAGTTGCGAACCGTGATTATGAAGCCGGAAGTCATCTTCGATCCAGATGGCAACGGGATTAAGCCGCTCCGCCATCAGCGCAAAAAGATGGCTGAGATAACTGCGCCATTCTGGGCAAAGCGGACAGGCGGTCACTCCGTTATCCCTGCCGGCTTCGCCTACCATCAAGGTAAAGTTCTGTCCTGGTTTGAGCAGACGTCCGCGCGGTGTATGAACAGTTGTTGTCCACGGGTTGAGACTCAAATCAATCCCTACGGCATCAAGACGTTTTTTCAGCTTGATTGCCATTCCGAACCAGGGTTCCAGTTCGGCGGCTGTGACATGACCGGAATTGAGTTCCTCGGCATTGCAGAAGAGCATCACTTCTTCGATTTTTCCTTCTTCACAAAAACGCAGCAATTCTTCAATCCGTTCATTCTCTTGGAATCCCGGATCGATGTAATAACGCAAGATGTAACGATACTTGTTCATTATTCAGCTTTCATAATAAAGTCATTCCTGTCGTACAATTACTTTATTATATTCCAATATGTTATTTAAAAGCATAACCGCTTGATCTGCGGTTCTGGCATAATTGACAAGGGCGGCAATTACCACCATGCCGCTGCCGTACGGGCGTGCGGCCAAATATGGTTTCTGAGTGCCGTCTTTCTCTTTCTGCGCGGCTAAAACGACCCATTTATCCATTTCGGCCACAGTATATACCCCCGGCGGAGTATGTTTGAGAATTTTCTTCATATCATGCGGATTACTTGCAAAACTATCATCTTTAACAAATGTTGTCTCCCGCGCCGGGGAGATTTTCAAATCTGAAAATCCAACTTTATATCGCTGATCTTCAAAGAACTTATCCAGCGCCAGATATCCATAGTTATTGAATATTACAACTGCCCCATTCTTTAAAGCAGGAATAACTTTTTTGGTATAAAATTCAACAGGAATTTTATTTTTATAAGTATTAATTATAATCAGCTTATCATTCGAGAAATCTTTATCAATCGCCTTGGAACCGGCAACGGCTTCGAAATTCCAGCCGTATTTGATCAATGCGACTTTGTACCAGTCGATATTTTCGTTATCAGGAATTACAAAAGTAACTTTTCTATCTGCAAATGCGCTGTCGGTAAAAACCAGAACCGCGCCGGTTGACAAATCATGATAAGCAACTCTTGGAAATCCGCAGGCAACCGGTTTGCTATTGCGGTTAAATACAAGCGTCCATCGTTCATCCAGCTTGGGTTTTCTGCCCAATTCTTTGAATGGGATAGTTATCTCACAGGTCCAGCTTTTATCTGTCGAAGATGTTTTTACATCCCAATTGATATTCCAACTTTTATCGGAAACTTTGGCATCGTATTTTCCTCCAGCCGGATTAGTTGCCAAATGGCGATATCCCGTATTGTCATTTAAATCCAGGAATATTTCCAAATTATCATCATCCCAGAGATTTATATCTGTGCCTGTGACGCCGCGCCTCAATTTCGTCATATCAGGTTCATGACATACGGCTTTAATATGAAGCGCATCTTCACTCCAATAGATTTTTGCAGCAGTCTCTTTGTGCAATTTACTATCGCTGACCATTGGCAATGAAATT
>Ga0209016_1003018_pt1 | contig 10437 bp, 6 predicted proteins | sample EPASupsiteSAE305_FD_187265 | JGI IMG/M metagenome (GOLD analysis project Ga0209016, IMG submission 187265) | Bioremediated contaminated groundwater microbial communities from EPA Superfund site, New Mexico - SAE3-05 (SPAdes) (version 2) | ecosystem: Environmental > Aquatic > Deep subsurface >...
TCAACGCAAAGTACATTAAATGCTACTCTGTCTGCAACCGATACCCGTATATTCAGCATCGGCTGTGATCTGGGTTCCCGCTTCTGGTTTTACGGAATAATTGATGAAGTTAAAGTATACGACAGAGCGCTTTCTGCTACCGAAGTAAATAAGATTATCAAGCCAATTAATCAATAACAGAGTCTGATTGTTGTCGGCGGAAATATGGCTTTTGCCTAGTATTAAATGCAGGCAAAAGCCCATTATTTATATAGGGCATGGCCTGGAGATAAAATATTACAGCATGATTTGCCTGAAACAGTGATTCATTAAATCGCCTGGCAGTTTGAGGAAAATGTGAGCATGGAATATTTCATAAAGAAAACGGTGGATTTTATGGTTGACGGAAATTCTGCAAAAAAACAGTGGATTTCAGCCAGTGAATTAAAGATTTCCAACTGGCCATGGCATGATCATTCAAAATATCCGACCCCGGAAGCATCGGTGAAATGTATATACTCTGATAAAGGGATATACATGCTCTTCAAGGTTAAGGAGAGATTCATACAGGCGAAATTCGCTGAATATCAGGAGGCTGTATGGCAGGATAGTTGCGTAGAGTTTTTTGCTGCGCCCGACAGCAGCGGATATTTTAACTTTGAGATCAGCTGTATCGGCACCTTGCTCCTGCACTGGAATCAGCATGGGAAAGAACATACTCCGGTTCCACCGGCATATATAAAGAACATCAAAATTATAAGTTCACTGGGAAATAAAGCTATTGAATACGCGACGATATGTCCCGTTGACGGCTATAGCGTGGAATGCTTTTTCCCTTTTTCGGTTTTCACTAAATACCTGCTCATGGAACTGCCGAAGTCAGGAACATCGTGGCGGGCTAATTTTTTTAAATGCGGCGACAAGACTCCCGAACCTTCATGGGGCTCATGGTTTCCTGTCAATAAGCCTGAACCATCATTTCATCACCCGGAATATTTTGGTGAAATAAGATTTGAATAATTAATAAATTAAGAAAAAATTGAACAACAAACTATCACAAAGGCATTGTCAAAATGAGTATCAGTAAAGTGAAATTATACGAAGAAACAGTAACTATCAAGGAACACAATCAACTTCCTTTGAACCCCCATCCGCCTTATGGAAATATAACTGGTTATATATGTTATCCCAATCAGTTTTATGGTAGCAAACAGTTTCAAATTGATGAGCGCAATATCAAACTGCTGATTGCAGAAAACGAGTATTTGAAAATAGCCATGGCACCAGATTACGGTGGCAGGCTCTGGTACATTTATGATAAATTGCAGGAAAGAGAAGTTATTAACCGAGTAAATACTGAAGCCAAAGCATACAATGCCGGCATGGGTTTCAACTATATGGGAGGAGGATTAGAGTTAAACCTGCCTAATGCTCATTCTCAAACCAACATGCGGAAACGCGTTGGATATGCGAGAGAAAATGATGATGGTTCAGTTTCACTGATTATGCAAAATATTGAAAAAATAGGTCGGGTTCACTGGAGTGTTTCTTTTACACTGCGTCCAGGAGAAGCCCGGGTTGAACAGAAAGTTCGGATCGCCAATGAAACTCCAGTGGAGGCCAGATATTTGTATTGGTCAAATTGTGGGGTCCCCGCAGATGGAGACAGTGAATTCATCTATCCTGAAAAAAGTGGTTCCCTGCATGGCGATTATATCAACTCAGTCAGCTGGCCGTACTACGACAAAACCAATATTGCATTAGTTAAGAACCTCGATGAAATGTTGGGACTTTATATGCTTGACGCTAAAGAAGGTTACTTCGGCTGTTACAATCACCAGAACAGGAACGGCGTATTGCATTATGCTGATGTCAATGACCTGCCAGGGAAAAAAACCTGGACTTGGGGATGGCACAAGGATGCCCAACATACAGCATCTACGCACAGCGATAACGAGCAATGCTACATCGAAATTCAGGGTGGACGAATTACAATCCAGGAAGAATTGGAAAGAATAATGCCGATGAGTTCCGCTGAATGGACGGAATATTGGTTTCCATACAGTGATATAGGAATTGTAAATGGTGTTTCCGCAGATGCTGCGATTAATTTTCATATTAACGCCAGTACAGACAAACAGTCAATTGCCGAAATTAAACTATTTGCCAACCGTAATTTTGAAAATCTGGGAATTGTCCTCTGGCGGGGAGATGAAAAGCTAAAAACAGTACCTTTAAAATCATTAACCGCTGGACAGCCGCAAACAGTCTATATTTCATTGGATTGCAGCGTTCATGATTGTAAAAACATTGCGGTAGTAATTTTAAACTCTACAAACTCGGTAATCGTCAGCGCCTTGCCAGAGGTAATGCGGAAACAAGAGAAAGACAGTTTCTTTACTCCAGATGTGATGCCTGAAAATAAAGCTGAAAATTTCACTGCTGAAGGCATTTTCAGCAAAGCTGAAATATTGCTCAAAGACTGGTTCGAGCATATGCCGGAAATAAAAAGCCTTTTAAATGAGTCCCTTGAAGTAGATCCTGGCTTCAGCCGGGCACATGTCGAGCTCGGTCTGATTTGTTTGAAAGGCGGTCAATTTGAAATTGCTCTGGAGCATTTTAACAAAGCGCTGGAACGCATTGTTGACGATGGCCGAACCATCTATTATAAAGGGTTGTCCTTATGGTTGCTCGGACGTATACAAGAGGCACGTGCTGCGTTGCGACGAGCATCACGCTTTGGGTATGAATGCCAGGAACGTGTTATGGAGGCAATTATTGCTATTAATCAAAATGATCCGAATGATGCTTATGAACAATTGAAACAGGCAGAACGTTCAGGCGGGGGTGTTTTATTAATAAAAGTGTTGAAATCCATTTTGCTGCATCGCGACGGGCGTAACGCAGAGGCTTCTTCAGTGATTGATGAAGCTCAAAAAATAACTCCTGACAATCCATTCATATACTGTATCCGTTATCTATTGAATGAGAACAGCAGTGAGCTTAAACGCCAAATCATAGATATTTATTCAGGCTTGCAGTCAGAAATACTCGAGGTTATTGCGGTGTTAAGTTTTGCCGGGCTAAATCACGAAGCGTATACGTTATTTGACCTGATAGATACTTCAAATGAGATCACAGAACTCTACCGTACCCATCTGGAACAACATCTTGGAATAGCGGCAACAGCGCTCCTCCCAACTGGAGGAACCGCCGACTTTGCATGGCGAATGGAAGAGTTCATGATTCTGCAGCAGGCAATCAGTATTAATCCGCAACATGCTGAAAATTATTTTCACCTGGGAAATTTTTACTATGGACATGGTTTTTATGTTGAAGGTATAAAAGCGTGGGAACAGGCCATGAACAAGGGATTGAGTAGTCCCAGATTGAGTTATCAGCTCTTCCGTGCCTATAAGAAAAATGGCGACATCGCCCGAGCAAATCAATATATCCGCGAGGCCTTTTCAATGGACAGTCGCGATCCGTATATATTTGATGATTATGCTGAAATGATTTTTACTGTAAAAGGCGTTAACGGCGGGATAGAATTTTTGGAAGAGAACTTATCAACAGCCATAAAGTATTTCACCTCAATGCATAAATTATTAAGTAGCTATGTCGAGATTGAGGATTATGATAAACTGGAAAAGACGTTGCAAAAAATATCATTCAGAGATTTTTGGCGAAATTCATTCGGGAAATATTGGGTGATACTAAAACAGGCAAAAGGTTATTTGGAATTACGCAATAATAACTTTACTGCTGCGCATAAATTCTTTAACGAATCAAGTAGAATACCGGACAATGTATCCGGACACTACCTGTTGACATTGCCGCAGCAAGCAAGGAGAATGTTTTACTTGGGACTTTGCCATGCTAAACTTGGAGACAATGCAAATGCAACAGAATGCTGGGAAGCGGCTTTAGAAATCAAAATATTACCCAGGTTTGAGATTTCATCTAAATTTACCTTAGCCTGTACTCGAATGTTTCATGTTTTTGCTCTGAAAGGACTAAACCGCAATTCTGAAGCGGAAATCTGCATGCAATATATTAAAGTGAGTGCGCTTAATCCAAACTTCCTTGATAGCGCAAAAAAATCTCTGCTTAAACTTGGCAGTATGGCTGAAAAATATGATATTGATGACTTTGACAAGTTCGACACCGCAACCGGTATAGCGTCTAATTTAAGCATGGCAAGTTCAGTTGAGGATTAACAACAAATATTTATAACCGATGACAAATCGGAGAAATTCAGCATAAAGCCTGTTCAGTGTACGAATAATAGTTAGAACAGTTTACGTGGTTTTATGGTTTTCAAAATTTAAACATCTAAAAATAAAGAGGTTATTATGTCTTACATTGGAGCCGTAGAAGATTTTCGCACTATCCGCCAATTTGGAACCCCGAAACAGGTTCCTTGTGTCGCCCAAAGTGAGGAGTTTGATGTCAAGTGGTATGGGAAATATTGTTATGAGGAGTTTTGCCAGTCCGGAGATAAGATTTTCGAAGTCTGGTCGGCCGCCATCCAGGAGTTTGATTACGACTGGGCGTGGGTGCAGATTGATGACTGTTTCGAATTTGAGCCGCTAGGTATTCGTTGTCATGGAGAAGGCAATATCTTGCGGGCAACCCATGGGACTTTACCCGAAGGACAAGGACTGGATTTGCTCAAAAAATTAGATCCTCTTACCGCAGGCCGGATGCCGGAAAAACTAAAAGCTATCCGTATGTTGCGGGAAAAATTCGGCGATACGGTATTAATTACCGGCAGTAGCGCCGCACCTTTTTCGGCAATCGGGCTGATGTGGGGAATCCAGGAATCGATGATGATGATATACGATAACCCTGAATTACTGCGGGAAAGCATGCTGGTCTGGAAGGATTTTTATAAGCGTTACCTGAAAGCCCAGAAAGAGGCCGGAGCCCATGCCATCTGGTTTGGTGATTGCAACGCCTTTAGCGGATTATTATCAGTAGCGCAGTACGAAGAGCACATCCTGGAAATTACCCGCGAATTGGTGCAATACGCTGAAAAAGAGCTGGATTTAATGATGTGGATGCACAATAGCGAAATTGAAGTTAAGCATGTATTGAGCCATCGCCCGCTTGGTTTGAGTTTTGAATCAATTGGTCCGGCCGCGAATATTGCTGAAATCCGGCAGGCGACTAAAGGGAAACAGGCGATTAGCGGCAACCTCGATCCGATTGAAGTATTGTGGCGCGGAACCCCTGAGAGCGTTGCGGTGGAAGTAAAACGCATAATGTCTATATGTAAAGAAGGTGGCGGATATATATTTGCTCCGGGCGAGATGAATCCTTATCAAGTACCTGCTGAAAATATTCACGCGATGATGCAGACCTCTAAATCATTGGCAAAATATTAAATTATGAACAAAATACGATTAGTGGGAAAGCTCATCGATTTTACCAATTCTTCGATTTTGCATGAGTTCAAAAAGTTTAGTGCGGATGATTGGATAACTGTGGGCAAACCCAAATGGGAAGTTAACAAATCTTCGATCATTGGCGGACCGGAATTGAATACGCACGGACAGATTTTTTATAAAACTCCTTATTGCGGGAGCATTGTGATGGAGTTTGACGCCAGGTTGATTGCACCATCGGATCACGATATTGTCTGGTGGTATCGAACTAATCTAGAAAGTAAACCATGGGGAAAAGGTTATTTAGCGGCTCTGGGTGGATGGTATCGCAATTTAGCCGGCATCGAATCGGTGCCGGATTTCGTCCTTTCCGCTGCCAGCAATTCATGTCCGGTAGTGTCTGACCAATGGTATCATATTGTCAGCGGAGTAGTAAATAATCATCACTTTATCGCAGTTAATGATGTAGTAGTCTTTGAATTGCTAGACCCGAATCCTTTGCCGGATAACCATAGCGGACATTTCGGGTTTGGTATTTATCAATCCCATGTGGAATACAGCAACTTGGTGTTTTATAACCCAAAATGGCAAAAAATAGAAGAGAAATACTTTTAGACATATATAGGAGCGTTCAACCGTAATTCCCCGGCGAGAACTGGACAAGGGCTGGTGCTGTAATTAAAGCAGTAGCTAAGCGTAGCTCCTGTTATCTCTGGCTGACGAACTGCACTTGCGACCGGACGGTTCGTTCAAACCAAAGAGCAATATCTCGGAATGTATGAACTTGGTCATAAAGGCCAAGTAATATAGTAACAAAAGGAAAAATGTTGTATGAGCGAGCAGAACGAAAAAAAGGTAGCCACGCCGGACGAAATTACCGAGTTTCTCAAGAAGGAGTTCGTTTTTACCGATAACATCCCAGAGGATATGAGTCGGCGACGAGCGATTATTATGGAGGCGCGGGCTTCGATTTTGATTGACTCGTATTGCACCAGCGGACGGTTCCCGACTTTTATGAAATCAGGGAGGTATGATGGATCGGGGTGGATATATACATTGCCGCAATCGGTGGATTATTCGTTTAAGTACGACAACAAGGATTATATTCTTGCACTCAATGAATTCAAAATTGTCGGCAACAATGTACTTAATGAGTTCCAGTCAGCCCTTTATCAAGATTTTATTCTGGAAAACCGTTGGCAGTTGTCTTGGAAGGAGATGGCTTTTATAAAATGTCAAGTTAATAATGGTGAAAATCAAAGCATTCCGGTAGATTCAGATATGAAGAAATGTCTGACAAATAGCCTGAAAAACTCCGAACAGTATCTTATTTCCGCATTTGGTTCAAAATTTGAGCGGTGCAGGCGTTCTCCATACAATACCCTCGATAAAGTATGCCGATTCTTTGGAAATGCACCTTTCCCATTCGCACTATTGAAACTGAATAACTCTGTTTTACGCACTGATACTTTTCATTATAAGCAAGATATCGCTCAAAAACAACTGGATGATTTCAGTCTCAAGTTTCCAGGTTTGAGTGAAGAAGCCTTTCTTCAACAATGCTTGTGCGAAGCAGTTGAAAAATCCCAAGAACAGTTCATTGTCTCCGACATATACAGTAAGCGTTACGAAAACTGGCTCAAGATGGTTTATACGTTCAAGAACGAGTACGGCGAACCGATCATGATAGTCGCGAAGCTGTACGACGCGAAGTCGCAGACCAAATCTCTTATTCCCATGACCATGTGGATGCGGAATAATTCAACTACAGATCAACTCTTTTGTGTGCCGTTGCCTGAAGACAAGCAGCCACTTTACAATTTGGATCAGCTAAAAGCTGACGAAGAATCTCCGGTGATTCTGACTGACAGCATTGAGCTTGCTGATGCCAACAAGCTGGAAGGCGTTATTTTCACAAGTTTTATCTGCGATCATGGGCAATACGACCAGGTAGACTGGTCACCTTTACTGAACAGAACCGTTTATTATTTGGTTTCCAATCACTCCGGCAGTTTGCTTGAGTCCGCATACTTGAAAGCTAACGAGTTATCCGAGTATTTGGAAGAAAAAGAAGAAATCAAACTGAAATTTGTTCAATTGAACCTCGATTATCCTGAAAAAGTGCATTTCGCATCGATTGACGACATCTTAAAGCACTATCAAGATAATAAACCAGTCGTAAACGTGGAAAGTGTGGAAATTTTTGAGGATGACAAATTATTTGAGGTACAGTACGAAAAAGCCATCAAAGTCATCGACGCTAAGCCGCCTAAATGGTGGGCAAAACATTCTCAAAATAGCGAAGAGCAGCGTGTAATTGAGAAGGAAAGCAACAGGCGCAAGCCGATTAATTATGTGCTCCGTCCTTTTCTGATCAAAGGCGAAGCATCCATGCTCTATGCTAGCAAGAGTACAGGCAAAAGCGCACTGGGAATCAGTATGGCCGCTGCTGTGGTTTCCGGGAATCCGTTATTCAGTGAAAAGTGGTGGGTTGTTCCCCAAAATTCGCAGTATCCCATGAATAAAGTCCTTTACCTTGACTTTGAGAATGGTAAAACCGAGATCAATACTCGTAAGACCCAATTCGCATATCCATATTGGCCGAAAAATGAAGAGGCCAGAACTGAGTACGATAATAACCTTATTGTGGCAGATATGACCGAAGATAAGGTGGACAAAGTTGATTATTCTGCCCCTGCTAACTGGCAGAAGATTATCGATATACTCGAAGCAGCAAAAAACAAAGGGACACCAAATCAACCGGTCGATCTTCTCGTCATTGATACTTTGAGTAAATTCATCAGAAAACCGTATACCGCTGACCTAAATTTGTCGGATTTTATCAACAAAATGCGGCACATGAATATTGCTATCCTGTTTTTACATCACGAAGGCAGCAATGGCGAGATACGCGGATGGAAGTTTGCACTTGATGATTTTTACTTTACAGTGCGCTTGTATCGCGATGATGACAACGAGAAGGGTAAGGACAATCAATATTATACATTGAAAGACCCGCTTTGGCTGGCTTATAAACCTTCACGTTCAGGTGTGGAAAAAGTAGCTCCATTTAAAGTGATGTTTGATAAAGAATGGTCTGTTTTCTATGATAATGATGACACTGAGAAAAGCAAACCGGAAGGACAAAGACGAAAAGAAGAGTTAAGCCGGATCGCTGATTCTTACCACAGTCGAGGATTTCTGCATCAGGATATCTACCCCATGCTTGGAATCTGCAAAGAAACATACAACAAGCTGAAAAACCGTTAACTCTATGTAAGCTCTCGACGAGGACACGATTACAAACTGGTTGTTGAACGCTAAATTTCCTCCAGTAAAATGACTCGTGCGAAATAGGACGAAAATAAGCTAGCGGTGCTTTGGCATGTATAGTAGGCACTAAAAAAGTCTTGAACATTGGAAATCTTGCACCCCAAGCCTGATTTCCACTGAAAAAGTTGATTTTGGGGCGTAAGAAGCCCTGCATTTGTGAAAAATGCGTGTTGTTTGACAATTTTACTTTTTTATGACGGAAGCTTACGCAGCGTCTGCGAATGTCTTGTATCGCCTGATTCTATCAGGTAGTTCCAGGACAAGCGCGGCGGCAACGGCGGTCAGGCTTAGCGTCAGATGCGCTAAAGTCATCTGGTTGCGTATTGCGCGGTATTTGTATTGCGATACCTCTTCGACTTCGCGCGGTCCGAGCCGGGAGAAATAGCGTTCTGCTTCAGTCCGCTGTTTATACGATTTTTGCATTGACAGCCCCAGAACCTTAATGTTTACAGGACATTTGTTCAGGGAAAACAAATGGATTTGTTTTTCCAGCGTTGTTTGAAAATTGGATTTTGAATTATGTAGATGCCTGTTGGAGTATCTTTTCCCATTATTTTGGGTATGACGGAATACCTTTCAAGGCATCCAGTTGCAATGGCGGAGTACTGAGTCTGTCCGTATGTTTGCGCATATAATGAGATGAAAAGTGATATTCGCGATACTGGGAATGCAGTTTGTAGTTCGGAAAATATTTTCGTGGAGTTCTTTTGCTTCCAGTCTGGTTAAGTTTTGTTGACGCTCAATATAATGGGAGTACTTCAAATTCTGGCATTTGTAAATGGACTCGACATAGTTTTTTTCCCAGAGGAATAACGCATAACCGCAGTGCGGACAGTAATATTTCGTCTTGCTTGCGAGACGCCCTGTTCAGTCGGACTGAGCTTGATGCAAACCTTGCAGCGCACCTGATTGCCCTTGCGTCCATCATTCAGTCGCAATGACAATGTTCTGAAAAAGAGATAGAGCCAGCCCGGCGTTTAACTGGTTTCAACTCTTTCTGATGCTTCAGAAAATAGTCGTGCTTGAGTTGTTTCCAGTCAAGTTTCGGAGCGGAGCCATAAGCACCCGCAGGTCGTCAAGCATGAATTTGCGGTCATTAGCAGATTTGCTCTCTATTTCCGGTTTCAAGTAAAAGTCATTATTCTTCCCGCTTAAAATATCAAGAAGAACAATGAAGTTCATTCAAGGTTATCTTGCGGCAGAACCAGCGTATCAGACGATTTAACGATTTATCCATGTGAAGTTCCTTTTTGTTGGTTTTTCGGCAAATAAAATTTACAAAAAGGATTTCACATCTTCAACCTTCAAAATCCAATAAAACAGGGGGAGTACTGATTTCTTTGGGGACTCCCGTTCAGATAAAAATCAAATTTAGCTCAACCCTGAAACAAGAAATGAGGGTGGGCTTTGACAAAACAAAACAAGGGGTGGCTATGAAAATAATGATCATGACTGACATGGAAGGTTGCGCCGGAGTGCTTAACCACGACGACTGGGTTACGCCGGAAGGCAGATATTACGACAAAGGCAAGCGCTTCCTTACTGAAGAAGTCAATGCCGCGATTGCGGGATTTTATGAAGCCGGAGCCTCTGAAATCGTAGTAGTTGACGGCCATGGCTACGGCGGACTTGATCCCGAGTTGCTGGATGAGCGAGCACAGTTTAGCCGCGGAGCCCCTAAACCGGTATGGCCCTGGGGAATGGACAAAACGTTCGATGCTCTGGCTTTTGTCGG
>Ga0209016_1003020_pt1 | contig 10425 bp, 16 predicted proteins | sample EPASupsiteSAE305_FD_187265 | JGI IMG/M metagenome (GOLD analysis project Ga0209016, IMG submission 187265) | Bioremediated contaminated groundwater microbial communities from EPA Superfund site, New Mexico - SAE3-05 (SPAdes) (version 2) | ecosystem: Environmental > Aquatic > Deep subsurface >...
CCCCGAGCAGATCATTGAGAAGATCAAGGAGGTTAAGTAACCATGGCTTTTGATTACGAAAAATATATCCGTCCGGGCAAGTTGCCCCACATCTGGTGCCCAGGCTGCGGCCACGGTATTGTTATGAAGGGTCTGATCCGTGCCATGGACAGCCTTAACCTGGTCAAGGAAGAGACCGCTATCGTTTCCGGTATCGGTTGTGCTTCCCGTCTGCCTGGTTACATTGATTGCTGTACCCTGCACACCGCTCACGGCCGTGCAGCTGCTTTTGCAACCGGTGTAAAAATGGCAAAGCCTGAGATGAACGTGATCCTGGTTGGTGGCGACGGCGACGGTACTGCCATTGGTGGTAACCACTTCATCCACGCCTGCCGTCGTAACATCAACATGACCTACATCATCCTGAACAACTACATCTACGGCATGACCGGTGGTCAGTTCTCACCTTGTACGCCGACTGGCCACAAGGCATCTACCACCCCTTACGGCAACCCTGATCCAGGTTTCGATATCGCCAAGTTGGCTATCGGTGCCGGTGCCAGCTTTGTTGCCCGTGGTACTGCTTTCCATGCCAACCAGATCGACAAGCTGATTGCTGAAGCTATTCAGCACAAAGGCTTCTCTGTGGTTGAGATCCTGGATGACTGCCCCACCACCTATGGCCGTCGCAACAAGTACAAGTCGGTTATCGAGATGATGAACCGTCTGAAGGAAGTTGCTGTGCCGGTGAAGGCTGCCGAGAAGATGACTGCCGAGCAACTGCAGGGCAAGGTGCTGACCGGTGTACTGCACAAGGTTGAGCGTCCTGAGTACTGCGAAGAGTACGCTAAGGTGATCGAGCGTGCTGGCGGCAACAAGTAATAATTACTCTGAAAAAGGAGAAGATAGATGGCCAGGTATGAATTACGTTTTTCCGGTGCCGGCGGACAAGGTCTGATCACTGCGGGGATCATCCTTGCCGAGGCAGCTTCCATCCATGAAGGAAAGCAGGCTGTACAGTCACAGAGCTACGGCCCTGAGGCTCGTGGTGGTGCTTCCAAGTCAGAGGTCATCATTGATGATGTACCTGTTGACTATCCTAAGGCAACCAAGGTTGATGCCCTGTTGGCCCTGACCCAGGAAGCCTGTGACAAGTACAGTGCTGACCTGAAGGATACCGGTATCCTGCTGTATGATACCGATCTGGTAACCCGTTTACCAGAAGGTGGTTTCAAGAAGGTGGGCTTCAACATCATCAACACCGCAAAGAACGAAGTTGGTCGTGAAATCGTTGCCAACATCGTTGCTCTGGGCGCGATGATCGCCCTGACCGGCGTTGTCTCCCGTGAAAACGGCCTGAAGGCTGTTCTCTCCCGCGTGCCTGAGGCATTCCTGGAGCTGAACGAGAAGGCCTATGCCGCCGGTTTTGAAAAGGCAACTGCTGCAGCAAAGTAGTCGCTGACACATTGCAGTATACAAAAGGCCCGGTGCATCTGCATCGGGCCTTTTGTTATGTAGTGCATCTCCACCCCGGACCGGTCTGGTGGCTGGGTCGTTTTAGCAGGAGCAAAAGCGGCATAATGGCCAGAAAGGCCAGGCCGATGATAAAGAAAATCCTGTTGTAGGCCAGGGTTGCTGCCTGTTTTTGTACCATACCGTAGATCATGGCAATGGCGGTCATTGAATGTTCAAAATCGGGACACCTCAAAATTATTACTAAGCTGCAGATGTAGCATTTCCAGCTATTGCAACTGATTCAGGCATATCCACCTGAAAAAAAGTTGCACCAGTTACTGCTTTAAATTACGCCGCAATACAGTTTTTGTCCTTATATATCATCGAGTTATAAAATGTTTTCGATCATGGCAAGATGTGTGCAATCCCTATCAGAGTCTTTATGTATGCAATTCAGGCACTAACCAACGGAGAGACGCCTCTCCGACATTCCAAAGGAGGACTGATTAACATGAAAAAACTGGCTCTGGTACTCATGTCTATGGCGCTGCTTGGTGCACTACCTGCTTTTGCTGTTGATGACAGCATTATGCAAAAACAACGGGAAGAGGGGTTGAGGCAGTGCGCTTTCCAGGCTGAATCAATTCAGGAAAAGATTTCGAGACTTCAGAAAGAGATTAAATTGGGCAAGTCTGTCTACACCGCTGATGAGCTGAAAAGGCTTGAAGACAAACTGAAGGAAGCAAATAAATTGCTGGAAGAGCTCACAAGAAACTGAAACAGAAATCGGGGCGGGTCTTTGCCCGCCCCGGGTACTATTCCTGAAGTTTCTTTCCTCTCTTTAATCTTCCATCAGTACATTCAGCAGGAGACACCATCATGAATCCATTTGCATTTGCCTTGAAAATGGAGTTGGACGGCAAGGCGTATTATGAACAGCTTGCTGTGGAAACAACGAACCAAAACCTGAAAAAGATATTTCACAGTCTGGCACAGGACGAACAAAAACACTTCGAAACCATCCAGGCAATGAGCGAGCATAAGGATGTCAGTATGGTTGACTCAGCTGTGCTGCAAGAGGCCCGGAATCTGTTTCAGGCCCTGCTGGCAGAAAAAAAATCTACTGTTCCGCTGTCAAAAGACCTGGCGGTGTACCAGTACGCCATGACAATCGAAGCAAAGAGTCAGAAGTTTTACGAAGATTTGGCACAAAAAGAAAAGGACCCCGAAGCTTCAGGACTCCTCTTGAAAATTGCAAACGAGGAAAAGAAGCATTTCGCTATCATGGATAATATTTACACGTTTATGCTGGCTCCGTATAACTTCCTTGCCTGGGGCGAGTTCAGCAACCTTACGGAGTATTATTGACTGGAACCATTGAGAGGAAATCATCATGCCTGACACGACAGATAAACAGGTCAAACAGGAATCAGCTGACAAAGGGTGCGACATCAGGGTCTGGTGTGAAGAATGCAAGCAGAGCGAGTATGTAACCAGTGGGAATAGCTATCTCTGCTCATACTGCGGAAAAGTCATGACGCTGGACCATGAGGTTCGCCATGAGATTTTCCCCCATGTCAGCGGCGACTATGACAATCTCAGTTAATGAAACAGCATAATCTGTTCGGACCGGTTCCGGACAGATTATGCCGATAAACAGCTGCCTGGCTGCCGTTACGGTCCTGCTTATTCCTTCATGACACGCATCATCAGCTCATAATCCTCCAGCAATGCCTGCAGATCCTCCTCATGTTCCACTTCCTGTTGAATAATCTGCAGAACCATATTGTAGGTAATCGGGTCTGTCTCTCTGGTTATCTCCAAAAGTTGCCCGTAGACGCCGATTGCACATTGTTCGCCCTTGATATTCTGAACCAGAATTGTTTTTACAAAAGGGTCATCAGGAGCATCATACCCACAGTTGGAAAGCGCATACCACTGTTCCGGCGCTGTCACCGGGGTTCCCCCGAGTTGGATGATACGCATTGCCACCATATCTGCATGCAATAATTCTTCTGTCGCATGCTGCAGAAGCTCTGCACCTACGGCATCTTTCATTGGCCCTTTCACCAGCTTGGCCCCAAGCCAGTACTGATAGTAGGCAAACCATTCATCGCAATAGGCGCGACGAAGCAGATTAAGCAGTTGATCAACATCCATGCCGATGATTTCACGTCCTTTGGTACCCATTTGAAACCTCCCAGGCTATGCGTGTGTGTACAATCGTTGCAGGTATGATTCAGATCAGAAGAAAGGCAGTAAGCATCTTCATTCAAGACGTGCTTCAACGTTTTTCCAGTTAACGTTTTTAAAAAATGATTCAATATAGTCAGCCCGTTTCAACCCGTAATCCAGCATGAAAGCATGTTCAAAAACGTCCATCACCAACAGGGGGGTACAGCCTGCCGGATGGCCGCAATCATGTTCATTGATCCACAGGTTGAAAAGTTTGCCCGTGCTCTTGTCCTGATAGAGAATTGCCCAGCCGATACCGCGCATGGTTCCAACAGCTTTAAAATCCTTCATCCACGCCTCAATGCTGCCGAATTCAGCTGTTTTTTTCTGAGCAAGCCGACCGGTTGCGTCAACTGAACCATCTCCCCCCAGGGCATCAAAATAGAGTTCATGCAGACGCATACCGTTAAATTCCTAGCCCAATCTCCGTTTAAGTTCTGCAAATTCAGGAACTGCTGTTTTGCCCTCGTTCAGCAGCTGTGCCAGAGCATCCTGCAGTTTATTGGTGTTGGTCACATAGCCCTGATAGAGGGTAAAATGGTTCTGCAACAATGCTTCGCTGAATCCCTGCATACCGATAAGTCTTGCATAATCTTTTGCTGAATAAGTCATGACGGTCACTCCTTAGTGATGGCATTTGTATGCCTGCTGTTCCTGCACGATTCAAATGAACAACTGGATCGGGTGTTCCAAAATTCGCTGTAGCTCCTTCAAAAAACCGGATACATAGGCTCCGTCCAGAATTCGATGGTCAGCCGACAGCGTTGCTTTCAGAATATGCGCAACAACACCTTTTTTCATACAGACCGTTTCCTTCACAGCGCCTACAGCCAGAATGGCAACCTGCGGCGGAAGTATGATTGCAGAAACTGTGTGACGCCATACATGCCCAGATTGGACAGGGAAAAGGTGCCGTCCCGCATCTCAGCCTCACGTAACAGGCCGTTTTTTGCATTGTTGATGAGCTGACGGCTGGTCGTGGCAATTTTTTTCAGTGACAGCGATTGACATGCCTTGATAACCGGCACCAGCAATCCGTCAGGAATCGCTACCATTAATCCGATAAGCCGACAGGATGTAATCATCCTGGTGTAATGCTGCCGTAGCGCCGACAGCCACCGCCTCCTGGCCGCTGCTGTACAGATGCAGGAAACCGGTAATATGTCCTTTGCTGTACTGCTCGGCGTAACCATCCTCACATTCACGGCAAAGCACCATTTGCTGATACAGCTGCACCAGCTTCTGTTCCGGCAGAACCGCCTGCAGTTTCATTTCCATCAGAGTCTCCTGCTTTCAGGATAACCGGGAGGGTAATCACTCTTCCCAATGAATACATGAGACAGGACAGGCATCAATTGCCTGGCTCTGAATCTCATCTTCCGAGGCACCACCAGGATCGTAACATTCAGCTTTTCCACTGGCTGCGTAACGAAATACAGTGGGAAGATTATTGATACACATCTCACAACTGATGCACTGCTCATCATCCACCGAAACATTTCTGGCCATGGTCGTGCTCCTTTATCTGTTTCCGGTTACGGATATCGTGCTGCAAGCCAGGCCTTTACACCGCCTTTAAGCGTAACGGCATTGGCATACCCCGACTGAATAAACTGCTCTGCCACCCGGGCAGAGGTGTGTTCATCAGCTCAGGCACAGTAGAAAATAATCTCTTTCCGTTTGTCCAATGTTGGAAGCAGCTCCCTGAAAGACTCCAATGAGATTGCACCGGCAAGATGATTCTGATTGAAAAGCTCATTGCCTTCATAGGCGCATACCAGCAGAGATCCGGCCTGTTGTTGATTGCGGGCTTCAGCCGGAGAGATTGATCTGATTTCCATCTGCTCTTCCTCCTTAATCTTGAAAAACGTAAACGCTTTCGTGCAGCGTAACAGCTGCCTGTCAGTTCTCTCCACTATCACAGATCGTGCCAGCTGATTAATATCAATAATTACAGCTAAATATGATTGTTTTTGGCAAATTTCGGATGTTATCCAACCAGCATGCAGGGCAGACAAGAACGAGAGGAACCTGTCGTAACGGGCTGTTGTGGGGTGTTAAAAAAGTTAACGATGTTATTTTTGTCTCACCCTGACCAAGCTGATCAGATGATCACCCTTCACCTGACCATGGCGTCAGGATGTCGGTTTCAGTGATACCTCTGTCGGAATTATTTACAGTTTTTCTCAGTGCACACGTTATTACACAGGAGAACTATTGAGAATTATTGAATGTTTTATCATGGTTTGAAAATTGCTGGAAGAACCGGAATTGCCGGAATCCACAGCTAAACAGCGACAAGAGAAAGGTGGGTTTTAAAATGGAAAACTGCAGAATAAATGAGATGTTATCGGAGCAGATTGCAATCATCCAGGAGTTTGCAACAAAACTGGACACGAAAAATCTGCACCAGCTGGATGAAAACCTGATTGTCATGGAATCAGCTATTGAAAAACTGAAGGAGCAAACAGAGTATCTTCCCAAACAAGAGCTTAATTGAGCCATTTAGAAAACCATCGCCGGAGTTTTTAACCATCTATAAGCCTGAAAACGGCAGTTGCTCACGCAGAGTAACTGCTTTTTCCGGGATACGTGACCACTCCTCATCACCGCAATGCAACTCAGTGTTGTCCGGTTTTGTTCTTGCATTAAGCTCCCCCCTCCCTTGACGGGAGGGGACTTTTGAGACAATGCAATTTTCTAACTGGACAACACTGATAAAAAGCATTTGTCCACGAAGTTCACGAAGAAACACGAAGGAAAACGCAGTGTTTAAAAACAAAAGAGCAATCACCTTGTGGGTGAATCGCTTGTTTACTGTAACTGTTTAATCTTCGTGAAACTTCGTGTCCTTCGTGGATATGAACTGCTGTTTCCAGAATCAATTCAGTATCATGTTTGAAGACAGCATGCCTGCTTTATGAAAGACCCCAAAATCCATATACACATTACATTAGAATTGACAGGCCTACTTTTTCAGGTACATAGAATTATGTACTAAAATATCTTCCTGCCTGTTTCTTTTACCATAGACTTCGATAACAAACGGTACCGGTTTTTACGGAGCAAGTCAGATGACACCGGATACGAATACGTATCATAAAGCTGTCCATACTTCCCAAAACAGATATATCTGGTTGTTTGTGCTGCTGGCCATCGCCCTGGTAGGTATTTTTTTCGGTACAAAAATATATGTGGATTATACACGGGCGATACGTACTGCCGAAGAGCGTCTTCTGACCCAGACAAGAGTGATCGACGAAAATATCGTAACCAATCTGACGGTTGTAAATTTGTTGCTGAATGATGTTGCCTCGAAGCTGAAAGACACCTCTGCTAGCAGCCAACTGAACCATTATCTGAAGCACCATCTTTCCATGCCCCTCGGGATCCGCACCCTGCTAATCACCGACTCGCAGGGAAACGTTACCTACTCAAACCGGGATGAGTTGATCGGCAAAGATTTCCCAAAAAATCGTGACTACTTCAAGGTTCCCCGTGACGCTCCTGACAAGGGGATGCTGTTTCTCTCCCCTCCCTACACCACCATCCTGGGAAAATACGTCCTCAATATCACCAAACCGTTGATCGGCAAGCAGGACGAATTTAATGGGATTGTCAGCGTCACACTTGACCCGGAATACTTTGCTGCACTGCTTTCCTCCACCATCTATACGCCGGATAATCGGGTAAGCCTGGTGTATGACAACGGCACGGTGTTTATAGCCGTGCCGGAGGCCAGAATCCAGGTTGCCGGCACAACGGTAACCCACGGGTCAGCATTTCTTCAGCATCTTTCCAGTGGCAGGCCAACCTCTGTTCGAGTAGCTGTCTGCAAAATACTCGGAGATAAACGGCTATTTGCCTATCGAACCAATATCCCCAAAGGGGTCCGCTTCGACAGGCAGCTCATCGTGATTGCCAGTCGCAACCTGCATGAGGTACTTGCGGTGTGGCGGTTTGATACCGGTATCGAATTGGCAATTTTTCTGCTGTTTGCTTCAGTATCAATCTTTATTACCAAAACAATGCTGCGCCACGGGGGCAAACTGAAACGGTTGGAGGAGTCCCGGGCGCATCTGGCGGCAATTGTCGAATTCTCGGATGATGCCATCATCTCCCTGGATATGAATGGAGTTATTCTCAGCTGGAACGCCGGAGCAGAACGGCTGTTCGCCTATACTGCGGATGAAGCTATCGGTCAATCAATTGCCATGTTGATTCCACCTGAACTGCAGGATGAAGAAAACCGGATTCTGCAAAACCTGAAAGCCGGAGAACTGGTTGCCCCCCTCAGAACAGTGCGAATTGCCAAAGATGGAGATCGGATTGATGTGTCGGTCACTTCGTCACCTTTAAAAGATACCACCGGCATGATTATCGTGGCTTCAAAGATCATTCGCGACATCACTGAATGTAAGCTGGCAGAACAGGGATTGCTGGAGAGTCAGCTGCAGTTACAGATTGCCCACAGCCGACAGCAGATTGTCTCTGAGGAACTTGAGCTGCAAAACGAAGAGCTTCAAAATCAGAATCAGGAACTGAAGGTGCTGTGGGAAAAATCCAGACAGGCCGAGGCATCGCTGTTGGAAAGCAGGCACGATCTGGATCGTGCCCAGGAGGTAGGCAGCATCGGCAGCTGGCGCCTCGATATCCGCATCAATCTACTTACCTGGTCAGATGAAAATTATCGCATTTTCGGAATATCCAAAGGAACACCACTAACCTATGAGACATTCCTTTCATCCATTCATCCTGATGATCGTCACTATGTGGATACTCAATGGAATGCCGGGCTTCGGGGCGAGCCCTATGACATTGAACACCGGCTGCTGATTAATGATCAGGTCAAATGGGTACGTGAAAAAGCGTATCTTGAGTTTGAAAAAGACGGCACGCTTATCGGGGGCTACGGCATCACCCAGGACATCACCGACCGCAAACAAGCCGAGATTGCGCTGCAGGAGAGTGAACAGAGGACACAGCAGGCACTTCAGGTCAGTCGGTCATTTACCTTCGACTGGGTGCCTGTCACCGACCAGGTAGTACGTTCTGCCAGTTGCGCCGTGATCCTTAAACTTACTGGCGATGAGGCGGTCCACGATACGGGAGGACATTATTTCCAGTGTATCCATCCAGATGATAGCGTGCACTTCGTACAAAAACTTCACGGTCTGACCCCCGCCTCTGACTCCTATACAGCGGAATACCGCTACATCTGTACGGATGGCTCAGAGATTACGCTGGAAGAAATCGGGCAAGCCTCCTTTGATGCTAACGGTAAAATGATACGGCTGGTCGGTGTCGCTACCGACATCACTCTGCGCAAAAATGCAGAAATTGCGCTCAAGAGTGCAAACGAAGAATTGGAACGGCGTGTGGCAGAAAGAACAAGGGAACTGGCAGCTTCGATCAATCATCTCCAGAGCGAAATACGTGAGCGGGAATTGGCGGAAGAAACCATACGGAAGGAGACCTCAGAACGTCTAAAAGCTGTCGAAACACTCCGCGAAAAAGAACAGATGCTCCTTCAGCAGAGTCGTCAGGCTGCCATGGGAGAGATGATCGGCAATATTGCCCACCAGTGGCGACAACCGTTGAATACGCTGGGGCTTTATACGCAAAGACTCGGTATCTTCTATGGCTCGCCCGACTTCAACAAAGAGTTTCTGGACAGCTCTATTGCCAAATCCATGGAAATCATCAAGCATATGTCCAAAACAATTGACGATTTCAGAGATTACTTTAAACCTGAAAAGGAAAAAGCTGATTTTAATGTTATTGAGGCGATTAAAAACACCCTGTCGCTTCTGGAAGGCAGTTTTCAAAATCCGAAGATCACGATTGACGTTGCAGAGCATGACAACCCGGTCATCACTGGCTATCAGAACGAATTTTCTCAAGTGTTTCTCAATATCCTGAACAATGCCAGAGAAGTTCTCATTGAACGGGAAATTGCTGATGCACGGGTACTCATCACCATTGGCAGTGTCGGTAACAGCGCTGTTGTGACGGTTGCTGACAATGCCGGGGGCATACCTGATGAGCTCATTAACAAGGTATTTGACCCCTATTTTACGACCAAAGGTCCGCAGGCAGGAACCGGGATTGGACTGTTTATGTCAAAAACCATTATTGAGAAGAATATGGGGGGAAGACTTACCGTACGCAACACTGACACCGGCGCTGAATTCAGGATCGAGGTGGAACATGCAACTCAAAACTGATTCCCGCCAACCAATTTCCATACTGTTTGTAGAAGATGATGAAATTATTTTAGAACTTCAATCATCCATACTCGCCAAGAGTCTACCTGATGTCATACTCTACACAGCGGTCAATGGCAGGCTGGGTTTGGAGCTCTTTAAAACGCATACGCCTGACATAGTTATCACCGATATCAATATGTCTGAGATGTGTGGTGTGCAGATGGCTGAAAATATTCGCGCACTCACGACCGTCACCAAGATCATAGCAATTACCGGCAAATCAATTAAAACCAGTAAACATGGTGAAGCAGTAACAATCTGTAATCCAGACGGTAAAACGGTTAAATTTGACTATGTCATCGTTAAACCTGTTGATTTATCTGAATTGTTTGGTGTTGTTGAGCAGTTCATTGGTGAGATTATTACTCCGGCAATTAAACTGAGCAATTACGCTGCGTAGCTTACGCAGCGGTGTTCGAAGAACTTTTTCGTTTTACTCCGATTGTTCTGGAGATGACGCATATGGGCTCTGGCCTTCGTTTCAAGC
>Ga0209016_1003021_pt1 | contig 10418 bp, 6 predicted proteins | sample EPASupsiteSAE305_FD_187265 | JGI IMG/M metagenome (GOLD analysis project Ga0209016, IMG submission 187265) | Bioremediated contaminated groundwater microbial communities from EPA Superfund site, New Mexico - SAE3-05 (SPAdes) (version 2) | ecosystem: Environmental > Aquatic > Deep subsurface >...
ACCCAAGCTCCAGCCTCATTTTTTACCACTTTTCCCTCATTCTTCATTCTCATGTGATCAAAACACAACGGATACATTCCTGATGGTCTTCCACAAATTTGACACGTTTTCGTAGCCATAATAAAAAGTCCTTTCTTAATTTGAGTAAAATGTTATATTTTTGTGGTTGCAAAATAAATATCTCTACTAGATGCAGATGAATAGATTATTGTGGGTGTTTCATTTTTTACATAATACCATATTTCGAAATAGAAATAAACACATGACAGTAAATATATATTGAAATATATTTGTCAATCACTATCACTCTATCAAAAGTCATTACTAATGAATGTAGTCTGTTAATAAATTTTCGAGTTTTTGCTTTTCATTCGTTTCATTAGTCTTAAACCGATAAATTGGTAAATTGTTCATATTTAGTACTCTGTTTTTTATTTCATCATGTTCAGATTGCTTTTTATCTTGTTCATGGTAGCGAATTCCATCAATTTCGAGAACAAAAAGTCTTTCTTTTGAGACTTTGTTGTAAAACAAGAAATCAACGTGGGTCCATGGATGATTAATGTACCTTATTTCATCTGTACTCAATGAATCAAGTCTTCTAATTAATTTAGATAATCGTATATGCATTGCGTATCCAATATAACTATACTTTGACAAAACCTCATTGATAACGTCGCACATCAATAGTTCTGTGAAATGCTCTTTACGTTTTTCTTTGTAACGAGCAACGAGTTCAATGGTACGTTCGGAATAGAGATAATCAAAAACAGAAGTGATATTTGACTCTGAGGTAATGGTATTCCCGTATAGATATTCAGAATACTTTATAAAGTCGGCGATAACATTATTAGTAGAGTGATATACCTTGTCAGATACGATAGCTGTTATCTTGTTTTTTGCTCGTGAAATAGCCACGTTAAGTAGTTTCTTGTTTGTCACAAAATCATATAATCGATTTTCGACATTATCCGGGTCATTCTCTAAATTATTAACTACAAAAGATAAGATAATACTTTCTTTTTGACGGCCCTGAAATTTATGGATTGTATCTGCTTCAATTTGATCATTACTACAACTTGAACGTATTAGGTTGGCTTGATATCTAAACGGTGTGATGATTCCAATATCCGTTAGTTTTTGACTTGATATCATTTGAGTAATCTCATCGATTTCTCTTTGATTATACAATCCTGACCCATTAGGATTTCTCCTAGCATGATTCCCCGGAACGGTGCGAATAATCTCGATATGTTGACCTGTATTGACAGTCATTGGTATAAGTTCGTTATTATAAAACATCTTGTTACAAAAACCAATGATATCTGGCGCACAACGATAATGCTCCTTTAACAGGGTCGTAGGGACATCCTTAACTGCAGCTTTAACTGATTTAAGAATTGAATTTTCTTCATATCTAAAGTGCGCAGGAATATCATATTTTTTTGTTAATACTCGTGAACGTTCGAATAATCTCTCATCCTCAATTTGTTGAAGTTGTCTTGAGTCGCCAACAACGACTACTTTTTTAGCACAACTCATCGCAAGAACGCTACTCAACAAATCGCCTTGAGAAGCCTCATCAATAATCAAGTAATCAAATAGAAACCCTTTTGGCGCGTTATTTAACAAAGAATGTGTGGTACTTAATACCACGGGATATCTCTCTAGAAAACGATCGTAATCCAATTTATAAGATTCTTGATTAAAATCCATTGGATTCAATCCCTTGTAATGATGGCAGATTTTACTTATTAAAATGGATTTTGATAGTTTTTTTATCTTTGCTTGTATTTCAATTTTGCTTTGCTTTTCGATTTGTGTTTTTAAATCGCTGAGTTTGGCAGTGATTTCGATAATCCTTTTCTCATAAAACAATTTTTCAACATTCATAAATAAAGAGCTAATCTCAACTTTGCTAATTTTAACACGGTACTTAAGATTGATTATCCATTTATCAATAAGGTTGACTTTACCTTCTTCTAGTTTATGTAGAAGTCTTAAATAATCTTGAGAAGATCTGTGTCGATTAAGCAATATTTCAATAAACTGACATTGATCGAATATTCGTTTCTCACTAATTATTTCGTTTAGTTCAATCTGTAACTTGGCATACAATATTTCCGTCTCATGGATTTGTCGCATTAAATGGGTCAGTTTATCTAGTTCAACAATAGAATTGGATAAATATGGTACTTTGCTTAAATCAAATAATTGTGATTCATATTTCTCATTACTATTTTTCTCAAAAAATTGAGATACATTGTCTTTGCTTCCCAATGATGCGGACAAAAAGGATAGCTCCTCTTCGAATAGTTTTTCGGATATATTATCTATAGCTGTGTTATTGTTTGATACTACAGCACAATTTTGATTTCTATTAATGATGTTAGCAATCAAATTTAGAATTGTTTGAGTTTTTCCGGTCCCTGGTGGTCCTTCAATCACCGAGATCGAATTAGTCAAAGCCGAATTGATTGCTTGATACTGACTTTGATTATAGTCAAACGGAACAAGGATGCGGTCCTGAATGATCGAATTATTAAAGCTACCATTAAAATATTGAAATAGCACTGATTTGGCTGATGGCAATATCCTGCGATAATTTCGAGATAAAAAATATAATGGCTCATCTTCAGCGGTAATCAATTCTGCATGGTTCGCCAATTCTTTGAAGTAAGTGAAAATGTCCTTATTTGTTTTTGTGGAACTGGGTTTAATAATAACGTTTTTTGATAGAATTGTCTCTTTATCGAAAAAAACTCGGGTAAATCCTCTATCAAAAATTTCAACTTTTGTTGCAAGGTATAATTCATCGTTGACGTAAACTACTTTGCTATCTAAATTTACTGTCTTTAGTTTATATAAACAAATAACATTATCTTCTTTATAGAAAAATTTGTTTGTTGATGATTTGAAAAAAATGTCATAACCGGAGAAATTTCCGTAATAAAAAGATTTGCGTATAGATGATATAGAAAATGTACGGTCTTCAAATATATTCTTTTTAATATTGAACAATAAAATAATGTTCTTATCTATATCGAATTTTGTTATATCATCCATAACATCTATCTCTTTTCTTAATCTTGGCTATAAGTGGCATCCATTATAGACGCCGTTTATTTTATTATGTACCAAAATTCGTGAACAAAAAAAATATAAAACGGAGACAAGGGAACATGAAAGTTCGGTTTTCATATTTGAACTCGTAAGAGTATGGTTCCATATACCGGTGAAGTCAGTGACGCTTATTGCTATTTGGATGTCGAAAAATGTCACAAAGAAACATAATTCTATGTCAACCAATGACGACAAGGGCAAAGACGATGACTGCGTATCCTCCAATGGAAAATGATGTAGATATCGTATTGCTATTTATGTGCATTTAGAGATTTTTTGGACGTGTCAATTACGTATATTGGTTAATGTTCGATGGCAATAACGAAAAATCTTATATGCATTCCGAACATTCGAATCTACAACAATAAAGAGTAGGATCGTGTTGGGGTCCTTACAAACATAGCCGATAAAAACAAAAGATTTAAGCTAATTAACTCAAAAAAATTTAATGAAGTAATCATAATTTTGCTATTAGTCGAAAATTAAGTCGGCCAAATACATTTTATGAGGATATACTAAATCGGCGGCTTTATACGCTTTAAAAAAAGATTGTAATGATATATATTCATCATATAAAGCGGTCGAAAATTCAAACGCATAGAGATAATCATTGTCTGATATGTATGATAAAGAATGCTCATAGATGTATCTGTTTATTAAAGTCATTGTTGTATTTGAATAACATGAATTGAAATATAGAAAATCATAATATGGATTCTTACCCGGACCGCTACAATTAATGAGATTTGCGAACCCTGTACTGGATAAGGATCTTTCATAAAATACTATTGATTCAATGTTGGAATGCCCAGAATAATGAATTCCAGAAAAACTATAACCATCCATTAGCGATGAAAAAATATAACTTGTACAGGCGAATACAGGTAATGGTAAATACGTTCCGTCATTAATCAAACAATTAAAAATCTCTAGTATTTCGGGCGAGAAAAGAAATGCTGTATCTTCCTCTGCATGTGAGGATAGCAGCAAGAACAACTTCTTATTGTCACTGTACTTATTTTCTACTAGTAGATAATATTTGGTGTTTAAATATGCCATAATCACCTTATGCATGCCGATTCGACTTTTTCTATTAAACTCGTCTGCGTTATTCGGCGCACTTGTTATCGTTCTGTATAAATTGATACTGAACATTCTGAAGGATACAAACAGTGATTGATAGACACTAAACACGTTTCTCGTTTCAGCTTTAGGTTTTAAATATCGTATTATTTTGGACAAAGAACTCTTTAAAATAAAGTAATCTTTTTCAAAGAGGGCAAGTTTATCATCAAGGCTTTCTGTCTCAATAAGAGGGTCAAATAGATCCCTTATTATTTTATGATTTATACTTACTTTGTTTTCACTCAACTCTTTGTCTAGTTCTTCCTTCGCGCTCATGCGATTCCTCCATAATCATAACCACCATCAATGTGGGTAAAAAATCTCTTCGTCATTCTAAAAAAATATAATTTGTTTGATCGTTGCTGCCCAATCACATGTTGCGAACAAAAATTAACACCAAAAATGTGGGGCGGGCAATAAGCTGTCAGTTTTTCTTATCGAGTGAGTTCGACCAACTTGTTTATCAAGATTTCTCTTCTCTTTAGGATAAAATCCCTAAAATCGCATATTGAGACGATATAATCATCCTTTTCATTAACAGGAATAAAAAAGTCTTCTTTTTTATAACTTGGGTTCGAAATTAACCACGCTTCAAGTGGGGTGTCATTTTTTGATTGGTTTTCGCTTGCATTTAAAAGGTGTATATTCCCTATCGTATTCCAATTTTTTTCGTCTAGCATGAATGACTTATCGTCGTCGGAAATGCTTAAGCAATCAATGTTTGACTTGGATTTAAAAAAGGATGCCGGATGAAGATGATCTTCATGATACGAAAATTGATAATTCATCATTTCCGTTAATGAAAGAATTAGTTTACAATAAAAGGATCCTTTTTCAGCTTCGACAATTCTAGATTCAGCAATTTCCTTGGTAATTGTAAGGTCCTTTGATTTGCCTTTGTACTCCTGGATGATTTGGCTAATTGGAAACCCGTCTTGGTATTTGTCGTCAATTATTTTTCGAAGGCCAATAAGTAACGCATCGGGTTGACCTCCAAAAGCGCCAACTAACAAGGATAATCTTAGCCACTTTATCATCTCAATTTTATCTTTTTTATATTTATCGGAATTTGACTCGAAGTTGTAAACCTCGCATTTGAATGCATAATAAATAATGGGGATTAAAGCATACTTCGATCTTAAAATCCCGTTGTCAATATAACTTTGACTAGTGAATTCGCATACAGACTTAATTAACAAATATATATTATCAAAATGATTTTTGATTTCGTCGATTATGTTTCTTATGTTGGTTACTCGGAATCGAATGTCTCCCGAATACATAACAAGGCACACTTTTAGGACAAAATCCCTGTTTATATCATATCCATAATTTGAGAAAATGAACTTAACTAGATTGTCAATCTTATCCCTTGCCTCTTTCCATTCAGAAACGGTAATGGCCATAACCAGGTCAGAGAATGCAAGTGGCTTCCCACCGCTATTTGTGCGGACGAAAATATCTACGACTTTGTCAAGGTCAAGCGTATCTTCTTGATAGTAATTGATCACATCGTTCAACCGAATGGTTTTATATATTTTTTTTAAGATCTTTCTTGCGGTTACTTGTTGAAATGAATCCAGTTCTTCAAAATCGCATTTCGCAGATATTTCATCATCGATCTGATCATCGAAATCTGCTTCGTCAATTTTTTTGAATTTAGTGAGAATGTGTCCAATTTTAAACCAACACTTGTAGTTTGATTGTTGCCTTAGCTTTGCATCGCTAAAAAACTGAATATAATATTCGTTGTTGCTCTCTTCAGGCGCCATCGATACAAGGTTTATGTATAACTCTTCTCTTGGTTGTATTGACTCATCATAAGCTTTCTTAAATTTCTTCCTCACAATTTTCTCAGCATAACTTCCAACCAAACCAATTAGAATCGCATTCAATCTTTGTTGACCATCAATTACGGCATAGAGATCATTATCCGTTGATCCTGGATTAAATTCAGAAGTGGTCTCTTGGAATTTCTCTTGATAATCTTGCAGGAATGTGAAAAACCCCGATTTATTAATTATCTCATTATTTACTTTCCACAACATTAAAGTGCCAATAGGATACCCCCGCAACAACGAGTCAAACAAGTTAATGATTCTATCTTTATCCCATTCAAATTTTCTTTGTATGCTTGGTAAAATCCAATTATTATGTTGCATGAGATTGACAACAGACATGACCGTCGTTGGTTGATGATATTTTCCTGACATGGTATCCTCCGCGTTTGACGACTAAATGTGGTTGAATGATGCATGACGCTTATTCCGCTTAAATCTTATCTGTGTCGATTGATTTTTATAGTATTTGACGCACACTATGAATGGGGTGGATGTGTTTTGGAGCATTATTGACGGCACCCCGCTATCTAAAGCGATTATTATGAATGTTAACTAAACGATATGTGCATGTCACATGGCGTCGTCTGTCACGAAGAAACATGAAAAATGATGGTTCTCCTCAATCTTGCGTCTTTGAACGACGATTGCTAAAATACATATACCATTATGTTGTAAAATAACATATAAAATATCAAAGCCAACTCAGAATTATGTCATTGACTATGTTCGTGGGATTGCAGGGGAATCTTAACTAATCTATATGATTCTTTTGACAAAATTGTTTCATATGTTTTTATCCCTTTTTCAAGAGCGATTTTAGTAATTTCATTTTTTTCGTCATTTGGCGTCCGACATCCAAAAGTGATAGATTTTATGGCCTTCATTTTGTAAAAATATTTATCATCTTTCTTCAATACTTTTATATTGTTTTTGTTAAATATACACCTAACTTCTTGCTCATATTTCCAATCATCCGCTTTTGTCAAAAAGGGAGCGATTGCCAGTAAATATTCTGACTGATCAGATTTCACAATCTCAAACTTACTTCCCATATGATAATGCCAAAGAATCTTATACATAAGCTTTTTTATTTTCATCGATGATTTCTCGCTTGAATAATACATTTCAAGAAAATCTTCATTCTCAAGCTCTAAACATAACCCTCTATTATTATCTGCATAATGAGCCCACATAAGGATCGAATCTTCTTTTTTGGAAAAGCACGAAATTACTAGATCTTTAGACTTATCAATTATCGTTTTGGATAATTCATCTTCAATGATTCCGTTTTTTTTGACTGTCATGATATTCTCTAGTGCAAGCCTAGATGCACTTCCGACTACGCCGTTTTTTATACCAAGTGATGTAAAGATATCTAGCATACGAGAATAATTAATTGTAGGTCTGTATTCATGAAATTTCCGGTTGGAAATATCGTTAAGTTTAAGACTCAGCTTGGCCGGTGCGGCAATTATTTTTTGACAAAATGGTAAAGAATGGTAATGCTCCTCTATCACTTTCATCACAGCTAGATCCATAAAGTAGTTTATGATAATATTTGATGCTGCTTCTAAATCTTTATTATCAAACATGATATCCGTATCATAAGGATCATTAAAATTGATTGGAGAGTTCAATAATATTTCATCATTAAATAGTATTTGTTTTGCAGTTGAAGTTGAGCAGTATTTAAAGATTGACTGTGGGGATGCTTGTTTCATTCAAAAACACCTTATCTTTCGCATATACGTCTATTGTGATTTATGAATAAATTACAATTATCATTAATAGCACATATAAACCAAGCTGTTTTGACCCTATAACGCTTCTTCAAATCTTTGGTAGGGATTCATTAGGTATCTTAATCTATAGTCTGGAAAATTACTATTTAAGTAATTCAAAACATCTTTTTTTATAGATTTATCTATGACAAGTTTTGTAATTGGATGTCCGGTTCTAATTGTTATTATTGTTGAGTTGATATTATCAATAATAAAATCATCAAAAAAAACGAATGAACCCGATTGATACCTCATTCTATCATTAGTTCTTTTTGTGCTAAAAGATGTCTTTGCATCGGTTCCGAAAAATCGTTTCATATTAGTATACATAAATGAGTAGTCATAAAACGTTCTTGGTCCATCTTTATAGATTCCAATTTTCATATTATCCAAATCATCATTTTCAAGTTTTTTTATTTTAAAATCTCCTTTATTGTTGTGTAAAACAAATACTGCAGAATTCTTATTAAAAAAATCGTTTATTTGAGTAAAATTATGCAAGGCAAAGAAGGTGGCAACTTCTAACTTTGATGTAAAATCAACCAAGGGACTAAATGATATTGAATGTTGAAAAAATGAAATCATTGGATACGTCTCTCTTTTTGAATCAATGATTCTGTCATACACATTATAAACGTCAATTGATTTGTACTTGTCAATTAAGTCACTGTAAGTAAAAACTTGCGTTTTGTCTAAGTTTATACTTCGTAAGCAACTTGGTATGATATTCCATTTTGCGTCAGCTTGACCTCTAAAATATTGTTGAAATTCGTTGCTTTCATTTTCCCCGTCATAATTATAGTGTTTTAACAGATTTACATATTTCTCTAATTTATCAAGCTTAATAATGGGGTACGATGACGAAAGAACAATATACAATAGAAAATAGTAATAATTCAACTTATTCAAAAAAGGTTGTATGTTATTACTTTCATCGGTCAGCTTAAAATTCTTTATTTCTTGAAAAATGGTTTTGAGTTCAATTACACCTTTAATGTTATTCTCGTATGAGTAATACTCATCATATGTTCGTTCTATTTTTTCTTTGCTTAAGAGTCTGCTATCAATAATCTTTGCAATCTGATGTAAGGGATTTACATCAATAAAGGCATCTAAATACTCGGAATAAAACTTATTAAATTCATGATATGGGTTGTTATCGATAACCACCTTATAGTTATTAAAAATATACTTTTCTAGAAAATCTAATATTTTCTGTCCCATTGCATCCACCCTTTCTTATTATGCGATATTCATTTCAACTAAGTTTAACTGTATTTGAATGACTCAATAATCTATATATCAGGAACAAAACTAAAGGTCACTTAAATAGAGATCTAAAGTAGAATCATTAAGGTTCTTTTTAACTGAAACCCATTTGGGATAATACTCGTCTAAATATGCCACGAACGTCTTGCTGTGGGTCTTTTCCTTTATGTGCACCAACTCATGGTAGATAACATATTCTAAAGCTTCCAACGGCTTCTTTGCTAACTGCAGATTGAGTAGAATGCTCCTCTTTTCGTGATTGCATGAACCCCATTTTGTTTTCATGTACACTATTTTCCACGAAGAACAATGTAGGCCTGTTATTCTTTGTGCTTTTTCAAATATGATTGCCGCTTCAATTCTTAATGATTTTCGATACCATTGAATAACGAGTTTCTCTTTAATTTCAAAAGAGGATGAATCTTTCACATTAAGGTGAATTCTGTCGCCTTTTATTTCTATTGATTGTTTTTTTGACGTGTTGACATAAAGTCTATATGGTCTGCCCCAATAGAACAGGGTCTCGCCAGTGACGTATTGCCGTTCTGTTTGTCTCTCTTGATTTCTAAAAACCTCAATCTGCTTATGTATCCAAGTTGTTTTTGATATAACGAATATTTTGATTGCTTGTTCTTCAACAGATATAGGAACTGAAACTCGAACATGACCATCTGGGGGTAAAACAGATAGATGCATGTTTTTGATTCTTTTTTGAATAATATTAACCGAAATATCTCCAATAATCATTTCCATATTAATACTCCAGCTGATTTGATATTAACTTAAATAATTTTTCAACTTCTTCTTGCGAGTTGAAAATTCTAAACAATTCTCTTTTGATTTTCTTGGATTTAATGACATCTCCTCTAAATCCGCTTTGCTTAGATTTAATTACTGCTTGATGAATCTTCATTGATAAATCAATATCCCCTTTGGTATAGTCGTAAAACGCCCTTAATGGTCCATTATGCTTAATAGATTCTGGATAATGGTCACATAATTCTGGAGAGTCAACTCTATTTAGTAGTTTGATATATTCGTCTAGAAGATCTTTAAAATGTAGCACGCCTTTTTTTCGCTCTAAAATAATATAATCAAGTAAAGTAGACATTTTTTCATAATAGATCGGGTTAGATGTGTTTTTCTCGATAATCTTTTTCCGAATATTGTTTTCTATGGTTGACGCAACGCTTTCATCAATTGCCGTTTTATCATCAATATTTGTATGAATAGTGGCTTGTTGTTTCAAAATAAAATCCATTAAAGAGAAATTATCAAC
>Ga0209016_1003025_pt1 | contig 10414 bp, 7 predicted proteins | sample EPASupsiteSAE305_FD_187265 | JGI IMG/M metagenome (GOLD analysis project Ga0209016, IMG submission 187265) | Bioremediated contaminated groundwater microbial communities from EPA Superfund site, New Mexico - SAE3-05 (SPAdes) (version 2) | ecosystem: Environmental > Aquatic > Deep subsurface >...
CCGGGCCAAGATCGACATGGCCTCGCCCAATATCATCATGCGCGATCCGGTGATCTACCGCATCATGAAGACCAGCCATCACCGCACCGGCGACAAATGGTGCATCTACCCGATGTACGATTTCACCCACTGTCTCTCCGACATGCTGGAGAAAATCACCCATTCGCTCTGCACCCTGGAATTCGAGAACAACCGGGCCCTGTACGACTGGGTGCTGGACACCCTGGCAACCCCCAATCATCCCCGCCAGATCGAGTTCGCCCGGCTCAACATCAACTACACGGTGACCAGCAAGCGCAAGCTGCTGCAGCTGGTCGACGAAGGCAAGGTCTCGGGCTGGGACGACCCGCGGATGCTGACCATCTCGGGCCTGCGCCGCCGCGGCTACACCCCGGCCTCGCTCCGCAACTTCTGCGCCACCATCGGCATCGGCAAGCGGGAATCCTGGATCGACATGGGCATTTTGGAAAACGCCATCCGCGACGATCTCAACCAGCACGCAACCCGGGTGTTCGGGGTGCTCGACCCGCTCAAGGTGGTGATCACCAACTACCCGGAAGGCCAGATCGAGGAAGTGGTTGCCCAGAATCATCCCCAGGACCCGGAGATGGGCGAGCGCATCGTGCCTTTTTCCCGGGAAATCTATATCGAGCAGTCGGATTTCCTGGAAGATGCCCCGAAAAAATTCTTCCGCCTCAGTGTCGGCCGGGAGGTGCGGCTGCGCTACGCCTATTACATCACCTGCCAGGAGGCGATCAAGGATGCGGAGGGTAAAATCGTGGAATTGCGCTGCACCTATGATCCCGCGACCAAGGGCGGCTCCGCCCCGGACGGCCGCAAGGTCAAGGGCACCATTCACTGGGTGTCCGCGCCCCATGCCCTGCGGGCCGAGGTGCGCCTCTACGACCGGCTGTTCACCACCGAGTTTCCGGACATGGACAAGGAAAAGGGATTCAAGGAGTTTCTCAACCCGGCTTCACTCACCGTGCTGGCCGACTGCATGCTGGAGCCGGAACTGATCAAGGCCACCCCCGAGGATCGATTCCAGTTCGAACGGCAGGGCTATTTTTGTCTCGACACCGTGGAGAGCGGACCGGACCGGCCGGTATTCAACCGGATCGTCACCCTGCGCGACAGCTGGGCAAAACTCAACGAAGCCGAATAGCAGAGGACCCATGCCGCTGATTAATTTACGAAAAATGGCGATCAACCAGACCGGCACCATTGTCGCGGTCAAGGTGAGCGGCGAGCTCGGCCGCCGTATCCGCGAGATGGGGCTGGTTCCCGGCACCGAGATCACGGTGAAACAACGCGCCCCCTTAAACGATCCGGTCGCTCTCCGGGTCATGGGCGGCACACTGACCCTGCGCAACAACGAGGCCGATTTTATTGAAGTGGAAATTACCCCCTGATTTTTTTCGCAAAGGGCAGGCCCCCCTGCCCTTTCCCGTCTGGTTCCGATCACCGGGCACTCAACATTCCCCCCTGAAATCAGTACGTTTTCTTGCGAGTGTCTTTCGCTCTTGCTGCGAAAATTCAAGAGTTTCTTCATTCCCGTCTTGGCAAAGTTATTGACAGTGGTAATTGTTTGGAGTACCTAACAAACAAGAAATAAAGGCGCTTCCGGTTGCATTCTCCAGGATTCACCCTTTTCACCCCTGTTGAGCTGTGCCAACCCGAGGCATCCAGGTAACCCAACTCTTCCAGAGAGAGTTATTGTTAATGACCAAGCATCAACCAGAGGATTCCTGCATTCTGCTCAGCGACCTGACAACCCGGTGCCAACACCGCCACAGGTATGGCAACCAACCGCTGCCGACCGGCACCCCTCTGCCCGAGGCCTGCTGCAGCGGCCGCATGCGGGTTTGCTCCATCAACGGCGACCGGAAAGCCTGTGCCAAAATGGCAAACCTCGGAGTCCTGCCGGGTTCCGAGCTTGAGCTGCTCTGCAAAGGCGGCGGGCAGCAATGCATGATCAAAATTGATGGAGGCACCCTCAGCCTCGATGCCCTGACCGCGGCCAATATTCTGGTAGCCCCGCTCTGAACACTGATGCGCCCCTCTCCCGGCCAAGCCCTGTCCAAAAACGGGGCGGGGCAACCTGGGGGGCTGGTCCGCGAGAGAGCAAGATTCTTACCCTTGCAGGGAGACAAATTATGCAAAACGGTATTGTTTTTATAGCTGTTGCCGGAGCCGTTATTTTTATCGGTTTGCGATTATGGAAAACACTGCGTCACCCCGACAGCCTCTCCTGCGGTTGCGGTTGTTCGGGCTGCTCCTCTGCTTCAACCTGTTCGCCACCCAAAACGCCTTTTCCTCTCTGTAAAAAATAAGCGCGTCTGGAATCTCTTGCACAGCCGCACGACATTCATTCAGTTGCACATCCCTGCGAAAAACAGTCTTTTTATTTTGCCCCCGCCGGCCTTCCACCCCTAACGGCAACTGTCAGCACCCATACTCGCCTATTCCACCAACATCAACGCAGCCTCAATAATCCCCATGGATACCACCATCACCATCGCCCTGGCCGGCAACCCCAATGCCGGCAAAACCACTCTCTTCAATCACCTCACCGGAGCCCGGCAGCATGTGGGCAACTATCCCGGGATCACTGTTGAACAGAAAGAAGGCTGGTGCCTGCATCAAGACCGGAGCTTACGGGTGGTTGATCTGCCGGGCACCTATTCCCTGACCGCTTATTCCGTTGAAGAACTGGTGGCCCGCGACTTCCTGGTTAACGAAAAACCGGATGTGGTGGTGGATGTGGTCGATGCCTCCAACCTGGAACGCAACCTCTACCTGAGCTGCCAGTTTCTCGAACTCGGCGTGCCGATGGTTATCGCCCTGAATATGGTTGATGTCGCCGAAAAACGAGGCATTACCATCCATGCGGAAAAATTGAGCGAACGGCTCGGAGTGCCGATTATCCCGATCGTCGCCCGAAGCGGTCGTGGAGTGAACCTTCTCCTTGATGCGGTGCTGTCGGTCGCCGCCGCCCAAACCCGGCCGCAACCGGCCTTCCTCCGCTACGGTTCGGATGTCGACGAGGCCCTCAGCGATATGATGCCGCTCATCCGGGAATGCCGGGAGCTGACAGCCATCTACCCTGAGCGCTGGATAGGGGTAAAACTTCTGGAAAACGATGAACAGATCGACCAGAAAGCCATCGCCGCCAATCCGACGGCAGCGGCAAAACTGAAGGAACGCTGCGAGGCGGTGGTCAACCACCTGCAAAATACCCTCGGCGTCTATCCGGAGGCGGTTATTGCCGATCACCGCTACGGCTATATTAAATCAATCATGCACCAGGGCGTCATCACCCGAAAATACGTCGCCGACCGGCTCTATGCCTCGGACAAGATCGACAAAATCGTCACCCACCGTTTTCTCGGGCCGCTTATCATGGCCGGAGTGCTGTTTGGCCTCTACACCTTCACTTTCAGCTACAGCACGGTGCTGGTCGATTGGCTCGCAAAATTTTTCGCCCTCCTCAACCAGGGCATCGACACCCTCTTGTCCGACGGTCCGGTGAAGTCGATGATCACTTCAGGCGTGGTTGACGGGGTCGGCGGAGTGCTCGGTTTTGTACCGATCATCATGTTCATGTTTTTCGGAATCGCCGTGCTCGAGGACTCCGGGTACCTCGCCCGGGTCGCCTTTATGATGGACCGGATCTTTCATTTTTTCGGCCTGCACGGTTCCTCGGTCATGCCTTTCATCGTCTCGGGCGGTATCGCCGGCGGCTGCGCAGTACCGGGCGTCATGGCCACGCGCACGCTGCGGTCTCCCAAGGAGCGACTCGCCACCCTTCTCACCGTCCCTTTCATGAACTGCGGGGCCAAGCTCCCGGTCCTGACCCTGCTGATCGGCACTTTTTTTTCCGACCATCAGGCCCGCTACATGTTCCTCGCCACACTGGCGGCCTGGATTGTCGCCCTGTGCGCCGCCAAGTTTTTGCGCATGACCGTGCTTCGAGGGGCCTCGACCCCCTTTGTCATGGAACTGCCCCCTTACCGCTTCCCTACCCTCAAGGGGCTGATGATCCATACCTGGGAAAGAACCTGGCAGTATATAAAAAAAGCGGGGACCGTCATCCTGGGCATTTCCATCCTGCTCTGGGCGATGATGACCTATCCCGGATTGCCGGATGAACGGGTTCAGCAATACGAGCAGCAGCGGCAGCAAGCCATGGCGACCTTTGCCCCGGCAGCGGGAAAGGAGGGAGCGCGGACGGAAGAATCAACTGCGACGGGCACCCCGGAGTTGAACAAGGCACTCCAGCAGATCAAGGCTCAGGAGGCGATGGAGCGACTTAAAAATTCCATCGGCGGCCGTATCGGCCTGGCCTGCGAGGGGATCAGTCGCTACGCCGGGATTGACTGGCGCACCAATATCGCCCTGCTCGGTGGCTTTGCCGCAAAAGAGGTGATCATCTCAACCCTGGGTACGGCCTATTCGCTGGGCGATGTCGATCCCGAGAACGCGGCATCGCTCAATGAACGACTCGCCAAGGATCCCGGCTGGAATCCGGTAGTAGCCCTGGCGGTGCTGGTGTTTATCATGTTTTACGCCCCGTGCTTCGTGACAGTAATCTGCATCGCCAAGGAGGCGGGCTCATGGAAGTGGGCCGCTTTTTCCATGGGCTTCAACACCCTATTCGCCTACATCATGGCGGTGGCGGTCTACCAGATCGGCGCCCTGCTCTATCTCTAAGGAAAAAGCCTTGCCCGTGAACCGTTCAGGCCTTGTAGTCCTTGAACCGGCGCAACACCTCGGTCATCTCTTCATCCGGCAAGACCGGCGGCTCGGTAACCTGCAGGGCTTGGAGATAGATGCGCGCCAAGGTTTCGACCTCAACGGCCAGGGCGAGCACCGCGTCAAGATCCGCGGCAAAACAGATCATGCCGTGATGGGCCAGAAGAGCGGCACAGCGGTCGCGCAAGGCCTCGATCGCCGCATCCGACAAGGCCTGGGTGCCGAAGGTGGCATAGGGCGCGCAACGGATGGAGTCACCGCCCGCCATGGCCACCATATAGTGGAAGGCCGGGATCGATCGTTCCAGGCAGGCCAAGGTGGTGCAGTACAAACTATGGGCATGGAGGACACAACCGGCCCGGGGATATTGACTATAAAGATCGCGGTGCATCCGCCATTCCGAGGAAGGTCTGCGGCTCCCCTGGGCCTGACCGGATCCATCCACCCAGACCAGATCCGCAGGCGTGCATTGCTTGTAGGGCAGGGCCGAGGGGGTGATCAAAAAACCCTCGCCGTAGCGGACGCTGACATTGCCGGAGGTGCCCTGATTCAAGCCCTCGCTGTTCATGGCCCGGGCAGTGGCCAATAGGTGTTGGCGCAGAGCGAAATCCGCCATCAGCCGCGCTCCGGATAGAGCCCGAGCAGACCGGCCCGACTGGCCGGACAGATGCCACGCTCGGTGATCAGCCCGGTAACCAGCCGGGCGGGGGTGACGTCAAAGGCCGGATTGACCGCAGGGGTGGCGTCAGGCGCGATCGCCACCGACCGCACCACACCGTCGGCATCCAGCCCCTGGAGACGGAGAACCTCTTCCTCGCCCCGCTCTTCAATGGGGATTTCCGTCAGGCCGTCGCTCACCGTCCAATCCACGGTGGAACCCGGCAGGGCCACATAGAAGGGCACACCATTATCGTGCGCGGCCAGGGCCTTGAGATAGGTCCCGATCTTGTTGCCGACATCACCGCTAGCGGTGGTGCGGTCGGTACCGACAATACAGAGATCGACCCGGCCGTGCTGCATCAGATGCCCACCGGCATTATCGACGATCAGATGATGGGGAATCCCGGCAGCAACCAGCTCCCAGGCGGTCAGGGAGGCGCCCTGGTTACGGGGCCGGGTCTCATCGACCCAGACATGGACCGGAACCCCTATAGCGATTGCCTGAAAAATCGGCGCCAGGGCCGTGCCCCAATCCACCGTGGCCAGCCAGCCGGCGTTGCAGTGGGTAAGGATGTTCACGGGGTCTTTTTCGCCCTTCTTTTTCCAGATTTCCCCGATCAGGGCTGCACCGTGGCGGCCGATGGCCTCATTGGTCCGGACATCCTCCTCGCAAATTCGCCCGGCCTCCTGATAGGCCGCAGCCAACCTGAACTCCTCGGCCAGAGGCAACAGCACCCGCAGCATCCGTTCCACCGCCCAGCGCAGATTGATCGCCGTCGGCCGGCAGGCGATCAAGCGTTCCGCCATTTCTTCAAGGGATAGGGAATTGGTCTTTTCGCGCAGCCCCAGGCAGATTCCATAGGCAGCGGTCGCCCCGATCAGCGGTGCGCCGCGAACCAGCATCCGGCTGATCGCGTCCATCGCCGCCTCCAGAGTCTCCAGGCGAACCACCACAAAACGAAAAGGCAGTTGGGTCTGATCAATGATTTCGACCCCCACCCCATCCGCTGCCAGCCAGATTGATCGGTATGCCTGCCCGTTTACTTTCAAAAGCTCGCCCCCCTGGGAAGAAAAAATAGAGAAATGCATGCTGACCGATGGTTTATCGCCAGCGATGCGTTCCCTGGAAATCTGGTACAATTCGATGGGTTGCACCGATCAGCAGCGCTTTCCCCTTGGCGAAACACTACCTAATCAGCCTAAAAGGGGTCAAGGTAATTCTGAGAGGAAAGGGTGCCTTGCCAAACTTGTCAATAATCCGCCCAACAAAAAGAAAGAAGATCCATTTTTCAAGATGGTTGCTGGATTTTTCCCCTATGCTCTGCTATACAATCTCTAGTCCGTCTTTTTTCGAGATACCTATCTCACCCCTGCCCACAGGCCAGCGATGACCGACCCACACAACGTCCTTAACAACCTCAAGGTTTCCGGCAATCTGCCGAGCATGCCGCAGGTTCTGGTACAGCTGATCGACGGTTGCCACGATCCCGAGATCAAACTTCAGTCCATTGCCCGCATTGTCGACAAGGACGCCGCCATTAGCGCCAAACTGCTGCAGCTGGTCAACTCCGCTTTCATCGGGGCACGCAAGGCCTTCACCAACGTGGAGCAGGCTGTGGTCTATCTGGGCGTGGATACGATCAGAAATCTGGCGATCAGCATCGCTGTGCAGCAGGTCTTCCGCCGGGTGGAGACCAACGGCCTGCTGTCCATCGACCGGTTCTGGCACCACAGCTACCTCAATGCGCTGCTCGCCGAAAAAATCGCTATTGCAACCGGTTACCACGATCCGTCCGAAGCCTACCTGGCCGGGCTTATGCACGACATCGGCAAACTGCTCCTGTGGATGGCCTTTCCCGGCAAATATGCGCCGCTGCTGCTCAAAGGGGTGCGTTGCCATAACGGCCGGCTCGCCTTTCTCGAAGAGGAAAAACTCCATATCAACCACTGTCAGGCCGGGGCCTGGCTCTGCGAACAATGGCAGCTCCCCACCCTGCTGGCCGACGCCATCCGCTATCACCACCATCCGATCGACGAGGTCGAACAGGCCCTGCCCCTGACCAAGATCTCCTGCCTCGCGGATCTGCTCAGCCACAGCGACATCCCCGGTCCGGACTCCCTGGAGACAGCCAACCGCTTCTTCCGCTTATCGCCGCAACAGGTCAATGCACTCTACGATGGACTGGAGGAGCAGATCGAACAGCTCGCCAACCAGCTCGGCATTCTCATTCCCCGCAACAGCAGGACTTCCCATGATCAAGAACCGGAAAGCCAGGAGGTCCATAAAGAAACCTCGCTGGGGCTGATCACTCGGGTGCGGGATATCACCCAGCTGAGCGGCGCACTCGACAACCTGCTGCGGGCGGAGAACAGCGAACAAATTATATGTGCGATAGAACAGGGATTGAAAATTCTGTTCAACGAAGATACCTGCCTGATCATGCTGCTCGATGCCCAAAGCGGAGAGTTGCGCTGCCACACCTCACCGGACAACAAACTGGCCAGGGAAACCGGGGGATTCGCTCTTGTCCCGGAACGCCATGGCGACAGCCTGCCTGGGCAGGCCATACGGCAGCGGCGCCTGCTCCACTCCTTCCAAAAAGGCCCGGAGGCAAAAGGTCCGATCAATCTTCTTGATGCCCAGTTGCTCCGTCTCCTGGGGACGGCGGGAATGGCGGCCCTTCCGATGATCTACCGGGAGGAAATCCAGGGGCTGATCCTTATCGGGCTCAGAGAAAAATCACCCCTCAGCCTGACCGGCCAATGGACACCGCTGCGCCTCTTGGCCAACCACGCGGCCATCTCTTTCTATCTCGAACGGATGAAGGCGGCACAGGCGGAACGAATCGCTGCCGAACGTCTGCAGGCAGCGAGCATGGTTGCCAAAAAGATCGCTCATGAAATCAACAATCCGCTCGCGATTCTCCGCAATTATATTCACATTCTCGGCAAAAATAACAGGGAGGGCCAGCCGATTGCCGAGGAATTGGCGATTATTGACAACGAACTGCAACGGGTCGGCCATATCACTGCGGGTTTGGAGGATCTGGCCCGGGAACAGTGCGAAATCATCCTTGAGCGGGTGGACCTTCACCAGCAATTGGAAGAGATCCTCCAGTTGTTCCGGGCTTCCCTTCCCAGCGACAACCGGGTCACCCTCAACTTTATGCCCTGGGAGAAACTACTGGTGATCCGCACCGATACCAGGTGCCTCCGCCAGATCATGCAAAATCTTCTGGGCAACGCCTTGGATGCGGTGGACGGGCAAGGGACAATCACGGTCCGAACCTCTGCCCAGTTGAACACCGTGGTGGTGTCGGTGGAAGATACCGGTCCGGGCATCGATCCCTCCCTGCGAGCCGATCTTTTCAAGGATGGAACTTCAACCAAAACCGGTCGGCATGCAGGACTGGGACTCGCGATCGTCCAAAAACTTGCGGGCCGGATCGGGGCTTCCGTGGCCTGCGAGTCAAGCCGAGGTGCTACAGTGTTCGCCCTCACCTTTCCGGCTTGAATAACCTGAAGACCTTGTCCTCATTGAATAATTGACTTTTTTTCATTGGACTTTTGCCAAAAAAAACGCTTCAATGCTCTCTATAGGTGATCCGGAACTTTTCTTTTACGAAACCCGTTGTTCCCGGCAGAAGATTCAACTCAACCGGCAACGATCCTCTTCCGACGGAGAAATACTCTGCCCATGATGCACCCCGTGCTCATCGTTGACGATGAAATCCGTTTCTGCCACAGCCTGGAAACCCTACTTAAAGCGGAAGGATATCAGGTAGATACAGTTAATACCGGTGAACAGGCCTTTCGCATTCTTCAGCAGCAGGCCTATTCGGTGGCCCTGGTTGACATCAACCTGCCCGACGTCAACGGCAACCACATCGCCGCCCGGATCGGAGACGAGTATCCCGGAACCGCGGTCATCATCCTGACCGGAAACGCGACCATCGACAATGCGGTTGAATCCCTCCGTCAAGGCGTCTACGACTATCTCCGCAAACCCTGCGCCCCCGACCAGTTGATCAGGACCATTGCCAGAAGCATTCAGCATAAACAACTCAAGCAGGAACTGCGCAACAGCGAGAAACGATTCCGCCAATTGGCCCAGGCCACCTGGGAAGGGATCATCATCTATGAAAAAGGCGCGCTCCTGCAGACCAACAGTCAACTGTGCAAGATGTTCGGCTACCAGGAAAACGAACTGCTGGGGAAACAGATCTTCGATGTCCTGCTCGACCGGAGTTCCATCCGCACCATGATCTTGCCGGAAGATCCGGACACCATCGGGCCGTTCGAGGCCCGGGGTATCAGAAAAGACGGCCGCACTTTTCCGGTGGAAATCAGGGTCAAGCAAATCGATTACCAGATGCGTCAGGTGCAAGTTGCCGCGATCCGCGACGTCACCGCCAATGAAACCGCCATGCAACAAAAAATCCTGCTGATGAAAAAACTCACCGACGCCCAGCGGATGGAATCCCTCGGCCTGATGGCCAGTTCGGTGGCGCATGACCTCAACAACATCATGGCAGGAATCATAACCTACCCCGAACTGCTGCTCATGGACCTGGGTGAGGATTTTAAATACCGGGAAGAGCTTTTTATGATCCGGGAGGCCGGGAAAAGGGCGGCCGCGGTGGTCAACGACCTGCTGACCGTCGCCCGGGGGTCCAACTGTAAAAAAGAGGTGCAGAATATTAACACCCTGGTCGCCGGCTATCTCAAATCCGTTGAATTCAGAGAGATGAGCCAACGGTATCCGGAGGTAAAAATCACCCCCTACCTGGAAGGAAAACTGCACAACATCAGCTGCTCGGTCATGCACCTCTCCAAATCGATCATGAACCTGGTCAACAATGCGGCCGAGGCGATCCAGACCAAGGGACAAATTATCCTGGCCACCAAAAACGTCCAGTACACCAGCCCCTACCATGGGTATGAAATCATCGAACCGGGCGAGTATGTGATGGTCTCGGTTGAAGACGACGGCCCCGGC
>Ga0209016_1003026_pt1 | contig 10401 bp, 6 predicted proteins | sample EPASupsiteSAE305_FD_187265 | JGI IMG/M metagenome (GOLD analysis project Ga0209016, IMG submission 187265) | Bioremediated contaminated groundwater microbial communities from EPA Superfund site, New Mexico - SAE3-05 (SPAdes) (version 2) | ecosystem: Environmental > Aquatic > Deep subsurface >...
CGTCCGGGAAAAAATTGAATCTTATCTTCTGCGCTTAGCCGGCGGAAATTACGAGACAATAATCTTAATCGGCCCGAACCATTTTAGCCGGGGAAAATACAAGATCACCTTTTCTAAAGCAACGGATAACGGCGCGGCTGAAGAATTGGTAAAAGAGACTTTAAAAACCGGCTTAGCCGGAGAAGATGATGAGGTGATCGCGAATGAGCCGTCAATAACGCCTTTAATTCCGATTATCGGAAATTATTTTCCTAAAGCGAAAATTATCCCCATAGCATTAAAACCGAGCATGACGGCCGAAGAGTCGGGTCTCTTAGCGGAAAAAATTTTTCAGTACGCGGAAAAAAGAAATATGCTGGTTTTAGCCAGCGTGGACTTTTCTCATTACCAGCCTTTTTCCGTTGCCGAACTCCATGACGAGAAAAGCCGGAGCGCTATAGAGAATTTTTCCTTAAGCGAGATTTATCGACTGGAAATTGATTCGCCGGCTTCGGTTTATACGATCTTAAAATTCGCTCAGTTAAGAGAGGCGGAAAAAGCTGAACTGGTTTTTCATACTAATTCCGGCGAGCTGGCGGGCAATATTGACGCGCCTTCAACCAGCCATTTGTTTTACTATTTTTACCGCGGAAAAAAAGAGCCTGACCCAGGGGCGACTTTTCTTTTTTTCGGCGACCTCATGCTGGATCGGCATGTCGGGGAGAAAATTAAAAAGGACGGCTTGGAAAGCCTTTTTTCCGGGCTGGCCGGCGAAGAACAAAGGTTATTTCAGGGAATGGATATAATTTCAGCCAACCTGGAGGGCGCGGTAACGGACAAAGGCGCGCATTATTCTCCGGCCAACGCTTATGATTTCGCTTTCAGCCCGGAGCTTATAGGCGGGCTAAAAAAATACAATTTTAACTTTTTTAACCTGGCCAATAATCATTTTTCCGATCAGGGTCAGCGTGGTATAATAGAGACGGGAAAGAATTTGCAAACCATGGGTTTTAGTTTTTCAGGATGCCAAGACGCCGAAGCCGGAGAGTGTAGCGCGACAATAGTGGAAAAGAACGGATTAAAAATCGGGATGGCCGGTTTCAGCATGGTCTATAAGAAATTTGATTTGGCTGAAGCCGAAAAAATCGTCAGTGAGCTCAAGAAACAATCCGACCTGGCCGTAGTAAATATCCACTGGGGAACCGAGTATGAGCACGCGGCCGGAGCCGTGCAGAAAGAAACCGGCCGGACGCTCGTTGACGCCGGAGCCGATATGATTATCGGCCATCATCCGCATGTTGTTCAGGGAATGGAGATTTACAAAAATAAGCCGATTTTTTATTCGCTCGGCAATTTCGTTTTTGACCAATATTTTTCGCCGGATACGCAGGAAGGGCTGGCCGCCGGAATCGCTTATAACAAAAATAAAATCCGGATTTTTCTTATTCCTCTTAAATCGTCCGGAAGCCGTCCAGGGCTTATGTCCGGTTCAGCCAAGGATGAATTTTTCGTTAAGTTTATTGGCTGGTCAAGCCTGGACGAAAAAGTTAAGGAACAGATTAGCGCGAACGGCATAATTGAGTTAAAACAATAGTATGTCTAAAAATTTTTTTCAGGCTCTCGCGGTCATGGTCGGCTATATAATCGGAGTAGGAATGTTCGGCCTGCCGTATCTTTTTATTAAAGCCGGGATCTGGCCTTGTCTCGTTTTAGTCGCTGTAATCGGGGTTGCCCAATATTTTATCCATCTTCTTTACGCGGCAATCATCTGCGGCAATCCGGGTTATCACCGCCTTCCGGGATACGCCGAGAATTATTTCGGCTCGGCCGTCAAGCGCCTGACCTTTGTCGTTACCATGATCGGGAATTATGGCGCCATGCTCGCTTATATAATCGTCGGCGGAGTTTTCGCGCGCCAGCTTTTTTCCCCGTTTTGGGGCGGAAGCGAAGTCCTTTACGCTTCAATTTTATTTTTTATCGCGGCCGGGGTGGTTTTTTTTGGAATAAAAACGATAGCCCGCTTTGAATTTTACTTTACCGCGGCAATGGTCATTGTCCTTTTTCTCGTTATAAAGCGGAGCCTCGGATTCGCTTCTCTTGACAACCTTACTCTTATAAACTGGAAATACGCGCTTTTGCCTTTTGGCGCGATTTTATTCGCCTTTGACGGCGGCGGGGTAATTCCCTTAGCCGCGGAAATTTTAAATAAACGCAAAAAAAGCTTAAAAACCGCCATTGGTTTCGGCACTTTTTTTTCCATCGCCCTGATCGTAATTTTCAGCCTGGTTACGGCCGCGGTAACCGGAGGAAAAACCACCCCGGACGGCCTTATTGGCCTTTGGAATGTCATGGACGGAAAAATAGTCCTGATCTCGTTGGTTTTAGGGCTCTTAGTTATTGCCACTTCGTTCTTCGCTGTTGCCGAAAACATCAAAGACACTTTTTGCCGGGATTATGGGATGAATAAATCAATAGCCTGGGCGCTGGCGTTTTTTATCCCTTACGCGTTTTATCTCGCCGGTTTTAATGATTTTATCGGCGTCATCAGTTTTGCCGGAGCGATCTCCGGCGGATTTACCGGGATCATAATGATACTTATTTTTTGGAAAATGGAAAAAGAGAAGAAGCAATTGTCTTTTTTCCGGCATAAGCCGAGTCGGCTGTTTCTTGGACTCATCGCTTCTTTGTTCGCCGCGGGTATTGTTTACGAAGTTTGGATGTTTTTATAATCAATTAAAAGTTGCGCATTTGTTATGAAAATCGCCGTTATCTCCGACATTCACGATAATCTCGCAAACCTGGAAAAATTTTTAAGCTGGGCAAAAGCCGCTAAGATTGACGAGCTTGTTTGCGCCGGAGACGTTGCTAATAAAGAGACTCTTGAGTTTATGGCTACCGGCTTTTCCCGCCGCGTCCATCTCGTTCGCGGCAACATGGAAATATACGATGAGGCTGAAGTGAAAAAATACCCTAATATTGATTATCTTGGGCGATTCGGGATATTTGAGGCCAAAGGGAAAAGGGCAGGGGTCTGCCACGAACCATTTTTCATAAAAGAAGTTTTTAAAAAAAATCCTGGCAGTGATATTGTTTTTTACGGCCATACCCATAAGCCGTGGCTGGAAAAAGTTGATGGCATTACCGCTGTTAATCCCGGCACGTTAGGCGGAGTTTTCCAGAAAGCCACTTTCGCGGTTTGGGATAACGAGAGCGGTGAGTTGGAGTTGAAGTTATTGGAAGAAATGTGAAAAGAATTTTTATTTTTATATTTTTTGAATTTTTAAAGATTACAAAATTAAAAATTAAAAATTCTTTTTAAATATTGTCCTGTATAACTATTTTTTACCTTAGCGACATCCTGCGGAGCGCCTTGGGCGATTACCCGGCCGCCCTTGTCCCCGCCTTCGGGTCCGAGATCAATTATCCAGTCAACCGATTTAATTACGTCAAGATTGTGCTCAATAATTAAAATTGTATTGCCTTTATCAACCAGCTTCTGCAAAACGCCAAGCAGGCGTTTTATGTCGTCAAAATGGAGTCCGGTAGTCGGCTCGTCAAGGATGTAGAGGGTTTGCCCGGTATCGCGCCGGGATAATTCGGTTGAAAGTTTTACGCGCTGGGCTTCGCCGCCGGAAAGTGTCGTAGCCGACTGGCCGAGTCGGACGTAGCCGAGGCCGACCTCAAGAAGAGTCTCAAGTTTATGGCCAACGGCCGGAATGTTTTTAAAGAAAAGCGCGGCTTCTTCAACCGTCATTTTAAGGACATCAGAAATATTTTTTTCCTTATAATGGATTTCCAGGGCTTCTTTGTTATACCGGGTGCCGTGGCAGACTTCGCATTCAACGTAAACGTCAGGGAGAAATTGCATTTCAATCTTAATCATGCCGTCGCCGGAGCAGGCTTCGCATCTTCCGCCGGTAACGTTAAAAGAAAACCGTCCGGCTTTGTAGCCCCGGATTTTCGCTTCCGGCAGAGAGGCGTAGAGTTCGCGGATAGGAGTGAAACAGCCGGTATAGGTAGCGGGGTTTGAGCGCGGGGTTCGGCCGATAGGGGATTGATCAATATTTATTACCTTATTGATGAATCCGGTTCCTTCAATCCGGACATGTTTTCCCGGCGCGGTTTTCGCCCGGTAAAATTTTGCCGCCAGGGCGCGCGACAGGATGTCGTCCATCAAAGTTGATTTTCCCGAGCCAGACACGCCGGTGATGGCCGTAAATTTTCCCAAAGGGATTTCCACGTCTATATTTTTAAGGTTATTTTCAGCCGCGCCGATGATTTTCAGCGATTGTCCCGTTCCCGGCCGGTGCTTTTTCGGCGTTGGGATGGATTTTTTGCCTGAAAGATATTGGCCGGTAATTGAGCCCGGCGATTTAATTATCTGTTTAAGGGTGCCGGCCGCGACTATTTCGCCGCCGTGTTCGCCGGCGCCCGGGCCGACATCAATGATATAATCCGACTCTTCAATAGTTTCCCGGTCATGTTCAACGATTATCACCGTGTTGCCGATATCGCGAAGGGTTTTTAAAGTATTGATTAGCTTGGTATTGTCCCGCTGGTGCAGGCCGATAGAAGGTTCGTCTAAAATATAAAGGACTCCGACTAGCTGGGAGCCGATCTGAGTCGCGAGGCGGATGCGCTGGGCTTCGCCGCCCGAGAGGGTGTTGGCCGCTCGGCTTAAAGTAAGGTAATTCAGGCCGACATTCAAAAGGAAATTAAGCCGAGATTTTATTTCTTTTATTACCTGGCTGGCGATTTTTTTATTTTTCGCGCTCTGGTTTTTGCTTTTTTCAAGCTGTTCAAAAAATTTAAACGCCTCCTCAATGGATAATGAGGCGATGTCATGGATTGAACTGCCTTCAACGAGGATGGCGAGCGCCTCTTTTTTCAGCCGTTTTCCGCCGCAAGCCGGACAGTCAAGAACTCGCATAAAGCCCTCAATTTCTTTTCTGATAAAATCAGATTCGGTTTGCTTGTATCTTCTTTCAATGTTAGGAATTACTCCTTCAAATTCAGTAGTGAGCTGGCCGGAAAAGCGGTCGCTTTGGTAATCAACGTTGTAATTTTTTTCTCCAGTGCCGTAAAGGACGATATGAAGCTGTTTGGGAGTAAGTTTTTGGATCGGGGTATTAAGGTCAAAACCATTTTTTTCCGCCACCGTGCCGAGAATGCGGAGGAGCCAGGATTGGGAGCCGGTTGTTCCGTGCGACCAGGGGCGGATGGCGCCCTGGGCGATAGTCAGGTTATAATTTAGAACCAGCTCCGGATCCACTTCCAGTTTTGTGCCGAGTCCCGAGCATTCGGAGCAAGCGCCGTAAGGATTATTAAAAGAAAAAAGGCGGGGTTCAATTTCAGGGAGGCTTATTCCGCAGTCCGGGCAGGCGAAAAGCCGGGAATAGGTTTTTTCACTTTCGCCTGATTCAGCGACTAAAACAGCAACCAGTCCGTTCGCCAGTTCAAGGGCTTTTTCAACGGATTCGGACAGTCTTGCCCGGTCGTCTTTATCGGCGGAAACCGTCAGTCGGTCAATTATTATTTCAACCGCGTGCTTTTTATTTTTATCTACATTCTGGTCTTCGGCTTGTTCAAGGCTCATTATATTTCCGTCAAATCGCACCCGGCTGAACCCGGCCTTGCGCAGGTTGCCGAGAATATTTTTATGTTCGCCTTTTTTATCTTTAACAATCGGCGCTAATACATATATATCTTTAGCAAAAAAGTTCTTTAAAATATTCCCGGTGATTTCGTCAATAGAGTAGGTTCTGATCCTCTGTCCGCATTGGTGGCAATGCGGAACGCCCGTGCGGGCGAAAAGCAGGCGGAGATAATCATAAATTTCCGTAACCGTGCCGACTGTTGATCGGGGATTGTGCGAGGTGGATTTTTGATCAATGGAGATGGCCGGGGAAAGCCCTTCTATCAGGTCAACGTCCGGCTTGTCCATCAGGCCGATAAACTGCCGGGCGTAGGCTGAAAGCGATTCAACGTACCGGCGCTGGCCTTCGGCGTAAATCGTATCAAAAGCCAGGGATGATTTTCCCGAGCCGGAAAGCCCGGTAATGACTATAAGCTTGTCGCGGGGAATTTCCAAAGAAACGTTTTTCAGATTGTGCACCCGCGCGCCCTTAATAATAATAGAATTTTTCATGGAAGTTTGGATAGAAATTATTCGTAAAATAATAAAAATTATTATACCCTATAATACAGCCCATGACAAGGCCTTGCGGGCGATGAAAAGACTGTGATATGCTGAATTTACGCTTTATTCGGAATAATAACATGATAAAAACATGGAAATAATATTAGCAATATTACTCGGATTCATAATTATCGGCATCGTTGGGGTAATTTTTCTTTTGCTTAAGAAAAAAGACGGGGGAGGCGAGGAAAAGTTCGCCGCCATGATGGAACGGCTCGGCAGTTTAAACGAGCAGAACAAAGAACTGCGGCAGGCTATGGATTTTAAGCTGGCCGAAACGCACCGGACGACCGAAGAACAATTCAGGACGACCCAGGATCAGTTAGGCCAGACCATGAGGACGGCGCACGCTATTGCCAATAATTCGGCCAAGCTGATTTCCGAAGTGACCGAAAAGCTTACCCGGCTTGACGAGACGAATAAGCAGGTGGTTGATTTTTCCGCTCAACTGCAGAACCTTCAGGACATCCTAAGGAACCCGAAGCAGAGGGGGGTTTTAGGTGAGTTTTTTCTTGAAGAAACCCTAAAAAACGTCCTGCCTCCCAATTCTTACCAGATGCAATACGCTTTTAAAGACGGATCCATAGTTGATGCCGCCGTGTTTATTAAGGAAAAAATCGTGCCGGTTGACTCTAAATTTTCTTTGGAAAATTATGAAAAAATTCTTAATTCAAAAGACACTAAAGAAAAAGAGAAATTTCAAAAAGCTTTTAAGCAGGATTTAAAAGGCAGGATTGACGAAACCGCGAAATACATCAAGCCCGGAGAGGGAACGCTTGATTTCGCTTTTATGTTCATCCCTTCGGAAGCCATTTATTACGATTTGCTCGTAAATAAAGTCGGAGCGGTGCAGATTAATACCCGCGATCTTATAGAATACGCTTTTTGCGACAAGAAAGTAATTATTGTTTCGCCAACCTCATTCCTCGCTTATCTCCAAACAGTACTTCAGGGACTTAGAGCCATGCAGATTGAAGAGTCGGCAAAGACCATCAGGGTGAATATTGAAAAGCTCGGCCGGCACATAGGCAGTTATGATGAATTTATGAAAAAACTCGGAGCGAGCATGTCCACGACCGTGAACCATTATAATAACGCTTATAAGGAATTTAAGAAGATTGATAAGGACGTGGTTCGCATAACCGGGGGCGAGGGGAACGTGGAAATCGCGCTGATTGACAAACCAGCAGCGGAGTAAGTTTAAAATTTTTTTGAATGAGCTATACTGATAATAATGAAAAATATCTAAAGGAGGCAATCATAAAAACGGTTGCTTTTTTTGACTTGTTTAAATATCCTTTGACGGTTTTAGAGGTTTATAAATATTTATACGCGCCCGGAGGGGTTGGCAAGGGTATCGCGGAGGTTGAACAATCATTAGGCGAGTTGTCGCGCGAAAATATTCTCAGCCAGAAGAATGGTTTTTACTTCTTAAAGGGAAGGGAGGAAATCGCGGCTGAAAGGCAGAAGCGCTATAACCGCTCCGGCCGAAAAATCAAGGAGGCGAAAAAAATCATCCGGGTTTTTTCCGCTTTGCCTTGGATAAAAATGATCGCTTTGGGGAACGTCATGGGACCGAGGAATTTTAAGAAAGAAAGCGACATTGATTTTTTTATTGTGGCTGAAAAAAATAGAATTTGGATAACAAGATTTTTTTCAGCCGGACTGGCGGCTCTGCTCGGACTTAGGCCAAGGGAAGGGCGGACTGAAGATAAAATTTGCCTAAGTTTTTTTATGTCCGAAGATTGCCTGGAACTTAGCGCCTTGTCCGACTCGCCCGAACTTCTTAGCGGAGCGGACGGATCAGCCGCCGGTTCCCGGCCGGCGGATATATATTTCGTTTATTGGCTGGCCGGTCTGACACCGCTTTACGACCGGGGCGATATTTTTCGGAAACTTCATAAATCCAATCCCTGGCTAAAGAGATGCCTGCCGAACGTTGAAGCTTGTTTATTGGCCAAAGAAGACAGGTTTGAAAGGCCGCTCTTAGCCGCCATAGCCGGTAAATTCATCGGTCTGCTAACCGGATGGTCAGAACCGTTAGCAAAAAGAATCCAGCTGAAAGTTTTTCCTCCCGCTATCAGGGAAAAAATCAACCAAGGGACTGAAGTCGTTGTTAATGATCGCGTCATTAAACTCCATGTCAATGACCGGAGAATAAAATATCGGCTCAGATGGGAAAGTAAAGTCTGTCAGGCGCTGGCTAAAACGGATAAACCGCGATCACAGACCTGAAAATATTGATATATTTGATAATAAAATGATAATAATAAAGCGATTATTATGCTAAAGTTAAACATTTTTTCTTTAAAATTGACTGAAATCACGCGGTTAACCATTTATTTATTGGCGTTTTTAATTTCATTCCAGACTCGGCTAATACTCCGACCCGGAGAACTGGCTGGAGGTTATTTTGAGTACGCCACAATATCACTTTACGCGGCAGATATTGCCGTCGGGCTATTAGTATTGGCAATTATCGCCTTATTGGCATTGAAAGCCGGCAAAAACGCTTTTTGGAACTTAAAATTTAAGGGCCGAAATACGCTTTTATTCTTTGCAGGGCTTTTTATTTTTTTCAGCTTTATATCCATATTTGCGGCTAATGATAAATGGCTTTCTTTGTTTAGGTTCGGCTGGTTTATTGAAGGAGTATTTTTATTCCTGCTAATCGTCTTTTTAAACTATAATATTCTGAAGTTTTTTTTCTTTCTTGGCCTTGGGCTTTTTGTCCAGGCCGGCATCGCTGTCTGGCAGTTTATCGCGCAATCGGATTTTTCCTCAAAATGGCTCGGCATGGCTTTGCATAAGGCTGAAGAGCTCGGCGTATCAGTTATTGAAATTTCCAATCCCGGAGAACTGCCCGAGCGCTGGCTCAGGGCTTACGGCGCTCTGCCGCACCCGAATATCCTTGGCGCGGCTATGGCTCTGGCCGCCCTATTCTGCCTTTATTTTCTCCTTGGCCGTCGTCCGGCGGGCAGGATCGCTAAATACGCCCCGATCGGCGCTTTAACGGTTTTTTTTATTGCCCTGCTCGCTTCCTTTTCTAGAAGCGCCTGGCTCGGTTTTACGGCCGGATTCGCGGCAATATTCTGCGCGGTAATGATCGCGAAAAATCTTTCAAAAAGAAAGATTATGCTGGAAACCACCCTGATTCTCGGCCTGATTTTTTTTGCTTTCTTCTCGCTTTACTCTGATTTAGTTTTAACGAGAATTAAGGGCAAGGGAAGACTGGAGGATCGCTCAATCAGCGAAAGAGTGAGTTCCTCAAAAGAGGCTTGGGAAATAATTAAATCCCGCCCCTTTTTCGGGGTTGGCGCGGGAAATTACGCTCTGGCGCGGGAAAAGAATAATGAATTGCGTTCCGTTCAGGATGACAAAGGGATATATGAGCCGGTTCATAATGCTTTTTTGCTTATTTGGGCTGAAATGGGAATATTAGGATTAACGGCGTTTATCGGCTTTTTAGCGGCTTGCGTTTATTGTCTGTTATCTTATCTCTGGGCGGAAAATAATAACGCCATATTCGGATTGGCCATCATGGCAGCGCTCGCAATAATGATGAATTTTGACCATTTTTGGATGAGTCTGCATTTTGGCGTATGGCTATCTTTTTTAATACCGGCGCTGGCGTTAAGGCTAAGTCTTGAAGATTAGGACTAACAGTCTTTTTTCATTATATTTTTAACCCTTTCGCGAGGGTTTTTTTGTTGCTTTTTACCGGGATGATTTGCTCGCACGCAAATCACTTGACAACTAATTGCGGTGTTAGTAAATTTTTGGTATAATTGTGGATAAGTAAGACAGCGATACTAGGATAATAATTTGATAATTAAAGAGCTAAAATAATAGCTAATATTAAATAGAATTTTTTAACAGCGTTTTTTCTCAAAAATTTTCCCCATGCTTGTCCAGAGGAATGAAGAGAAAAGTGAAGATTTAAAGAAGCTATTGCCGCTGAGGCAGTTCGCGAAAGAAGGCCCCTATAGCGCGGCCTATCTTTCTATTTTAGTCCAGAGAAAAAGTCTTAAAGCCAGGCGCGTCGGCCGGAACTTTTTTACCACCCGGGAGTGGTTTAATGAGTATCTTGAACAGCACGCTCAGGAGAAAAAATCCACCGAGGCCAAAGCCATGGAGCAGGAGCGTTCTTTGGCCGAGTCCGGTAATGGCAGATCAGCGGCGGGAGAGCCAAAAATAATTTTCAATATCCAGTCTCCGGCCAT
>Ga0209016_1003032_pt1 | contig 10395 bp, 11 predicted proteins | sample EPASupsiteSAE305_FD_187265 | JGI IMG/M metagenome (GOLD analysis project Ga0209016, IMG submission 187265) | Bioremediated contaminated groundwater microbial communities from EPA Superfund site, New Mexico - SAE3-05 (SPAdes) (version 2) | ecosystem: Environmental > Aquatic > Deep subsurface >...
CTGCATTGTGGCCTGACCAATATCAATTGTGCGGAGGAAGGGGAAAACTATCCTCTTCACGGGGAACTGCCCTTTGCGGATTATCAGGAAACCTACACCGGAATCGGACGAGATCAAAAGGGCAAATACCTCGTGGTAGGGGGTACTTTTGTTTATCGCAACAGTCAAGAGTATCACTATGCCTATAGTCCCGAGATTCGACTCTATGACGACGCCTCTGTGGTCGAGATGCATATAGACATCCACAACAAGAGAAAGAGCAACTTGGATTACATGTTCCTATGCCATATCAACTGGCTTGCAATTGACTGTTCTCGGATCGTATACAGTGCCAAAAAAGACAAAGAGCACATTCAGGCTGACCCGATTGAGATGAACGGCGATTCTCCACTGGAAGTAAGTTATCGTGAATATGGAAAGAAGCTTCTTGAGGATCCGACATTAGCAGATGTATTGGATTCGAAAGCTCAGTGCTTTGATCCGGAGCTATGCATCAATATTCAATATGAGTCGGACGAAAACCATTGGGCTCATGCAATGCAGGTGATGCCAGATGGAGATGCCTGTTATGTGGGTTTTCGCACGACAGAGCTTCCTTATGCTCTGCGCTGGCTTTGTAGGACCGGTGATGAGGATGGCATTGGTATCGCTTTGCCGACGACAGGAACGAATCGGTCCACAGCGTACCAGAAAACACACGGTCTTTACAATACACTGGCTCCAGATGCCCATGAAAGCATCCGATTCAATTTTGGCTATCTTGATAAAAAAGAAACGAAAGAAATGGAACGCCATATCGAAAGCATTTTATAGAACGTAAAACGGTGCATCCGGCTACAGGATCACCTTTTCCGGAGGAGGTATGAAAAAATGTCCATGAAAATCGCACTATTTACAGGGGGTTTTTCTCATTATCCTATCGAGAGAGCGTTTCAGGCGGCTGCCAGGAACGGCTACGATGGAATAGAAATAGGTGGGTTCCGTCCTCATGCATATGCACCGGATCTTGCCAAAGGCGGAGCGAAAAAGATTAAACAGTTATCAGCAGATTACGGGCTTCCCATCGTAAGCTACGCTCCGGAAAATACAGGCTCGCCATATAGTCTGGTGTTCGAAGATCCCTCTATGAACGCCGAAAGTCTTGATTATTTCAAGCTGACATTGGATATGGCGAAGGAAATCGGCTCTGAGTATTGCATGTTTGCTTGTAATCATCCAGGTTATGGCAGAAATAAAGAAGACGTGAAAAAATTGTTCATTGAAAACATGCGAATCTTAGCTGAGCATGCGGAAAAAATCGCGCAGACTATTATACTCGAGCCGGTCACTCCATATGAAGGAACAATCATTACGACGTCGGACGATGTCCGCTGGGCACTTGACCAGGTCAATTCACCGAGATTTAAATGTATGCTGGATCTTGCGTGCCCGCTGACTTGCGGAGAACCGATACGTGCATATTTTGAGAAAATGGGAACTGACGTGAAGCATATCCATTTTATTGACGCGGAGCGAAACAGTGAAGATCACCTGATCCCCGGTGACGGAGAAATGGACTTCCCTCGCATCATAAACTATCTGGAAGAGGTCGGATATGAAGGATACCTGTCATTGGAGCTCTTCAGTCGCTATGCGAATGAACCGGATTTTTCGGCAGAGCGAGGCTATCACGTAATCCGCAGCTTACTGGATAGAAATTAAGGAGGAATATCATGGGAAAATTCGGGCCGATCGATGTGATCGTATTAAATAGTCATGGAGTCGGGCAGGTCTGCCATGTGAAAAGACTTCCTCGCCGAGGAGAGACCATGGAAGCGACCAACTGGCATGTTGAGGAGGATGGAGGCAAAGGGGCAACAGTCTCTGTTGCATTAGGCAGACTTGGTGTCAGCACAGGGTATATAGGAAAAGTCGGCTTTGATCCCTGGGGAGATATGGGTGATCAGTGGATGAGTGAATCAGGTGTCGACACGACGTTTATGTATCGGGATCATTCCGTATCAACTGGAACGGGGCTGATTCTCATCGAAGAGGATGGAACAAATACAATCATTGATGGCGATAGTGCATGTGCTGCGTTAACCTATGAAGAAACCCATGCAGCTATTGAAGCAATGAAAGAAGCGAAGGTATTTATTACCGGTTTTGGCATGCCGTTCAGAAAAGCATTAGATGGAGCGAAAATCGCGAAAGAGGAGTTTGGAATGATCACACTCTGCAATACAAGCCCTTTACCCAGCGAGGAGATGGGAGATCTGAGTTTTCTGGATTTCATTGTTTTAAACGATGTAGAAGCGAAACTTCTATGTGGCCTACCAGATAATTCGGAAAAACCAGCCCTCAATATTTTGAAAACAATTAAGGATCGTTATAATTGCAAAGGAGTTATCATGACATGCAATTCATCTGGCAGCTATATTCTGGACGGAGAAGAGTTTTGGGCGGTCAACGCTACTCCGGTAAATGCGGTTGATACAATAGGAGCGGGAGATGGTTATCTGGCTGCTGTGGCAGCTGGTCTTGTCTGGGGAAAGAATCTTCGTGAGGCGACGGAATGGGCAAGCAAATACGCGGCGTATAAAGTAACTCGTGCTGGAAGTATGACCCTAAAACCCGGATGTGGATATCCGCCCCTGACTGAGGTCGAGGAATTTATGAAATCATTGGCATAAAATAAAGTCAAATCAAACCAGGATGAAAAGTCATTTTTGATTAAACACCATCCATTTTTAGTAGGTTTCCTTATTTCTTTCAATAGAACACTCCTTTAGATTTGGATTGCTTACCAAACTAGGGAGTGTTTTGTTAATGAGCCTAAAATTTTCACCAGGCGAGACTATCTCAAATCACTTTTCCATTGGTAATGCTTGTGTATTTTACTCCCATTTCAAATCCATTTTGACCCATTTTATCGCGCATCTCTTTTTTTGTTTGCATGTTGTAAAGGGACTAAATTAGTCGTAAAATGTAAATGAATGAAAATAATAGGAATGACTTGCGGGCGATACATTATTGAGAATCGCCCCGTTTTTAAAGAGTTGTCAAGGTTCGGATGAAATATCTAACCAAGGACATTGATTTTGGCAAAGGGACTTCAGATATAATGGGAAGGACTGTGAAGTGAAGAGTTTGTCTATAATATGCAGCTCAAGAATGTAAATAGTAAATAAAAATCTTAAGCATCGTAAAGCTGGAGGTGGTAATATGATTAAAAATACTGTGGATTTTACTATTGGAATCGCTCCAGATAATGCGAGTATTGAGCAAGATCTTCTTTTTATTAAATCAGCACTGCTTTATGCTGACACAATAACTTTGATTAGCCCAATGGCATCAACCTATTATAAACTTACCAATGAAACCAATAGACAAAACGAAAAAACTCTTTTTGAACTCATTAACAAGGTCCTTCTATTTTGCCAATCTGCTAATCCAGACAAATGTGAGGAAATGAAACCAGCACTTGATCAGTTTGGTGAAATTCTGCATAGTTCACAATATAAATCGGCCCCAATAAAATTACGGTTGCAAATAAAAACTGCATTGAATAAGTTTGGCAGAGATGTGTCAAAAGCGTTAGAAAACATGCTTGGACAAGAAGATTGCTCAGATTTAACTTATTTGGTAACTAATGGAATGGTTAAGCTTTATGATTTCAAAGCCACTTTTGGTGGAGATGAATATATATATGAGTTTTTCACAGAACTAAAGCGCTCTGTCATTGATATGAAAAGCTTTCCATTGTTTGATACCTTATCAAACAATTTAATAAAATCAGCAATTGATGATCATATCATAGCATTAAACGAAGTCAATGAATTTAATGTAAAACATGCTGGGCTGACCAGTAATCTACTAGTTTCCTTACCATCTTTCGAATTTGCAACAACAAATGAAATATTGGACATTCGCAAAGAATTAGAAGCTCCATTGATACGATTTAGAAGCAAAATGTTATTCTATAATAATGAGATACAATCAATGCCCTGGGACAAAGAGTTTCAATACGAAAGCATTAGACTATATCAGAAAGAAATTGCTCCATCTGTGCTTGAAATTGATGAACTGACAAGAGAATCAGGATTTATTAAAAACCTTGGTTATAATGTTCTAACTGATGAGTCGGGCTTAAAAGTAGCTGGCGGATTAGTAATTAGTATAGCAGCAGCCGGAGCAATTTCAACATATAGCGATAACTTATCCTTTGATACTACAATGCTTACAGCTGGTGGAGCATATGCTATTTCTAAAATAGCAAAGTCTTTTAAAGAATACCAGGTGAATCAAAACATGGCAAAGAAGAAAGACATGTATTTTTATTTTAAAGCAGGTAACTTATTAGATAAAACTAAGTGACAAGAATATAAATCTAAGACTCGCAAAATGAGGTGTTGTATGATTTTCGAGAATGAAGACGAAAGAATTTTATCTTTGCTATTAGCAGCGACTTATAAATTAAGAAATTCTTTAAGTGTATCAAATAATGTGAACTACAGGCAGCCCAATTTTCAGCATTATTATATTGCCACAGTATTAGATCAAATGTTGAGTTTAGAAACGACGATGCTCCGTTGGCAGGAAGATTTGGTAATAGATAAAGATATTGTGATTGATAATCTCATGTGTTGTATCACACAGGCGTCATACAATGAGGTACAAATGTATCGCAGAAAAAATATCGAGACACTCGCAAAATTGATTTTATTTCAGAACACAAACATAGAAGAGTATTATCGGCACTACATATTAATTAATCAATATACGCTAATAAATAGAATTTCAAAGGACTTTAAAGATTTTTATTCAATTACTCCAAACCATATTAGTTACAATATCAATGAACTCAAAAAGGATTTGGAAAACAATAAAAAAAATATATCGCTAGACCAGTGCTGGTTCAAAAAGAAAGATAAGGATGAAGAATGTTCATTCAAACGAATTCTATTACAGGCGATACCATGTGCTAATAAATATGAAAAAATATTATTGGGATTAACCTATCACGAGTATTCGAGCGCGAGCGAAAATATTCATAGCAATATAAATCTTAGTTCATTTGATCTTGAAGGGATAGAGAATAAATGCAAAGTAGAATTATTAAGAAGTATGATGATCGTGAACAAATGTCAAGACTTACTGAACCAATACCCAGATAAAGCAAATCGTGATCTTAAAGCATATATTGAAAGTTTATCCGAAGATAATATTTGGATCAAACCATTATTCGAAAATATATATAAAAGAAATGATTATGTATGTACAGTAGACGGAGCCCTTGCTAGGATAACAAATGAAATAAATAGTAAAGTAGGATATAAATCTTATCAGGTAATATATCTGGATAGCAATAACTTACCAAGAGAATATGGCGAGTATGGGGAATACCCAGCACATAATCTGAGAAGATTTCATTCCCGGAGTCAGCTACATGAAATAATGATTAATGCTGCAAGTCCGGTTTTAAAAACCCTTTTCACGGAGTATATGTCGGAAGAAGATGAGACAAAAGGATTTGATGAGTTAATGGTCCTATGGTGGCAAAATGGTTATAAAGAGAAAGTCCTATATGGAGATAACTCGAAATTTGAAAACGCAATGAAAATCATGAGTAATCATTATAATAATGTTGAAATAAAAGATGCGATCGAAAGATTGGTTGAACAGAAAATAATAGGTAAAGAAACCCCACAGGCTTCAGAGTGAACGGAAACCTGAACTTCGTATAATCCATTTAATGAACACTAATGCCTTCGAATAATTTAATAAAGTCAAAACGGTTTTCTCCCATCTTTTCTCAAAGTTGTCTTTTCAAAGTGGCAGCATCTGCTGCCATATCCTCCACCAGATCGGTGATTGCGTCTCCTTTTGAAGCAAAACAGACGGAAGTGAACGGCATCCCTGAAGCTGCCTGCGGCCATACTCCGGCGGTATGATCGACGAAGTAGGTATCGAAGCCGGCCTCCTTGATCTGTTCCATCGTCATGCCACGTGTAAGCTGATGCACGATGGCGCTGACCATTTCAAGGTGAGCAAGCTCGTTAGTACATCGCCGTTATCATTAATCAGCATTAAAAAACAGCGGGTTGATTTTCAACGTATAACAGCGCTGAGACTGCATATCTTTACCGCCCCGGGTTGCTTTATTATAAGTAATACTTTCAATAGACTTTTTTAATAGCGCATTGCGTTCGGCCGGATCATCGAGAGAGCTATAGACTTCAATAATGTTCTCAAGCCTCGGAATAAGGATCTTTTTATTATGATTTGAATGCGATGCCAGTTCCACGCAAAGTCTTGAGAGGTTGCCTGCGACTTCTTCTTTTCGTACATTGAGTTTCTGTAATCGTTCCATATAAACTTCAACGGTATATACGTTCTTTTCCAATAGATCTCGGAGAGTATCAATCTGAGTATTAATCCCAGAGATCTCATTTTCAAGCCGAGCTATGGATTTTTTAATAGGATCGGCATCTGACTTTTTATTGTCGGCGGTTCGGGTAACATCCAGTTTATAATCACGGATTAATAGACCAATACCAGCCAGTACATCCTCTTCAATAAAAGAAAGATACGCCCCTATATTACTGCAATGCTTACCAGTGCAAAGGAGGAAATCCGGCTGCTTCGGCATCGGCCTGCGTGTCATGTGCTTTCCGCAGACCCCACACACAATTAGGCCGGCTAATGGATTTCGCATCGTGGTACTCTTGGGATTAAATTTGGGACTTGCGTTTGAAGACCTTATTATTTGGGCTCGTTCCCATGTTAATTCATCCACAATCGCAGGATGAAGCCCTTTATATTTCATGTATTCGCTGCTTCTTGGGCGGCTTTTAGATATGCCTCCGTTTTGCATGGTTTTTATTTGCGGCCGTCTCTCCCAAGTAACATACCCTGCATAAATAGGGTTTTGAATCAAGTTTCGTATTGTGTTATTTGACCACAGGATCTGCGTCTGAGGTTTATACCCAAGTTTATCAAGCTCATCTGCAATAGCAGTAGGCCCTTTGTTTTGATTTACATACAGATCAAAAATAAGCTTCACCGCTTCAGCCTGATCAGGATGAAACTCTAGAGTGAATCCTTTTTGATTCTCCAGTTTTTTTCTAATATAACCATAGGGTGGTTTATTCCCAACATACTTACCTTCGATAACTGAAGACTTTCTCCCGTTCTGCATGCGACGTTTTATTGTTTTGTACTCTCTACGGCTTTGAAAAAGCCCAAATTCAAGATATTCTTCGTCAAATTCATTGTTGGGGTCATAAATCTTACCGGGTGTTATAATGAGGGTATTTGAATATTTAAAAGTTTGCGCTACAATGCCCTGGTCGATATTATCACCCCTGGATAATCTCTCGATCTCAACAACAAGAACACCGCGGCAGCTTCTGTTCTGGACCTCTCTGAGAAGCTTCTGCATCTCTATTCGGTCAGCGATTGTTTCTCCGGAGACGACTTCACGAAAAACCTTGGCGACATTTATCCCCAGTCGTTTTGCTGTATCATAAAGCTCGCGCTCATGCCGCTTCAATACGTCGGCCTCTCCTCTGGCTTCCGCCTCGATGTCTGCCCTTGATTTCCTAAGGTACATATAAAAGATGTCGGTGGATTTGAAATTGTTCATAATAGACTACTCCCCCAGTTTTAGGAAATCAAGAAGCTCCATTTCTTCTTTTGTGACATAGATAGCTTCTGTGATCTCTGCATCCCATTCTATTGCACTTCTTCTTTTCAGCTGATGTTTATCAGTATAGTCATCAATTATATAATCCGGTAAAAAATTTAAGGCTACGCTGCCAGATTTACAGCGCTCAGAAATAGGAGAGAATTTTATCCTGTATTGATCTTGTTTTCTCCTCGATACAATTTGAAGTCGATCAATATCTGTCCCATTAAAATATTGAAATACCTCATAATCCAAACTTGTTATTCGATATTCCGCGATTTTCTCGCTTACGCCATATCGTTTCGATATTCTTATGGGAATAAATCCAAATGGCAGATCTCCAAACTGGGGGTCTGTTTTCACTACGGACAATGCCTCTTCCCACTGTGCAGCTATAAATGGAACTGCATCGCGGTACGGAATCAGAAGCTCCGCTGCGCATTCGTTCGCTTGATATTCAAACGGGTCACTGTTATTTAAGTAAGATGCGCAGGTATAACTATCACAGGGATGCTTAAAAAAGTGCACCAGCTCATGACAGCAATTAAACTTCTTTGATTCTGGGGGCTTTGTAGCATTCAATATAATAAATGATTTGTCGTACTGAGGATCATTCTTAACTATAAATCCACCTATCTTTTCTGAATCAAATCTATGAAACTTAATCCCCAGCGTATCCGGATATTTGTAAACAACTGAGAATGGGTCCAAAGGTTTTCTTGCAGATTTGCCTAGTTCCACCCTGACAACATCGGCCATATTATAAACGTCGAGTTTAGTCATAAAATTACTGATACTAAAATTCCTGAAATTGTACTGCATATTATCATAAATTTTCTGCATCCCTTAACCCCAACTGCCTCCTCATTCTTTGTCTCTGTGTTTTTTATGAAGTAAATATGTTTGCATTATAAATTGAAGATCGTCTTCACTTAGGTCTAGTTCCTCGGCTGTTTTAGCAAATTTAAAATACAGCCCTTCTTTTTTACTCAATATTTCTTTTACATCTTCATCTGTTCCAGGTATATCTGATTTTCCTATTAAATAGTCAAGAGAGACACCGAAGTAATCGGCAATTTTTTGTAGCTTATCAGTCTTTGGTGTCGACGTTCCTCGCTTCCAATCACTCAAAGTTGGCTGAGAAACACCTGTTTCCTGCGACACTTTGTATGGAGTCACGTTTCTTACTTTTAACAATTCTTCAAACCTATCATACATTTCTTTCACCCCATATTAATACTTAAGAAATTTTATAAATAATCCTTGACTGCATAAGAAATATGATATATTATGGGGATGTGCTTAAGAAACCCAATAAAATACATCAAATTACTTACGGTTTTAAATGCTTATGTTTTTAATACTTTGCAAGCAAAACATATCATAAAACCGAAGTAGTTGCAAGCACTATTTTTACGCAAGGAGGTGAATTCATGTACGAAAAATTCGACAAACTGCTTCAGCAAAATAAAATCACTCCATACCGTGTGTCCAGAGATACTGGGATTGCGCAAGCAACGCTTAGTGACTGGAAACGGGGGATCAGCGTTCCCAAGACAGACAAGCTATTGAAATTATCGAATTATTTCGGCGTTCCAGTTAGCTATTTTATTGAGAGCGACTCAGAAATTCCTGAAATAAAAGCGGGCATTCAATGACCGCGATCAACACATTACATAGGACAATTCTCAGGAACCATATATTGAAAGGGGGGTGATGGAGTTGGCGGAATTGATGCGATGTAAGCTTCCTTCAGGGGCCACGATCATATTCTGTGATGATGCCTGTAAAGGTATGACCAAAGAAGAACATCAAGCTGCTTTTGATCGCTTCAACCAGACTGTGAATGAGTGTCTATCTCGATCAGCATTGAACGGAACGTTGAAACTACCAAAGCAGGTTTCAGACCAGGACCTACGTAGGGCGTGAGCCCACAGAATGAATTTGGACAAGCAATAATCGAAAGGAGAAATGCCATGAGAAACAAAGCAATAGTGACTTACGCTGAGGAGTGCACACTGAAAGATTTACTTTTCATCAAGATCGTGGTGGTAATAGTAGCCATGCTGATTATATCAATCGGAATCGCCTGCAGTATCGTAATCGACCAGGTCTGTAAGCAACAGATTGACACCCTAGGCCAACTGAATTACATAAGACAAGTTCTAGAGCTTCAAGATGAAAAACCCGACGCGATATCAGATGCAGTTCCGGTGGATCCGGTTTCTGTATATGCCTTAAACCCGGACGAGCGTGATCTTGTCTGCAGAGTGGTAGCAGCTGAAGCCCGAGGCGAAGGTCTGCAGGGAATGATGGCAGTGGCGCAGACGATCCTGGACCGGTCTGAGCTCTGGAATCAATCTGTTACAGAAGTCGTGACGACTCCCGATCAGTACGCAGATCCTTACCAGGGTGAGATCTCCGACGAAGTTTACCTGGCGGTCGCAGATGTTTTCGACGGCGGGATCCGAGTCTTTGATCAACCGGTGACCCACTTCTATGACAATTCGATCAGGGAGCCTAAATGGGTAGATGGCAAGGAATGCAGGGGCAGTGTCGACCGGATGAAATTTTATTATTGAAGTTCTAATAATTTTTAAGGAGGAAAACCAATGAAAGCAACTGGAATCGTAAGGAAGGTGGACGAGCTCGGAAGGATCGTGCTGCCCATCGAATTAAGAAAAACACTGGACATCGACATCAAGGATCCCATGGAGATCTACACT
>Ga0209016_1003038_pt1 | contig 10376 bp, 9 predicted proteins | sample EPASupsiteSAE305_FD_187265 | JGI IMG/M metagenome (GOLD analysis project Ga0209016, IMG submission 187265) | Bioremediated contaminated groundwater microbial communities from EPA Superfund site, New Mexico - SAE3-05 (SPAdes) (version 2) | ecosystem: Environmental > Aquatic > Deep subsurface >...
TTTGCGATGGTCCTGGGCAATGGCCAGCAGGGACGGGCTTTCAAGCTGTCTGCCAGTAGCCGATGAGAAACGGTAGAGCCATTCCTTGATAACAATAGTCAGGGCAGCGGCGGCAACCGCAATCCAGCCGGGTGATTTAAAATCATGGCGCAGCATGGCCTGTATCGCATCAACCAGAATCCAGATACCGGTTGCACAGATCACCAGTGAAATCAGTAGGGCAGCTAATGACTCTGCCCGACCATGGCCATAGGGATGTTGTTCATCATAGGGCTGCCGCCCCAGTTTCAGAGCGATCATGGTGCTGCCAATGGCAATGAAGTCACAGGCAGACTCAATACCATCAGCAAAGACCGCATCAGACCGGCCCCAGTACCCGGCAGCCAGTTTGATGACCATCAGGGCAGCATTGACCCAGAAGCCAACCTGGATAATCCGTTCAGCCTTGTCAAAGCGCTCATTACGTTGCATCTGTTGCCCCTGTGGTACGAAAATCCTTCAGTTCCAGCTTAAGCTGCTCCCGATTATTCCAGGTATCTATCTTTACGGTACAGGCCAGATCAATACATGCCGGCACTTCGCAATCCGCCATACCCCAACCAGTTACCCTGAACTGGTACCCATCCCGCTCTAACCGCAGGTTAAGGTGGTTCTCTCCAAAACTACGCAGATCCCCCACCTTCATTCCCTGTAGCAGCAGCAGCGGCGTCTGATTACCCATGCCAAAAGGCCCAAGACTTTGCAATTCCTGAACCAGTTGCAGAGTTACCTGATTGGGTTGCAGTTCAGCATCCAGCAGTAGCTGCGGTATCAGCTCCTGTCCCTCCAGCCTGGTGGCTGCTGCCCGATCAAATGCCTCTGCAAAGGCAGCCATCTGCCCCGGCTTAACCGTTACCCCGGCAGCTGCACGGTGACCACCATAGCGTTCCAGATGCGCGGAACAGTCATGCAGGGCATCCAGCAGATGAAAACCGGAAATACTGCGTCCAGAGCCTTTGCCGGTACCATCTTCACGCTCTGCAATCAGGATCGTAGGACGATAGTAACGTTCAACCATGCGGGACGCCACAATCCCCACCACCCCCTGGTGCCAGTCAGGTGATGACAGCACGATACTTTTACGCTGTTCTACCCCACCCAGGGCTTCAACCATGGCAATTGCCTGATCAAAAATCCTGCGTTCAACCTGACGACGCTCAAGGTTGGCACCATCCAGTTCTTCAGCCAGTGCAGCAGCCTTTTGCGGATCATCGCTAAGCAGCAGCTCTACACCGGGAACAGCGCTTTCCAAACGCCCAGCAGCATTCAGGCGAGGGGCCAACTGGAACCCAACCTGACCGCTACTCACACTACCTTTTACCCCGGCAACCTGTTTTAATGCAGCCAGACCGATCCGGCAGCCTTCGCCCATCCGCTGCAGACCTGCTGCGGTCAACAGCCGGTTCTGCTCAACCAGAGGCACCAGATCTGCAATAGTCCCCAAAGCAACCAGATCAAGCCACTGTCGCAGGTCCGGGCCGTTATCCATCCAGACACCCTGCTCTCTCAACCGCCCTCGCAGCGCCACCAGCAGATTAAAGGCCACCCCTACCCCGGCCAGTCCCTTGAATGGATAACCACAATCCCGACGATGGGGGTTGATCACCGCCACCGCATCCGGCAGTTGGTCCAGTGGTTGATGGTGATCGGTAATGATCAGGTCAAGTCCGATGCCACGACAGAGCAAGGCTTCTTCAATGGCAGTAACGCCACAATCAACGCTGATGGCAAGCCCGACACCCCGTTCTTTGATCAGTCTCAGCGCATCGCCATTCAGGCCGTAGCCATCTTCCATCCGGTTAGGAATATGATAGCCAACATTCAGGCCCATTGCCCTGAAGCCTGACACCAGCAACGCCGTGGCACTGATGCCGTCCACATCATAATCACCATAGATGCAAACCTGTTCTCCGGCAGTACGGGCAGCAACAAGGCGCTCCACCGCCTGCTCCATTCCAGCCATCAGAAGCGGATCAAGCATGCCTGCAAGGGATGGAGTAAGGAATGACGCAACCTGCTCAGGCTCTGTCAGTCCACGACTTACCAGGATGCTGGCCGTAACTGGAGAAAGAGCGGTTGCTGTTGCCAAAGTGGCAATCTTGGTTGAGTCAGTTTGTTTGAGTATCCATTGTTTGTGCATGGTAGAAACAGAAATCCCCCGGCAAGCGGGGGATTTCATAACCTTTCCAGCTATTTTGCTGTTGAAAGCTGTTGCAGCATCTCTCTGGCCTGCCTGGCCAGATCACTGGTCTGATCTTTCTGTAAGAGCGTCTCAAAGGTGGCCCTGGCCTTGTCTGTCTGTTTCAGGTCCACCGCATAGACAATGCCGGCATTAAAGAGACTTTGTAGGTGTTTCGGGTCCAGCTTGTTAGCTTTTTCAAAGTTGTTCAGCGCACGATCATAAAAGCCCAGTGCGCGAAACATAACCCCTTGATCAGTCAACACGTTGACATTCTTGGGATCAAGCTCCAGCGCCTTATTGTAGGCCTGAACCGATTTTTGGGCCTGGTTGGCATCAAAATAATCATTCCCCAAGGTGATCCAGGCCTGCAGATTTTTAGGGTCTTTGGCAACCACTTGTTCAAGCTCTGCAATACGGGCCGATGCCTGACCGGGATTGATCATAGCACCACTACCTTGCTGTGCTGCCACCGGAATATTTGAGGTTTTTGAACCGGCCATAAATTTGCCGCCAACCATAATGCCGATTAGAAAACCGATAATCAGGGCGGCAACACCAACTATAGTGGTTTCCTTGTTCATGGTTACTTCTCCCTATGCCTTGGCAGGCTGTGCAGCACCGGTTTCGCTCTTATTCATAGCCCGTTGCTCAAGTAGTAGCACCACAGGACTTGCAACAAAAACCGATGAGTAGGTGGCCACACCGATACCGACCAGCAGAGCAAAGGAGAAGTCGTGGATTACTTCACCTCCCCAGACAAAGAGCGAAATGGCTGCCAAAAACGTTGTCAGTGACGTAATAATACTACGTGAGAGGGTTTCATTAATACTGTTATTAAAAATTTTGTGCAGTGAACCTTTCAGGTCCTTATGCAGGTTTTCCCTGATCCGGTCAAAGATAACCACGGTGTCGGTCAGTGAGTAACCGGCAATGGTCAACACAGCGGTGATAAACAGCAGGTTAAACTCCCTGCCGGTCAGATAATAGGCTGCAAACATGGCCAAAACATCATGCAGGGTGGCAACAACAGCGCCAACCCCAAACTTGAAGTCAAAACGCCAGGCAATGTAGCAGATGATCCCCAGCATGGAGATGGCAACCGCAACAATGGTATCCTTACGCAGCTTCTCACCAATGGATGGACCGATTTCAGTGGTACTGTCTACAGTCACCTTTATGTCCGGCTGAGCCTTGCTAAAAGCAGCTGGCACCAGTTCTGCTGCCTTACCCACTGCCAGGGCACTTTTGCGAGGCAATTTAACCAGAAGCTTGTTACCTTCCTTCACCTCTTGCAGTTCTGCCTCAATACCGGCTGCATGCAGCGCCTTTCGGGCATCCGCCATGGCAAGCGGCTTGTCAAACTTAAGCTGTACCGAGGTGCCACCGGTAAAATCAATCCCCATATTGGCAACCCCTCTGCTCATCTGGATGATGGCAATGATGCCGATGATCGAGATAATTGCAGATATGACAAACGAAATATTCCGCTTGCCGACAAAATCTATAGTAGTTTTTCCAAGAAATTCCATCATGGCCGTATCCCCTTATATGCTCATCTTTTTGACGTTCCCTTTGTGCAGGAACAGGTCAAAGATCACCTTGGTACCCATCAACGAGGTAAACAGGTTGATCATGATACCAAGGCTCAAAGAGACTGCAAATCCCTTGACCGGACCGGTACCGAACTGGAACAGCACCGCAGCAGTGATCAGGGCGGTTACGTGGGAGTCCATGATGGTCAGAAAAGCCTTGTCATATCCGGCCTCTAATGCAGACTTGGGTGATTTGCCCAGATGTAGTTCTTCACGAATCCGTTCAAAGATAATTACGTTGGAGTCAACCGACATGCCAACCAGCAACACGATGGCGGCAATACCGGGTAGAGTCAGGGTTGCCCCCAAGGCAGACATGGCCCCCATCAGATACAGGATGTTCAGCACCATACCCAGGTTAGCTACCATACCGGACAGTTTGTAGTAGACCGCCATGAAAACAATAACCAGTGCCACACCAATGGCACCGGCCATCAGGCCCTTGTCAATGGAGTCTTTCCCCAGTGAAGCACCGACGGTGACGTTCTGAATGATCTTGACCGGCGCTGGCAGAGCTCCTGCCCGCAGGACAATCGCCAGGTCAGAGGCGGTCTTTTCAGTGAAGTTACCGGAAATCTGAGCAGAACCGCCGGAGATCCGCTCCCGGATAACCGGTGCAGAGTAAACGTTCCTGTCCAGTACAATGGCAAAGCGCTTGTTCACGTTGGCAGCCGTAATCTGATCAAACAGACGGGCCCCCAGCGAGTTAAACTCAATCCCGACATAGGGCTGGTTAAACTGGGAATCGATCCGCACCTGGGCATCGGTCAGCAGGTCACCGGTAATCAGTGCCTTCTTATGAACCACCAGCGGGATCTCAGTGGTTGCGCCGGTCGTGGGATCAGTGTGCTTTTCATACAGCACTTCACTGTCTTCCGGTATGGCACCACCAGTGGGGGATATCCCCTCTTTAACCATCTTGAACTCAAGCCGGGCCGTACGACCGATCAGATCAATGGCCCGCTGGGGATCTTTGATACCAGGCAGCTGCACCACAATCTGGTTGATTCCCTGACGTGCAATCACTGGCTCTGATACACCAAACTGGTCAATCCGGTTACGAATGGTCTCCAGGGCCTGGGCAACCGCTTTATCCTTGCGGTCCTGAATATCCTGTTCCTTCATCCGCAAGGCAACGCCAACCATCCCCCCCTCTTCAACCGTGGGGATAATCTCATAATCGCGGTACTTATCCTTGATCAGCTTCTGGACTGCAGCGGCAGTATCTTTTTCGTACATGACAATCGACACCTTGTCGCTGCCAGTACGGCTAATCCGCTTGAAACGCAGGTTCTTGCTGTTCAGAGTATCTTCCAGGTCAGTTGCAACCAGGTCCAGCGTTCCCTCAACCGCCTTGGTTGTCTCCACCTCAAGCACCAGGTGGGTACCTCCCTGCAGGTCAAGGCCAAGATGGATCTTGTCCTTGGGCAACATCCCTTTCCACCATTCAGGCAGTTTGGGGGACAGGGTTGGCACCAGATAGATGCAGGAAAGGGCAACAAAAGCAATGATCAGGGCGATGCGCCATCCGGCTCCCTTAGGCATTGGCACGGCTCCTTCTAAAAAGTATTTTAACCCCTCCCGACCTCCCCTTGTCAGGGGAGGAGAAAATCAGGGAAAGAGTTTCAACAGTCCCCCCTGCATACAGGGGGGACTGAGGGGGGGTGATTAATCCGTTACTTTACAACTGTAGTAACAAACGGCTTATCAATCTTGATTTTAACGCCAGTGGCAATCTCGAGGGTAACAACCTGGTCTTCCACAGCTGTAACCTTACCATGAATGCCAGCAGCGGTCTTGACACTATCGCCCACCTTAAGGGCGTCAATCATCGCCTTATGCTCTTTAGCCTTTTTCTGCTGCGGACGGATCAACAGAAAGTAAAAGATTGCAAACATGGCAACCAGAGGGCCAAAAGTTCCTAAAAGTTGAGCGGGCCCGCCAGCTGCGGCGCCTGCACCTCCGGCGGGTGGTGCCATTGCATAGGCTACTCCAAGCATATTCATCATCATTGATCTACTCCTCCTTGTTGTTTTCAGCTTCTGATTGTTGTTGGTGGTAAAATTCCTTACGGAATGCCTCAAATCTGTTCTGTGTAATCGCCTCTCGCATCCGGGACATCAGGTTCAGATACCAGGCAATGTTATGATGTGTGTTTAGCATGGATGACAAAATCTCGCCAGAACGAAACAGATGCCGCAGATAGGCACGGCTGTAGGTCCGGCAGACATAGCAGTCACAGGTAGGATCAATCGGCCCCTGGTCATCCTCATACTGCTTGCGTTTGATGTTCAATCTGCCCTGATTGGTAAAGAGCATCCCGTTTCTGGCATTACGGGTCGGCATAACGCAATCAAACATATCATAGCCGCGCCAGACCGCCTCGACCAGATCTTGCGGGGTACCGATCCCCATGATGTACCGGGGATGATCAACCGGCAGCAGGTCGCTGCAGGCATCCATCACCTCATGCATGACCGGCTTTGTCTCCCCAACCGACAACCCGCCCAGGGCATAGCCATCAAACCCGATCTCCTGCAGCTCCTGCAGGCTGCGCTGGCGCAGGTCAGCAAAGCGCCCGCCCTGCACAATACCGAACAGCAGCTGATCAGCACGGCCATGGGCATCCTTGCAACGCCGGGCCCAGCGGGTGGTCATGGCCAGAGAACGCTCAACATAGTCACGGTCTGCCTCAGCTGGTGGGCACTCATCAAAGCACATGATGATATCTGCCCCAAGGGATTCTTGGATCTTGATTGACAGCTCCGGTGTCAGCAGATGCAGGGAGCCATCAATGTGGGAGCGGAACTTGACCCCATCCTCAGTGATTTTACGCAGCTCAGTCAGACTGTAGACCTGAAAACCGCCTGAATCAGTCAGGATTGGACGATCCCAGGCCATAAACCTGTGCAGCCCCCCCATCTGCTCCACCAGACGATGTCCTGGCCTCAAATAAAGGTGGTAGGTGTTGGACAGGATTATCTGGGCACCGGCATCCTTCAGGTTCTCTGGTCGCATCGCCTTAACCGATGCACTGGTACCGACCGGCATAAAGATCGGGGTCTGGATCTCACCATGGGGAGTCGTTATTGTGCCGGTTCGTGCGCGGCAGCCCGTGTCCTGATGCAATAATCTGAAATGATCCGGCACTACTACTCCTACACAATCAGCATGGCATCGCCATAGCTGTAAAATCGGTATTTTTCCTGCACAGCCTTGCGGTAGGCATCCAAAATAAAATCTTGGCCAGCAAAGGCGGAGACCAGCATCAACAGGGTTGATTCCGGCAGATGAAAGTTGGTTATCAAGGCATCCACCACCTTGAAACCGTAACCGGGATAAATAAAGATATCTGCCTCACCTTTACCCGGCAGTACCTGACCAGTTGCGTCTGCGGCGTATTCAAGGGTTCTGCAGGCGGTTGTACCCACCGCCACCACTCTGCCTCCCTGCGCCTTTGTTGCTGCCACTGCAGCAGCGGTTTCAGGGGGGATGCAATAGCGTTCACGATGGATGCTATGATCCTGTACCCGCTCTACCCGCACAGGTTGAAAGGTGCCCAGCCCGACATGCAGGGTAACCGTAGCCAGTTGAATTCCTTTTTCCCTGATCCTGCTCAGCAACTGCGGTGTAAAGTGCAGTCCTGCGGTGGGAGCGGCAACAGCTCCAGACTCTGCCGCATACACAGTCTGGTAGCGCTCCCGATCCAGCTCTTCCGAGGCTCGATTAAGATAGGGCGGAATCGGCATCTGGCCGATCTGCTGCAGCCAGCCATCAAAATCATCGGTACCATGGAAACGGATCAACCAGTCCTGCTCCCCCAACCGGTCCACCACCTGGGCCGTAACTCCTTGGGCAAGGATGATCATCTGCCCCGGCTTGCAGGCCTTTGAAGCCCGTAACAGGCAGCGCCAACAGGCATCTGGTTGTGGTTCCACCAGAAACAGCTCTACCCGACCACCGGTCTCCTTGGTACCAAACAGACGGGCGGGAATCACCCTGGTATCATTCAGTACCAGCAGATCATCAGGCTGCAGCCAATCCGGTATCTGTTTAAAGCGCGTCTCTGTCAGCGTCTGTTGTTGTCGTTCCAGTACCAGCAGACGTGATTCATCACGCTGTGGCATTGGATAGCGTGCAATCAGCTCATCAGGGAGCGTAAATGAAAAATCACTGACTAACATACGGTTATGACTACTTCAGCTCTGACAGCTTACTTAGTTTGGTACCGGGATAATAGTACGACAGGATTTCATCGTACTTGAAACCGTCCAGCGCCCGCTGTTTGGCGCCATACTGGCACAAGCCCACACCATGGCCATAACCGACCCCGTTAAAATACGCCGTACCGTTCTCAACACGTACGGTAAAATTGGTACTCTTAACCACCGTTGATCCAACTGCCATCCTGAATTTGGTTGCCAGCAGAGTTACGTTGCCCCGTTCTGTCACGAGCACCACATTCTTTAATCGGCCACGGTTATTACGTGGCCCAGCCTTGATATCAGTAAGCCCGTAGACCTTGGATGATTTTAAGGCTGCTTCTATTTTTGACAGCGGCAGTTGCTGTTCCCAGCTACTGGTGGTTGAGGTCAGGCCATACTGGCACTCGACCCCTTGCAGGTAGGGCAGCGCGACCCCCCAGACATTCTGAGACGCCTCTGTCCGTCCACCGCTATTGGCGTGGTAAAATGCCTGTATTACCGATCCGTTATAGGTCAACACTTCATCTTTAGTCTCAACAACGCCACGGGCAGCCCGACTATCTTCCTCATCGCTGCCTTCATAGGCCTGATCCATCACCGTTGATTCAAGGTGATACAAGGCCTTACTGCGTTCCTTCCGCTTTGCCACAGCAAAGGTACGGGCAATCACTGCCTGGGCCTTGATCGACTCCATCGGCCAGGTGGAAGAAATTTCACTATTGATAACCCCCACCAGATACTGCTCAAGGGCTAGTTGATTCACCACCAATAATTTCCCATTCTGCACTGACAGCTCAAGCAAGCCCCGGTAAGACTTGCCATTCATGCGCACCTTACCAGCCGCAGCAAGACGTATCAACCGGCTGGAACTGTTTCCAGCCTGTACTCTGCCCCGCTCGTTTTGGAATGTTAAAGGGAATTCAAGCACAAGTGGTTTGCCGGTCTCGTCAGTGGCCAACACGCCGTCTCCATCAATGGTCACCGAATCAGAAACCTTAGCGATGGCAACCCGAATCTGCTCGTTTGAAGCGGCAACTTCAAAGGCAACAGCTTCCACGGGAGCAATTCCGGCCAACAGCAGCAAACATGCGGTTATGATAAAAGAATATAAATAGTTCATAAATAGTATTTGAAAGTTTGAAATAGAACCATAAAGCCGTATGCGTGTCAAACAGATTCAAGTTTATCTATAAGCATTTCGAGGTTTGACAGGCGGGAAGCAGCAGGCTACACTGCCGCACCATGGCACTGCTTGAAATCAGCAATCTTAGCGTTACGATCCCCACACCACACGGCATGGTTCATGCCGTCAACAGTGCAGATTTGCGCCTTGACCAGGGACAGACAGTGGCACTGGTGGGCGAATCTGGCTCTGGCAAGAGTATGACGGCCCGTTCCATCATGGGGCTAATCCCGGCATCAGGCAGGATTGCAAACGGCTCAATCCGCTTTGATGGCCAGGAACTGGCAAACTTGCCGGAAAAGGAACTGCGTCTGCTGCGGGGCAACCGGATTGCCATGATCTTTCAGGAGCCGATGACCTCCCTGAACCCGGTGCTGAAAATCGGTGATCAGGTCATAGAACCGCTGCTGCTGCATCGCAGGCTGGACAGACAGTCAGCACGGGCACAGGCTATTGAACTTTTGCAGCAGGTGGGTATCCCCTCGCCGGAACAACGGATCAACGACTATCCGCATCAACTTTCAGGCGGACAGCGCCAACGGGTCATGATCGCCATGGCCCTGGCCTGTAATCCGCAATTGTTGATTGCCGATGAACCCACCACCGCACTTGATGTGACCATTCAGGCCCAGATCCTTGAACTGATTGACCAGCTGCGGCGTGACAAAGGACTGGCTTTGCTGTTGATTACCCATGACCTGGGTATTGTTGCCCAGCGGGCAGACCGGGTGCATGTCATGTATGCGGGCCAGATTGTGGAATCTGCTGCAACTGATGAACTGCTCAACAATCCGCTGCATCCCTACACCAGGGGGCTGCTGGCGTCGCTACCGGAAAATGCCCTGCCTGGTCAACCACTGGCTGCCATACCTGGTCAGCCCCCCCGGCTTGACCAGCCAATCATTGGCTGCCCCTTTAAAGAGCGCTGCCCTGATGCAAAACCAATCTGTTCTGAACAAATGCCTGCTGAGCTGGACAAGGGTGCCGGACATCTGGTGAAATGCTGGAACTACCTGACATGAGTGCTATCCTCTCCATCCATAACGCAGACAAAAGTTTTTCGCTTAAGGGAAAGGGCCCGGCCAAAGAGACCAGGGCCATGCTCAAGGCTGTAGACCAGGTTTCCCTGAACCTGCAACCGGGAGAAACCCTGGGGCTGGCAGGTGAATCAGGCT
>Ga0209016_1003042_pt1 | contig 10369 bp, 7 predicted proteins | sample EPASupsiteSAE305_FD_187265 | JGI IMG/M metagenome (GOLD analysis project Ga0209016, IMG submission 187265) | Bioremediated contaminated groundwater microbial communities from EPA Superfund site, New Mexico - SAE3-05 (SPAdes) (version 2) | ecosystem: Environmental > Aquatic > Deep subsurface >...
TACCTAATGACGAGATGAAAGGTCGCATAATCGGTCGTGAGGGACGAAATATTAGAACACTGGAGACAATTACAGGCGTTGATTTAATTATTGACGACACACCTGAAGCTATAACACTTTCAAGCTTTGATCCTGTTCGCAGGGAAATTGCAAGACTGTCGCTCGAAAAGCTTATAACAGACGGCAGAATTCATCCAGCTCGCATTGAAGAAACAGTTGAAAAGGCTCGTAAAGAGGTTGAAACAACTATCAAGCAAGTTGGTGAAAGAGCAGTTATAGATGCAGGCGTAAACGGTATTCATCCAGAAATTGTTAAGTTGCTAGGAAGACTTAAGTATCGTACAAGTTACGGTCAGAATGTTCTTAATCATTCTCTTGAGGTTTCATACATTTCAGGACTTATCGCTGCCGAAATTGGTGCAGATGTTAAGCTTGCAAAACGCGCAGGACTTCTTCACGATATAGGCAAGGCTCTTGACCATGAATTTGATGGTTCACATGTTGAACTTGGCTATGATTTTGCAAAGAAGTATAAGGAGCAGGAGGGCGTTCTTCACGCAATTCAGGCTCACCATGGCGATGTAGAAGCAAAAACTGTTGTTGCGTGCATTGTTCAGGCTGCTGATGCTATTTCAGCAGCAAGACCAGGAGCTAGAAGAGAGAATGTTCAGAACTATATTAAGCGTCTTGAAAAGCTTGAGGAAATTGCAACATCATTCTCAGGGGTTGAGAATTCATTTGCTATTCAGGCAGGCCGTGAAATTCGTATAATAGTTAAACCTGATGTTGTTTCAGATGACCAGATGGTTTTAGTTGCTCGTGATATCGTTAAAAAGATTGAGGATGAGCTTGAGTATCCAGGTCAAATAAAGGTTCATATTATAAGAGAAAACAGAGCTATAGATTATGCAAAATAAACGGTTGAATTAAATTGCTTAATTTAATTGTTATTGCTAAAAAATAATGCAGGAGGGTTTAATTACCCTCCTGCATTATTTAAGATAAGATATATTCATGAAAAAGCTATATTGTTTCCAATGTTGTTTTTTGCGCTTTGACTTTTTGGGTCTTTTTCTCTTATCCAGTCAACCATATCATTTAAAGATTCTTTTGCACTTATGGGACTGTATCCAAGCTCTTTTTGTGCCTTTTCATAACTAAAGTTACAGTTAGAAACTAACTTTCTAATTGAGTATCTTGTAAATATTGGAGTCTTTTTTGCAGCCTTATAATACATTTCTGCAATAGGTGCTACTGAATCGGCCATCCACTTTTTAAAAATAAATGATGGTTTTCTAGTGAGGCATTTCATTGAAAGAATTGCTATGAAATCATCAATTTTTAAGACTTCGCCAGATAAGATAAAGCATTCACCACTTTTTGCTTTTTGTGCAGCTAAATATATTCCTTTAGCAACATCGCGAACATCGACAAAGTTATAAGCACCAAAGTCCATTGTTACAGGGAATGAGCCAAACATAAACATTCTAACCATTTCGCCTACGCTTGATACTTTATAATCATATGGACCAATACAGGCGGCTGGATGACCTATTACAACTTCAAAATTTTCATTGGCACTGTCAAGAACGTATTGTGTGGCAATAGCTTTTGTTTTTGCATATGTACCTTCAACAAGTTCTGGGCTAAAGTGGTCTATTTCATGCATTAATTCATTGTCTGGTAAAGGTGGGATAGCATCAACTGATGATGTGAATGCCAAACGACGGACGCCACACTTTTTGCATGCAGCAACAACATTTTTAGTTCCGTCAACATTGACTTTGTAAACTATATCTTCATTTCCAGTGTTAACATCAATAACACCTGCAACGTGATATACAATATCAGCACCATCAAATGCTTTTTCAAGTGAAGAAGGGTCTGTTACATCGCCATATACTTTTTCACATTTAAGGTTGTCAAAAATAGGGTTGTCTTTTCTTATTAAAATTCTTATATTTTCACCGTTTGCAATGAGTTCTTTTAAAAGTGCATAACCAACATGGCCAGAAGCACCTGTTAGTACAGATACTTTTTTATTCAAGTTATCATCCTCTTTATTGAAAAATTTATACATCTACTATAATGAATTATAACGCAATTTGAACAAAAAAACAATATATTCAACAAAAAAACTGATATTTTTATCTAATAATATATAAAAATACAATTCTAATATTTAAAACAGAAAATACATATCGTACATTTTTACTGAATTCAACCAATGTATTTATTATAAAATTGTGTTAACTTGTTTAAATGATTAATTTATATGCAGTTTAATTAGTTGGAAATTTATGATATAATGACCTCTATGCAGTACATTTTTGGTGTCACAAAATGCAATCATAAATAATAACTTTATTCTTTATTTATAGAAATACATAAAAATATATTCGATTGAATTAAATTATTTAAAATAGAAAAAATATCATTATGGCAATTTTAATAATTATTTTACTCTTTATTTTAGAAAGGTGGTACACAGCACATTATATCTATAAGCATCATATAAAAAATATGTTGCATAGGTTTGCTGTACACATAAAAGTTCTGCTTTAGATTTTTTATTAAAGATTTTTAGCTATTTTATGTAGTGATAAGCGATATGATACAGATAAAATGCTGTGAATTTTATGAATATTTTGACAATAGGGGATGTAGTTGGAACAGCAGGATGCGAGCATATACGCAACCGACTTTCAGCGTTTAAAAAGCTTAAAAGTATTGATGTGTGCATAATAAATGGAGAGAATTCATCAGACGGTAATGGTATCACTCCAGCGTCAGCACAGTATCTTTTTGACAGCGGTGCAGATGTTTTAACAACAGGGAATCATGCATATCGTAGAAAAGAAATGTATGAGTATATGGATGAGGATTGTGCTGTAGTTAGACCTGCAAATTTTAGTTCAAAAAATCCAGGCAGAGGGTATTATATTGTTGACAAGGGCAGTTTTCAAATTGCAGTGATAAATCTAATGGGTGTAATGTATTTGGACGCTCTTGAAAATCCGTTCGATTGTATTGATAGATTGCTTTTACAAGATGACATTAAAAATTGCAAAATAAAGCTTGTGGATTTTCATGCAGAGGCAACATCAGAAAAACGAGCAATGGGATTTTACATTGACGGTAGAGTGTCTGCTATATTTGGTACTCACACACACGTGCAAACGGCAGACGAGCAGGTTTTGCAAAATGGCACAGGCTATATAACAGACATTGGAATGAGTGGAGTTATACAATCTGTTTTGGGAGTAAAGCCACAAATAATAATTGAAAAGTTTAAAACGAATATGCCTGCAAGGTTTGATAATGAGAGCGGAGAGTGCTCCATGTGCGGATGTATTTTTGAAATTGATAACAGAACTGGAAAAACCTTATCGGTTGAACGGGTTGATATAAGATAGGCGGGAGGAAGTATAATGAGAAAGTTAAACATAAGAATATTAGCAATCTTAATGGCAATTTTGTTTATTGTTCCTCTTTGTGCCTGCAATGATAAAGATAAAAAAAGTAGCGGTAAGGATAAAAATTCACAAAGCTCACAGGAAAACAGAGAGATAAGACTGCCATATTCACAGGAGGACAGTTTAAATCCATATGTTGCAAAAAGCTTAATAAATCGCAGCATTATGCCACTTGTTTATGATTCACTTTATGTTGTTGATGGCTCTTATGAGGTACAGCCGAGTGTAGCACAAAGCGGAACAATAACAGGGCTTGAAGTAACAGTTCAGCTTAAAACAAACAAACGATTTGCAAATGGCTCATATATATCTTCTCAGGATGTTGTTCATTCTTTTAATCTTGCTAAACAATCAGTTTATTATTCACAGTCGGTGGTTAATATAACAAAAGCACAGGTAAAGGGAAGCCAAGAGGTTGTATTTACTCTTGCAGTAAAAGATGCTTATGCTCTTTCTTGCCTTGATTTTCCAATTGTTAAAAACGGTACTGCAATAGACGGGACAGAGGCGGTGCCGGTTGCATCCGGTCGTTATTCACTGGAAGATGATGGCTACACGAAGTATCTTAATGTTAACAAGACATATGATGGCTATTCGCCACTTTTTTCAAAAATTGAGCTTGTAAATATTACAGACAGTAAAGCAATAATTCATAGCCTTGTAATTGGAAATATTGATAGTCTTTTCTGTGACCTCGGAGGAGGTTCTTATGAAAGAATAAACGCGGGTACGCAAGAGGTCGTCATGAATAATTTTGTGTTTTTGGGCATAAACAAATACAGCACAAAGCTTGCAGACCCTGTGTTACGTCAGTCTATCAGCGCTGTGCTTGACAGAGATAGAATAATAAATGAAGGGTTCCAAGGATATGCTTCTACGGCATACACTCCGTTTAATCCAAAATGGTATGCTCTAAAATCACTCATACAGCCAGGAAAGGAAAGCGATCGTAGTAATGCAGCACTTTATATTGCAAAAAATGCCCCTAAACTTAATTTAAAGCTTGTGGTAAATTCAGACAATGAATTTAAAAAACTTGCAGCACAGACAATTTTACAGATTTTGCAGTCTGCTGGAATTGCTGTAACTGTAACGGAGCTTCCATGGGATGCATATAACGCTACTGTTGCCTCAGGAAATTATGATATTTATTTGGGAGAAGTCAAACTTACAAACAATATGAATTTATATCCACTATTTAAGACAGATGATTTAAGTTATGGGTATTATACACAGTTACTTGAGGGAACAATAACAATGCAAAATTTCCTTGAAAATTTTTATGCGGAGCTTCCATTTATACCAATTGGTTATCGCAGAGGAGTACTTGCATTTTCACGCCGTATAGCTGTAGAAGTAAAAAGCTGTGAGAATGATTTATATCAGAATATTGGCGAATGGTACTTAAAAAAATGATTAATATTAACAATATATAGTTGATTATAGTGTCTCAATATAGTATAATAATCGGAATTAGCATAAAATCAATTTTTCATAAAATTTAACAATTTACGCAGGGCGAGAAGAGGTGCAAGTCTTTATGATTACAATTGAAAATCCTATTGGTGTAATTCAAATCACAGAGGAATATTTTTCTCAACTTATAGGCAATGTTGTTCCATCGTGCTTTGGTGTTGTAGGTATGGCGAACAGCACTAAAATTCAAGGTATTCGCTCGTTCTTTTATAGGAACAGAAAGTATATTGATCAGGGAGTTAAAGTCCATAGCGATGGAGATGGATTAATTGTAGATCTTCATATAATTGTAACCTATGGAGTTAATATCTCTGCAATAGTTCAAAGTATCATCAATAAGGTGAAATATACCGTTGAAGAAGCAACAGACCTTAAAGTTAAAAATGTAAATGTCTATGTTGATTCAATGATAAAATAATTTTTGAAAGCAATGGACAAGAGGAGTGCAAAAAGAAAGTGATTACTGGAGCGATGTTAAGAGATGCTGTTATTTCAGCATCCAATAATATTAGTAATAATAGAAAAGCAGTTGATGCTTTAAATGTTTTTCCTGTGCCAGATGGAGATACAGGCACAAACATGTCGATGACTATGTCAGCTGCTGCAAGAGAGGTTGCAAGGCTTGATGATTCGTCATCTGTAAGTACGGTTGCGGATGTAACTGCTTCTGCACTTTTAAGGGGTGCAAGAGGTAATTCAGGCGTTATACTTTCTCTTATATTTCGTGGAATAGCAAAGGGGCTCAAGGGCTGTAATCAAGCAAATGGAGCCACAATTGCAGCTGCACTTACACTTGGTGTTGATGCGGCATACAAAGCAGTTATGAAGCCAACTGAAGGCACAATACTTACAGTAGTCAGAATGGCGGCAGAGCAGTCGACAGAAGTTGCAGCAAACGGTGATGCAAGTTCTATTGATGTTTGGAATTCAATTTGCAAAAGTGCAAAGGACGCACTTGCTAAAACACCATCAATGCTTCCTGTACTTAAAAAAGCAGGTGTCGTTGATGCGGGCGGACAAGGTCTTGTATTTATATTTGATGGCATGAAGAGCTTTTTTGAAGACTCTGTTATTATTTCTTGTCTTGACGAAGGTGCAATTCCTGTTTCAGAGCCTGTTCGTAAAGATGCAGTTGCAAATGCTGATGCAGATATTAAGTTTGGTTATTGTACAGAGTTTATAGTTAATAGAGACAGCCGTGTTCAAACAGAGCCTATGAGCCTTCGTGCTTATCTTGAATCTATTGGAGACTGCGTTGTAGTTGTTGATGATGAGAGTATTATAAAAGTTCACGTTCATTCAAATGATCCGGGTAATGCGATTCAGGAGGGACTTAAATTTGGTTCTCTCGTTAATATAAAGATTGAAAATATGCGTCAACAGCACGTTAATGCGTCTTGGGGTGCGGCGTCAGATTCACAAGTCCCTGCAGAGCCACAGTTTCCGAGAGCTGAGCCAGAGAACGAGTACGGATTTGTTGCTGTTGCAGCAGGAGATGGTATAGCTCAGTTGTTTTCAGAAATTGGCGTTGATGTTGTTGTTAGTGGCGGCCAAACAATGAATCCAAGTACAGAAGACATATTAAAGGCAGTAATGGCAACACCTGCAAAGACTGTTTTCGTTTTGCCTAACAATAAGAACATAATTATGGCGGCAGAGCAGGTTATTCCTCTTGCTGATAGAGAGGTTATAGTTCTTCAAACAAAGACTATACCACAGGGTATCTCTGCTATGCTTCGCTTTGACCCCGATGCTGAAGTTAGACAGAATCATTTGACAATGGCAAAGGCTATTGAAGAGGTTTCAACAGTTTCTGTAACTTTTGCTGCGAGAGATAGTGTTGTAAACGGTCAACAGATTAAGCAAGGTCAAATTCTTGGTATGGAGGAGGGCAAAATCACCATAGTTGATGATGATATTGTCCGCACTGCATATAAAGCAACCAGACGTATGGTGAAGAAGCATGTAAGCGTTATAACAATATTATATGGTAACGATACAACAGAGGAGCAGGCTGTCCAACTTTGCAAAATGCTTTCAGACAAGTATCCTTCATTAGAGGTGTCGGCAATTGAAGGCGGTCAACCTGTATATCACTTTATAATTTCAATAGAGTAAGGTGAATGCCGTGTTTGAAAATACACAAATAAAATTTTTAAAAGGCGTTGGTGAAAAGCGTGCGGAGCAGTTTGACAAGCTCGGCGTTTATTCAGTTGACGCCTTGTTGCATTTTTATCCTCGTGCATATGAGGATTGGAGCAATATAGTTAATATTAATGATGCTCCCTTTGACCAAAAGTGTTGTATAAAAGCAACGGTTACATATAACCCAACAAGTCGTAAGGCAAAGAGTGGGATAACGCTTTTTGAAACTTTGGTAACAGACGGCACAGGGCTTATGCAAATATTAATATTCAACAATAAATACGCTGCTCAAAAATTAAAAGAGGGTAGCGAATACTTATTTTTTGGCAAGGTGGATGAGGACAGAGGAAGAAGGACAATGCATTCTCCAGAAATTGAAACCGTTCATGGCGGAGAAAGAATAAGACCCATATACAGAAAAACTCAAGGTATGACTTCAAAATATATTGAAACCTGCGTTGGTAATGCACTACGTATTTACGGTTCGGCACTTTTGGATAACTTGCCACAATATATCAGGGAGAAGTATTATCTGTATTCTCTTAAACAGGCATTGTCACAAATTCATTTTCCAACTGATTTAGAAAGTCTTGCAAAGGCAAAGGAAAGATTAATCTTTGAAGAGCTTTTATTACTCCAGCTTGGACTGCTGCAGTTAAAGGGCAGAAACAGGAGCAAAACAACAGCAGTAATCACACAAGACTTTACACAGGAATTTTATAGCCATCTGCCATTTGAGCCAACGGATGCCCAAAAGAACTCAGTGAATGATGCGATAGAAGATATGAAAAAGGATGAACCAATGAGTAGATTGGTTCAGGGTGATGTTGGTTGCGGAAAAACTGCGGTTGCGGCGGCAGTTGCTTACACAACAGCAAAGAATGGTATGCAAACAGCAATTATGGCACCTACAGAAATTTTGGCAAAACAGCATTTTGAAACAATGTCAAACTTTCTTGAAAATACGAATATAAGCTTGGAGCTTCTTACAGGTTCAACAACATCGTCAAAGAAAAAAGAAATAAAAGAGCGTATAAAAAGCGGACAAGCTAATGTGATAATAGGAACTCACGCTCTTATTCAAAACGATGTAGAGTTTAGCAGGCTTGGGCTTGTAATAACAGATGAACAACACCGTTTTGGTGTTTCACAGCGTGCAACACTTGCGGACAAGGGAGATAATCCAAACACCCTTGTAATGTCTGCAACACCTATTCCACGCACGCTTGCTCTTGCCATTTATGGCGATTTAGACATATCAATTATTAATGAACTGCCAAAGGGCAGGCAACCAATAGAAACATATAAGGTTACAGGTGAACTTCGTCAGCGTGTATACAACTATATAAAGAAACATTTGGACGAAGGCAGGCAAGGGTACATTATTTGTCCGCTTGTTGAGGAAAGCGAAACTAATCTTGCCTCTGCACAGGAGTATGCACAAAAAATTTCTAAAAAAGAGTTCAAGAATTACAAGGTAGGTCTTTTGCACGGGCAGATGAAACCAAGTGAAAAGGAAGAGGCTATGAAAGCCTTTGCAAACGGCGAAATTCAGTTGCTTGTTTCAACTGTTGTTGTTGAAGTGGGTGTAGATGTACCTAATTCAGTAATAATGCTGATTGAGAATGCAGAGCGGTTTGGACTTTCTCAGCTGCATCAGCTTCGTGGCAGAGTTGGCAGAGGTCAATATAAATCTACATGTATTTTAATTTCAGATGCACAGGGGCAGGAAACAAACCAGCGTCTTTCGGTTTTGTGCAAAACTTCCGACGGCTTTAAAATAGCAGATGAAGATTTAAAGCTTCGTGGTCCTGGTGACTTTTTTGGAGCAAAACAGCACGGATTGCCAGAACTTAAAATAGCAGATATGATGGAGGATGTTGAAGTTCTTCACGAAACAGGTAATTTGGCAAGAGAAATTTTGAAAAACGATAGTACATTGGAAAGTGAGCAGAATGCAGGTCTAAAGAGGGCGGTTGAAGATCTGTTTGCCACTACATCTGATATTTAATTTTTAGGAGGAAAACAAATTGGACAGAATAGCAAGCTTTGAAATAAATCACAAAAAACTTTCCTGCGGCATGTATATATCAAGGCAGGATGGCGATATAACGACATATGATTTAAGAACAAGACGACCAAATGAGGAAGAGGTTATGCAAAACGGTGCAATCCACACGGTTGAACATCTTATTGCCACGTATGTTAGGAATTCGCAGTATAAGGAAAATATTATATATTTTGGACCAATGGGTTGCAGAACGGGTTTTTATTTGTTAACAAGAAATTTGGAGCATAAAAATGCAATAGAACTTGTAAAATCTGCTTTTGCATTTGCGTCAGGGTATGAGGGTGAAATTCCTGGAGCATCAGAGGAAGAATGTGGAAATTATAGAGACCATGACCTTGAAACAGCAAAAGAAGAAGCAACAAAAATGGCAAATATTTTGAAGTATTGGGATGTTGAGTTGCTTAAATATTCACAGTAATTGTAAGTTTTTTATGCACAACGACGAAATCTGTATAAAAACTTGAATTATGTAGATAAAAAGGGTATAATTATTACAAATTGTAACTTTTGTGAAATCATTTGTAATAATTATTAAGGAGGTGTTTGCTACATTGTCAAAGCAAGATAAGCTTGGTTCAGAGAAATCACAGCTAGAGCAGTTGGAGCAAAATAGTGCACAGCAGTTCAATGAGCAGACCGAACAGACAGAAGATATTCCTATGCCACAATTGACACAGGATTATATAGAACAATTTTTTAAATATACTACACAGCAGGATATTAATGAAGAGCAGGCTGAAAGTCAAATATTGCAGGATAAAGAGCAAACAGAAAATATAGAACCCTTGGAAGAGGAAAAGTTAGAACCGCAAGAGGTTTTGCCTGAAAATTCACAAGAAGAGCAGGCTGAGAAGTTCGACTATTATGAGTATATAAGCTCAATTGGTCAAACAGTTGGTAAAGGTGTTTCTGGATTCTTCTCGTTTTTTGCGTTTTTTATTATGTTGCCTTTAGGCAAACTGTGGACTTTGATTAAAAAATTATGGGCATGGCTGGACAAGATGTTTATAGATTCTGTGCGTGTGTTTGCACAGGAATGGTCATACTTTAGAACAGAGGTAAAGTCAGCACGAAAAAATATCCGTAAAGCTTTTAAAGAGTCTCCTCAATCTATAGGTAGCATATTTATTCATTATGTAAAAAAAGCATTTGAAAGGCACCCTGCAATGTTTAAGAGTATATCTAACATTGTAATTCCAGT
>Ga0209016_1003044_pt1 | contig 10365 bp, 10 predicted proteins | sample EPASupsiteSAE305_FD_187265 | JGI IMG/M metagenome (GOLD analysis project Ga0209016, IMG submission 187265) | Bioremediated contaminated groundwater microbial communities from EPA Superfund site, New Mexico - SAE3-05 (SPAdes) (version 2) | ecosystem: Environmental > Aquatic > Deep subsurface >...
ACCGGCATGGTTGCTGGCAAAGCCCTGCGGCGTCATCTCGTCGCCGTGCTCGCTACCGCGCTGGGCAACCGCAGTAAACCCGGCTCCAATTTCGACGCCCTTGACTGCGTTGATGCTCATCATCGCGTAAGCGATCTCGGCATCGAGGCGATCAAAAACCGGCTCACCCCAACCCGGCGGAACGCCGCGCGCGCTTACCGTGATCCTGGCCCCGACCGAATCGAGCGATTTGCGCAGCTCGTCCATATAGGACTCGAGTTGCGGAACGATTGCCGCATTCGGAGCGAAGAAGGCGTTGCCGGCAATGTCTTCGGCGGCCACGAAGGGAATTTCAATCGGCCCCAATGCACTCATCCAGCCGCGAATCTCGATCCCGTAGCGCTCAAGCAGCCATTTGCGGGCAATCGCACCGGCCGCTACGCGCACCGCAGTTTCGCGCGCCGACGAGCGGCCGCCACCACGGTAATCGCGGAATCCGTACTTCTGGGTATAAGTGTAGTCGGCATGGCCGGGACGAAAGGTCTCGGCAATATTTCCGTAGTCCTTGCTGCGCTGATCCTCGTTACGGATCAGGAGCGCAATCGGCGTCCCGGTGGTCTTGCCTTCAAAAACCCCGGAAAGGATTTCCACCGTATCGGGTTCGCGGCGCTGGGTAACGTGGCGCGAAGTACCCGGCTTGCGCCGATCCAGTTCCAGCTGGATATCGGCCGCACTCAGTTCCAGACCCGGCGGGCAACCGTCAACCACGCAGCCGATGCCCGGGCCATGCGATTCGCCGAAGGAAGTGACGGTAAAGAGGGTGCCAAAGGTATTGCCGGACATGATCGCAAAGCCTGAAAAGACAAAGGGGCGAGTTTATCACGCCCCTTGCCCACCTCTCAGCCCCAAGCGCCGGAGCGCCTCAGTTGGCCGGAGCCTCGCCCTCGCCCGGCCAGTTCTTGATGTAGCTCTTGAGCATGCGGTTCTCGAAACTCTGTTCCTCAAGCACGGCCTTGGCCACATCGAGGAAGGAAATCACGCCCTGCAGGGTATCGCCCTCCATCACCGGCAAGTAACGCGAATGTTTTTCGATCATCAGGCGACGCAGATCGTTGGCTTCCATCGCCGGATAAGCGGTCACCGGATTCGCCACCATCACCTCGCCGACCTTGATTTCCTCCGGCACGCGGTCGTGCCGGTGCAAGGCCTGCAGGACCTCGCGAAAGGTCAGCATCCCGCACATCTTGCCGTCCTGCATCACCACCAGGGAGCCCACATCGAGTTCAGCCATCACGTCGATGGCCGAGGCCAGCGTATGCTCGGGCGTGGTGGTATACAGCGTGCCCCCCTTCAGACGAACAATTTCGCTAACCTGCATCGGTTTCTCCAGCCCAAAATGGATTGCAATGGCGTTGCATATTAGTGCATCGAGGATCAATGCGGAAGACCGATGGATTGCAACCAAAACCCGGCTCCGTTAGTCTTACGTCCAAATAGCTCTCTGGAGATCCATCAATGAACTACGACACCGCTTCGCTCGGCAGCCAGGGTGCGACCCTTTCGCCGACGCAAAACCGGGTTTTGCGTAATACCTACCTGCTGCTCGCCTTGTCGATGCTCCCGACCATCGCCGGCGCCCTGCTCGGCATCCAGATCAAATTCTCGTTCTTTGCCGGTAGCCCGTTCATCGCCTTCCTGGCCTTCCTCGGGATTGCGATGGGCTTCATGTACGGTATCGAACGGACCAAAAACAGCGGCCTCGGCGTTGCCCTGCTGCTCGCCTTCACCTTCTTCATGGGCCTGATGCTGTCGCGCCTGCTGCAGGTTGCGCTCGGTTTCAGCAACGGCGGCTCGATGATCGCCCTGGCTGCCGGCGGAACCGGTGCCATTTTCTTCACGATGGCCGGGATTGCCAGCGTCAGCAAGCGCGACTTCAGCAACATGGGCAAATTCCTGTTTGTCGGGATGATCGCCATCCTGCTGGCCGCCGTCGCCAATATCTTCTTCCAGATCCCGGCACTGTCCCTGGCCATCTCCGCCGCCATCGTGATGGTTTTCTCGGCCTACATCCTCTACGACATCAGCCGTATCGTGCAGGGTGGCGAAGACAACTACATCAGCGCCACGCTGGCGGTATACCTCGACATCTACAACGTCTTTGCCAGCCTGCTGCAACTGATCATGGCTCTCACCGGCGAACGCGACTGACCCCGGTCGCAAACCGGATCGAAAAAAGGCGACCCGCAAGGTCGCCTTTTTTGTTCGTGCCAGCGTTGCGCATCAATCCTTTTCGAACAGCGCAATCGACTCGACGTGCGCCGTATGCGGAAACATATTCACGATGCCTGCCGCCTTGAGGCGATATCCCTTCACGGCGACCAGAATCGCCGCATCCCGGGCCAAGGTCCCGGCATTGCAGGAGACATAGACCAGACGACGCGGCGCCTCCCCATCAAGCGCCTTGACCAATTCAATCGCGCCCTCGCGCGGCGGGTCGATCAGCATCTTGTCGAAATGTCCAAGTGCCTTGAATGACTCGGCAGTGCACTCGAAGAGGTTGGCCACCCCGAAACTAACGCGTTCGGACAGGCCATTCGCCACGGCCGTCTCTCGCCCACGCTCGACCAGGCGAGGGCTGCCCTCGACCCCAACCACCGACGCACCGCGCCGCGCAATCGGCAAGGTGAAATTACCCAAGCCGCAAAACATGTCGGCGATCCGCTCCCCTGGCTGCGGATCGAGGAGCACCAGTGCTTTTGCCACCAGAATCCGGTTGACCGCGTGATTTACCTGCGTGAAGTCGGTCGGCTTGAATGCAAACTCAAGCCCGAACTCGGGCAAGGTATACGACAGGCCAGGCCCCTCTTTCGGATAAAACCGATAGACACTATCGGGCCCCTTGGGCTGCAAGTAAAAGACCACTTGATGGCGGTCGGCAAACTCGCGCAACAGCCGCTCGTCGCCGGCGGTGAGCGGCGCCAGTATCCGCAGCGACAATGCCGTACAACGCTCACCGACGGCGATTTCCAGCTGGGGCAAGCGATCAGCAATGCTCAATGCGGCAAACAGTGCGCGCAGCGGTTCAAGCAAGCCCGAGACCTCAGGCGGCAAGACCAGACAGGAACGCAAGTCGGCAATATAGCTACTGCGCCGCTCGTGAAAGCCGATCAGCACGCCACCTTTGCTGGGCACCAGGCGGACCCCCAGCCGCGCCCGGTGACGATAGGCCCAGGCGGCGCCATACACCGGCGGCAAGATGGTGTCCGGACGCACCCGCCCGACATGCCACAGCGTATCCTCGAGCACCCGCTGCTTGACCGCCACCTGGGTTGCCGGGTCGACATGCTGCATTGCGCAACCGCCACAGATATTGAAATGCGGGCAAGGCGGCTCGACTCGCGCATTCGAACGACGCAAGACCGAAACCAGTTGCGCCAACTCGTAGTTGGGTTTGCGCCGAAAGCTGGCGTATTCGACGATTTCCCCGGGCAAAGCGCCTTCAACAAAGATGGTTTTACCATCCTGGCGGGCAATTCCTCTCGCCTCGTGATCCAGCGACTCAATAACACCAACCGGCACGGTCGACTCCCAAAAAGGCGAAATTCTAGCAAGTCTCACCGGTTCGCGAGCAAAGGGACTGCAATTGCAGGAGCCAAAGGCTGCAAAAAATACGCTAATCGATAGCCGTTTCTCATACTGCAATGCAACAAGAAAATTCCCTGATTGCAAAAAATTGCTATAATCGCACGTTGATCAGGTCGCTCCTGGTCTCCCAACGTTTCAACAATTTGCGTTTCTTATCGATAAGGAAATCCCATGAATAAGTCCATCCTCGCCGCCGCCCTCCTCGCCGTTGCCCTGTCCGCTTGCGGCAAGAAGGAAGAAGCTGCTCCGGCCCCGGCTCCGGCCCCGGTTGCTGCTCCTGCCGCCCCGCAAGCCGGCATGGAAGCCGCCAAGCCGGCCGAGCAAGCTGGCATGGCCGGTATGGAAGCCGCCAAGCCCGCCGAACAAGCTGGCATGGCCGGCATGGAAGCCGCCAAGCCCGCCGAACAAGCTGGCATGGAAGCCAAGAAGTAATCCTTCTTCGCGACTAATGAAAAACGGGGCTTCGGCCCCGTTTTTCATTGGCAGTTCAGGATTCGATCCTATCTGCCGGACAAAAAAACGGCGCCTGCGGGCGCCGTTTTCTACTAGCCGGATCAAGCTCGCATCACTGCAACTGCTGCTGCAACAATCCAAGAATACGCCGAGCCGTTTCCGAGCGATCAGCCCCACCCTCGCTGGACAAGACCTGGACCACGCTTCCCGCTCCGCCGTCGCTGACATAGATCCGGTACTGGGTACGACTATTCGCGACCGGCTCGCTACTTTTCCAGAAAGCCAGCTTGGACAGCAAACTGTCCGGTTTCTTGTTCATCCCGGCATCCGGGTCAACATAGCGCACGAAATACAAACCGCGCGAACGGTCCCGGTCCTCGACCGTGAAGCCGATCCGGTCGAGCGCCAAACCGACCCGACGCCAGGCCCGATCAAAGCGCTCGCTGACTTCGAGCGTACCCGAACCGTCATTGGCACTTGCCAGGCGAGCCCGCGGCTCCACCTTGGCCGCGGCAATACTGACTTCGGCGCGCTTTTCTTCAGTTCCCAGGCGAACCATCAGGCGGCGCAGCATCTCCGCCTCCAGCTCGACATCCGGCGGCCGCGGCTGCCAACGGGTTTCATCCTTGGCCGAGGAGGTGTACACCTCTTCCATACCACGATGACTGATGAAGACATCCGTCGTTCCAGCCTCGACCCCAGGCTCGAAACGGGTGCGGAACTTGTCCCGCTCGCCGCTCGAATAGAGCGAATCGAGGAATTTACCGAGCGTATTGCGAATGATGTCATCGGGGATTTTTGCCCGATTCTCAGCCCAATCGGTTTCCATCACGCCGGCCTCGGGCCGTTCCAGGGAAACGATGAAGCCGGTTTCCTGCCAGAAATCCTTGACCGTATCCCACAGCTTGTCTGCCGGCACACCGACCACCAGCCAGCGCTGGTTACCGGAACGCTCAACCCGGACCTTATCAACCTGCGGCAGGATGGCCGAGTTCTGACTCTGCGCCTGCGGCGTACGATCGGCGGAATAGGCCGAAAAAGTCGCACTCCCCTTGCCGGAAGCATCCGGAACCAGGAAACGATCGTCCTTGGCAAGCTGCGACAAATCCGGCGGAATCTCGAGCGAAGGTGCCTTGCCCGCCGACTTGTATTCAATTTTTTTCGACTCGGGCAGCATGCTGCAGCCGGTCAGCGCAAGAGCGAGCACCGACAGCGCCACCCCGGAAAAACGACGTTTCATCGATAACCCCTTGTCAGGCAAGCAGGCCGGCCTGGCGCAAGGCAGCGAACACCTTGGCTTGTCCGGCCTCACCCAGCGTGGTCAGCGGCAGCCGGATACCACCGGCCACCATCCCGAGTTGCTGGACCGCCCACTTGACCGGAATCGGATTGGCTTCGCAAAACAGATCGCGATGCAGGCCGAGCAGCTGGAAATGGATTTCGCGAGCCTTGGCGACTTCGCCGGCCGCTGCTGCAACGCACATTTCGTGCATCAGGCGCGGCGCAACGTTGGCCGTCACCGAAATATTGCCGTGGAAACCCATCATGATCGTCGAGACGCAAGTCATGTCGTCGCCGCTGTACAGCGCAAACTCCTGCGGCGCACGCGCGATCAGGTCGCAGGCCCGGTCGAAATTGCCCGTCGCATCCTTGACCCCGACAATCCCCGGCACTTGCGCCAGGCGCAGGATCGTGTCATTGCTCATATCGGCAACGGTACGTCCCGGCACGTTGTAGAGGAGAACCGGTAATTCCACCGCTTCGGCAATGGTCTTGAAATGGCGGTACAAACCTTCCTGGGTCGGCTTGTTGTAGTACGGAACCACGGACAGGGCCATGTCGGCGCCGGCCTTCTTGGCGAAACGGGTCAATTCGATTGCTTCCGCCGTCGAATTGGCCCCCGTCCCGGCGATCACCGGAATCCGCCCGGCGGCATGCTCGACCGTCACCTTGATCAGCTCGCAATGCTCTTCGACGCTGACCGTCGGCGATTCGCCGGTGGTACCGACGATCACGATGCCATCGGTACCTTCGGCAACGTGGAAATCGACCAGCTTGCGCAGGGCGCTCAAATCAAGGCTGCCATCCTCGTGCATCGGGGTGACAATCGCAACAATGGATCCAGTAATCATGGCCTGACAAATAGAAAATAATCCCTTGATTGTAACTGAAGCTACAGCCCCGTGAAATGCCGGCAGCGAGCATTTCTCGCCCCGATCCCAGATCCTCGGCAGACAATTAAAAAGCCCGGAGGTCGTCCGGGCTTTTTTCGAATTCTACGGGTTGACCGTGGAATTATTGGTAGTACAAGCCGCCGTTGATGTTGATGGTGGCGCCGGTGGTGAAACCGGACAACTCATCGCACAGGTAGGCGCAAGCGAAGCCGATTTCTTCCGGCTTGGCCAGGCGCTTCATCGGCACGGAGTCAACGATGCCCTTGAGCACGTCTTCGCGGATCGCCATGACCATCTTGGTCGCGACATAGCCCGGGGCGATGGCATTAACCGTCACGCCCTTGTTGGCCAGTTCGGCAGCCAGTGCCTTGGTGAAACCGATCACACCGGCCTTGGCGGCGGAGTAGTTGGTTTGACCGGCCTGGCCCTTGACACCGTTGACCGAGGAGATGTTCACGATGCGACCGAAGCCACGCTCGGCCATCTTGGCGGAGACTTGCTTGGTCATGTTGAACAGCGAAGTCAGGTTGGTGGCGATCACGGCATCCCAGCCATCCTTTTCCAGCTTGGCGAACATACGGTCGCGAGTGATGCCGGCGTTGTTGATCAGGATATCGACCTGACCGCAGGCAGCTTCCGCTTCGGCAACCATGCGCTGGCAATCTTCGATGACGGAAACGTCGCCGCCAACGCAGACGAAGTCGTTGAAGCCGGCAGCAGCCATTTCCTTCAGCCACTCTTCCTTGTTGTCGAATTGCGGGTGATAGGCGGCAACCACCTTGTGACCGGCCTTGGCCAGTTGTTGACAAATGGCGGTACCCAGACCACCCATGGCGCCGGTAACGATTGCAACACGTTGCGTCATTTACTTTCCTTCCTGTTAAGTTACTACTGTGTTAAAGACTTCCGGCGACCAAAGCCTCCCTGGCCGTCGTTAATCCGGAATTTTGCATCAAACCGCGCGCTCTCGCACATAACGCCCGGGCGCCGGTTCCACCGGCTTGTATTTGCTTGAGCCAAGGGTCCGCGGCGAACGCTCCTTGCCTGCCAGCGGCTGCAGCCAGGCGGCCCAATCATTCCACCAACTGCCCTTCTGCTCGGCGGCGGCAGCCAGCCAATTATCGGCATCGCTCTTTACATCTGGATTAATCCAGTAGCTCCGCTTGTTCTTGCTGGCCGGGTTGATGACCCCGGCGATGTGCCCGGAAGCCCCCAGCACGAAACGCAAGGGACCGGCCAACAGGCGACTGCTGCGGTAGGCCGATTGCCAAGGCACGATGTGGTCCTCGCGGGTCGCCAGCAGATAGACCGGCATGTCGAGTTGTCCGAGATCGACCTTGACTCCGCACATCGACAGTTTGCCCGGAATGCGCAGGCTGTTTTCATGATACAGGTGGCGCATGTACCAGCAGGCAAACGGCCCCGGCAGGTTGGTCGAGTCCGAGTTCCAGTACAACAGGTCGAAGGCGGCCGGCTTCTGCCCCTTCAGGTAATTGTTGGTCACATAGTTCCAGACCAGGTCGTTGGCACGCAGGAACGAGAAGGTATTCTGCAGGTCGCGCGCCGGCAGCAACCCACCCTGACCGATCGCCTGCTCACGCGTCGCCAGTGCGCTTTCGTCGATGAAAAGGCCAATTTCGCCGGTATCCGCGAAGTCGAGCAACGTGGTCAGCAAGGTCAGGGAAGCCGCGGCATCATCGCCACGCGCCTTGAGCACGGCCAGCGCCGAAGTCACGATGGTGCCGCCGACACAGAAGCCGAGAACGTTCGCCTGCTTGACGCGGCAGATCTCGCGGACAACGCGCAAGGCCTCGATCGGCCCCTGTTTCAGATAATCGTCCCAGGTCAGTTGCCCCTGATCTTCCGACGGGTTGCGCCAGGAAACCAGAAACACAGTATTTCCCTGCTCGACCATGAAGCGGATCAGTGAGTTATCCGGCTGCAAGTCCATGATGTAGAACTTGTTGATGCAGGGCGGCACGACCAGCAGCGGCCGCGTCCCGACCTTGGGCGTCAGCGGCGAATACTGGAGCAGTTGCATCACTTCGTTTTCGAAGATCACCGCCCCTTCGGTCGTCGCGATGTTTTTACCGATCTCGAAGACCGACTCGTCGGTCATCGTGATCCGCCCCCGCTCAAAATCGCGAATCAGGTTGTTGACCCCGTCGGTGATGCTCTGGCCCTTGGTTTCCAGCGCCAGCTTGATGAATTCAGGATTGGTCGCGGCAAAATTCGACGGCGCCAGCGCATCGCTCACCTGGCGCGCGATGAAGCGCATTTTCTCCCGTCCCTTGTCGTCGACCGCAGGCAGGGTCTCGACCAGGTCCTTCAAATAGCGGACATTGAGCAAATAGGCTTGGTGCAGATAGTCGTAGACCGGGCTTTCGCGCCATTCCGGGGCGGCAAAGCGACGGTCGCCAGGCTCCGGCGCAACCGCAAATTCCGGGACCGGCTGCTGCTGATGCTTGCCCATGACCGCTTGCCACAGCGCCAACTGCTGCTCCGAGTATTTTTTCTGCAATGCGGTCAAGGACTGCGGATCGACCGCCGGCGGCGGCACGCTGGGATTGCCAGCCTTGCTCAAGGCCTCCGTGAATTGTTGCAGCATGCCCTGTCCGGCTTGCCAAAACTGCATGGCCGAGCCAAAGAAGGCGTCATTGTTATTGGATTCGGAAGCCATGGGGTAATCGTCCTTGTGAACGTCGAGGTCTAAGCCTCTCGATTCTCCATAGGCCCCGAAAGTGTGTCAACGCATTTGCATGCCGATCCGGGATCCGCCGGGCACAACGACCGGCAAAAGATGGAAGCGGATTGCCCGCCGCCGTCCAACTTCCTAAAATGCCGGGATGCACCTTTCCCTGATCATCGTCATTGGCTGGCTCTACGTCACCGTTCTGGTTGCGGCCAACGAGCCGAGCGTGATTGCCGGCATCCTGTCCTTCCTGTTCTACGGCGCCCTGCCCTGCGGCCTGATTCTTTATTTCGCCGGCAGCAAGATCCGCCGCGAACGCCGCCAGCACCGGGAAATGCTCGCTGCCGCGCAGCGGCAGGCGGCGGACGAATAAACTCCGGCCGCCCGGCGCCGATTATTCGCCGACCAACGCCTGAACGATGCCGATCGAGGCAATCCCGGCACAAATCAGCAGCACCTGCTGCACCGTCGCCTTGAGTTCGGTGCGTTTGTGCAGGCCGGGGATCAGATCGGCAACGGCAACGTAAATCATGCTTGCGGCGGCAACACCGAGCAGGGTTGGCACCCATTCGGAAAGTTCGGACAGGGCAAAATAAGCCAGCAAGGCACCGACCAACGTCGCCAGACTGGAAAACAGGTTGAACAGCAAGGCCTTGATCCGGCTGTAGCCGGAATGCAGCAAAATCAGGTAATCGCCGACTTCCTGCGGTATTTCGTGGGCGATGATGGCCAGCGCTGTGACGATCCCGAGTTCGGTATTTTCAAGAAAAGCTGCGGCGATCAGGATGCCGTCCACGAAATTGTGGAAAGTGTCGCCGACCAGGATCAGCATTCCCGAACGCCCATGATCGTGCACCGGCGATTGCGCATCGTGCGCCTCGCAATGGTCGTGATGGCAATGCCGCCACAGCACCAGCTTCTCGAGCACGAAAAAGCCGAGAATGCCGAACAGCACGGTCATCGCGGTGTGGTGCGCATCGCCGTGTTCGAGCGCATGCGGCAGGATTTCGAGGAAGGCGGCCCCGAGCAAGGCCCCGATGGCGTAGGAAATCAGCATTCCCACCCGTTGCGCCCCCAAAGCGGCGCCAAGGGCCGCCGCAGCCACGACGCTCAACAAACCGCCGGCCAGCGCAACGACAATAATCCAGGAAAGCGTGCTCACAGGAATCCGCAGGTAAAAAGGTAACCGTACATTATACGCCCTCTGCCGCTGTCGCTTGTTCCAACCAGATCAGGGTCGCCATCCGGCCGGTCTGGCCGTCGCGACGATACGAAAAGAAGCGCTCGCCGGCGCTGAAGGTACACTCGCCGCCCCCATAAACCGCCGCCACCCCGGCTTTCGCCAGGCGCTGGCGTGCCAGCAGTTCGAGATTGGCCAGCCACTTTCCCGGCGCCCGCGCGACAAAAGCGGCGGCGGCAGCC
>Ga0209016_1003046_pt1 | contig 10359 bp, 10 predicted proteins | sample EPASupsiteSAE305_FD_187265 | JGI IMG/M metagenome (GOLD analysis project Ga0209016, IMG submission 187265) | Bioremediated contaminated groundwater microbial communities from EPA Superfund site, New Mexico - SAE3-05 (SPAdes) (version 2) | ecosystem: Environmental > Aquatic > Deep subsurface >...
ATGACCCAGAGGATCCGGAACAGTGGTTCGGCATCTACGAGGTCGGCCAAGACCGCAGCCTGATCCCCAAAGGTACCATCCCGGCCACTATCAAGCGATTGTTTGCTGAACCTTGAGCGGCGGTCTTCCCCGGACGATATCCAGCAGGCGGAGCCGCACAATACCTGTCGGAAAACAAATGTCTTCCGACGGGAGTGATTGCAATTGAAACCCGATTGAGTTATATTAATATATAATTTAATTCATCGGAAGTACATCATGCACACAACTAATCTGCGGAAGGTTGGCGGCTCAATTATGTTGGCCGTTCCTCCTGTCATCCTCGATCTGCTGCATTTGCACGCCGGTGCAACCGTCGGATTGGCTGTCGATCATGGCCGCTTGGTGATTGAACCAAGGCCACGACCACACTATAGCCTGGATGAACTACTCGCCCAATGCGATGGACCGGCTGAGATCAGCGAGGAAGATCGCACCTGGCTGGACAGTGATCCGGTCGGAAACGAGCTGCTGTAATGGAGCGCGGAGATATTTACTTGGTTTCCCTTGATCCAACTTCAGGTCATGAGCAACTGAGAACTCGGCCGGTGCTGGTTGTGTCTGCCTCCGCTTTTAATCGGTTGACGAAAACACCTGTTGTGGTACCGATCACCAGCGGCGGCAACTTCGCTCGCACGGCAGGGTTTGCCGTATCTTTGACCGGGACAGGTACAAACACAACGGGTGTTGTCCGATGTGACCAGCCCCGCGCTCTTGATCTAGGCGCACGCAATGCGCGTAAGTTAGAAAGTGTTCCGGCGGCGATTATGGATGAAGTGCTGGCGAAGCTCACACCAATCTTCGAATAATTCAGCTGCTGACTGGTGACACGTTATGCAGAAAAATCCAGATAGTCAAATAGACGATACGTCAGAGACGCCAAGGAATCAGAAGACTCGTCGTGACCGACGAGAGACAGAATGTCGTGACAAAATCAGGTCCCACAATCATTGCGGTATTTGTGGTTCAAATGATTTGACGGCTGAAACACTTTTCTATTGTCCAACATGTGGCGTTGAACAATTAGAACTCAGAGCAGAAGAATACAGCTGGCTCTGGTCAAAAGATGAACCTCATCTCTGCCAATGCAACAAACAACGCCATTTTCGAAAATATCACCATATCGTTATCTTGCATTGCAATGTTTGTCGTGCTCACAAAGGAGCAGCCGCTCCCGCTTTGAACGGGTAGAGTTGTAAACTTCGTCAAATTCGACTCAAGCTGGCTGACAACCGCTGCCTCCCCACGACTTCGAACAACTGCTGCGGGAAGGGAGATCTCTTTGTTTCCCGGAAGAAACCAGCACTCCTCCTGAAAAGACGCTGTTGGTGGTGGACGACGATCCCTTTCTTATCGCCTCCATGGAGCGGGCGTTGAACTCAGAGGGGTACCGGATACTCTCCGCCACCAATGCCACCCAGGGGTTCGAACTGCTGGCCACCAATCGGGTAGGCGTTGTCCTTTGCGACCAGGTGATGCCCGGGATGAACGGGCTTGAGTTTCTCAGTAGTCAAGGACCTTTATCCCTACTCCATCCGTATCGCTCTGTCTGGCTTTGCGGACATAGCGATGGTGACCAGCGCCATCAACCAAAGTTCCATCTACAAGTTTCTCACCATGCCGGTGGGGAATGAATTGCTGCGTCACACCATCAAAGAGGCCTTTGTGCGCTTCGAATCGGTGTCCGGAGAGAAATGACCCTGCGCCACCACGGCGAAGAGGATCGAACAGAGAACAGAGCGGGAAGGGAGACGACATTCATGCCGGTGCGGTGGGAGGCGATGCAACGCAACGGATGGAAATCAGGGGAATTTGCAACGAAGGAGAGCAAAAATGAACGAAAGCGATGGCAGCCGGGCAACCTATGACATTACGAATTTTACCCTCCGGGAGATGTCCGAAAGCGGTAAAATCATCCGGGCCATGGGCAGCAATTCGGCAAGCATGGAGGAGACGGCCGGCCGGATTGTCCGGTACTTCTATGACGGTCTGGTCGATGCAGAGGGGAGACGGGTCTCCGCCCTGGTCCGGTTTTTCAAAACTCACCCTTTTAGCGATCTCGATAGCAAACTTCAGGGTTTTGCCCAGGCTCTTCTGGGAAGCGTTACCCCTTCACCCGACATGAAGTGCCTGGTCCTCCTGGCAACGGCTGGTGACAAAACCGAATGGAACAGCCGGAAGAAATCCCAGGGACACCAGGCGATCCCCCTGCCGAGCAAGGAATCGGTGCAGCAGGCGCCGATGGTGAGCAACCTCATTACCCAATTAGGGATTCCCCTGGGGATGGTGATACGGCCGGAGCCGGAACTCCTGCTGTATATGGAGCAGAGGACATACAACGTTTTCCATGTCCCGGAAGCGCTCGGCAGTCCCTACATCCCCGCACAGCAGGAGTTCGTGGTCCCCTTCGGCATCCGTTCCGTTCTGGGGTTCGGAGGACTTTTCCCTTCGGGCGAGATGTTCGCGGTCATCATGTTTTTAAAGGTCCAGATTACGAAAGAAACGGCCGATCTCTTTCAGACGCTGGCATTGAATGTCAAGCTGGCTGTCCTGCCCTTCGACGAGGCGGTTTTCTCCTGAAACGGCAAAGATGATTCCCTCTCCGGCCAAAGCCAATTTTCCCCCAAAAGAGAGGGGAAGAAAGGAAGAAAAATCATGGAAAAAGACAAAGCTGCAACCGTTGACATCCAGGCCCTCCACTCGCGGATAGCCGCCCTGGAGCAGCTGATCGAGGTATACGAGAACAGCGTGGTCGAGCAGTCGGACAAACTGTACAGGGAAATCGCTGAACGCACGCGCGCCGAGAAGGCAATAAAGGAACTTCTCCTCCAGAACAGGATGATCCTCGAATCGGCAGGCGAAGGGATCTACGGTTTGGACCTGGAAGGGAAAACAACCTTCATCAATCCTGCAGCGGCAAAGATGATCGGGTACGAACCAGAGGAGCTTATAGGAAAATTCCAGCACTCGATACTGCACCACACGAAACCGGACGGTACTCCTTATCCCAAGGAGGAATGTTCGATCTACGCCTCTTTTAAGACGGGTACCGTGCATCATGTGGATGATGAGGTCTTCTGGAAAAAAGATGGTTCAAGCTTTCCCATTGAATACACCAGCACTCCTATTTGGAAAGACGGGAAGCTGACAGGTGCGGTCGTGGTGTTCCAGGATATAACCGATCGCCGACAGGCGGAAAAAGAGATCCAGCGGTTGAACACGGAGCTGGAACGCAAAGTGGAGGAGAGGACCCGGCAGCTCCAGGAAGCCCAGGAAGAGCTGGTGCGTAAGGAAAAACTCGCCATCCTCGGTCAGCTCTCGGGGAGCGTTGGCCACGAACTGCGCAACCCGCTGGGGGTGATGAGCAACGCCGTCTACTTTCTGCAGATGGTCTTGGCGGATGCAGATGAAACGGTGATCGAATATCTGGGGATTATCAAGAAAGAGATCAACACCATGCTGCGGATCATCACCGATCTCCTTGACTTCGCCCGGGCCAAGACACCGCAGATCCAAGTGGTGACGGCTCGTCGCTTAGTTGATGAAAGCCTCAGCAGATGTACCATCCCGGGAAATGTCGAGCTGCACGATGAGGTGGAGCCGACCTTGCCCCCACTCAAGGTCGATCCGCTGCAGGTGGGGCAGGTGCTTGAAAACCTGATCATCAATGCGGTTCAGGCAATGCCGACAGGGGGAGGCCTTACCCTTCGAGGAGGGCGGGACATAGAGGGGACAGTGGGGCTGGAGGTTGCCGATACCGGTGAAGGGATATCCCCGGAGAATATGAAAAAACTCTTCCATCCCCTCTTTACCACCAAGGCCAGGGGGATAGGATTGGGATTGGTAGTCTGCCAGAACCTCATCGAGGCTCATGGCGGCCGGATTGAGGTGGCGAGCACACCTGGGAAGGGGACAGTCTTTACGGTACGGCTCCCCTGTGAGGGGGAGTGAAAAGGAATCCCCGGCCCTTCGGGGTCAGGAGAGGTTAAAGCGAAATGGAAATAGCGTTTATCCTCATCATCGATGACGATCCGAACCTGAGAAAGACCCTGGCCGACATCCTGAAGGTCAAGGGGTATGCAACCTTAACGGCTAAAGATGGGGCGGAAGGACTCGCTTGCATGCGGGAAAACCCGGTCAACCTGGCGCTGATCGACATCGGGCTTCCCGACATCTCCGGACTGGACGTGCTCTCCGGGATCAAAACCGACCATCCGTCCACGGCGGTGATCATCTTCACCGGCAATGCCACCATCGAATCGGCCATCGAAGCCACCAACCGGGGAGCCTTCTCCTACCTGGTGAAACCGTATGAGATCGAGCAGCTGTTGCTTCAGATCAGGCGGGCGATCGAAAAACAGCAGGCGGAGCAGGAACAGGAAGAACTTCAGGTCCGGCTCCTGCAAGCGCAGAAACTGGAGTCTGTCGGCCAATTGGCCGCCGGCATCGCCCATGAAATCAACACCCCTGCCCAATTCATCAGCGCCAATATCGACTTCCTCAACCAGGCCTTCGAAGAATCGGCGCAACTCATCGTGACCTTATTGGATCTCTCTGCATCTATTAAAAAGGGAACCGTAACCGAGGCGGAGATTAAGAAGAATGCGACCCTTGTCGAACATTTTGACTGGGATTAAGCCTTTGCTCCATTGTTTTGCATGCGGATTTGTTATTTTTTAACCTGAAAAAGGTTTGTCCGGAAGTGTTGGGTCACCTTATGGCGGAATTTTCGGCGGTTCCGGCTTACAACCCCATCTTCGGTAGACAGTGCTCGGGTGCTGAGTAATAATCATTTTGACAGGTGCGGAGCCGATGGTTTTTGAGCGGCGGGATAAGTGAGGAAACAAAGCAGAGCCTTTAGCTCTGCTTTGTAATTTTGATTGATTAGTAAGAATCAGCTTTTTTTTCGCTTGTCAATTCCAGCCAGCCCGGCAAGGCCTGTGCCAAAAAGGAGCATGGTTGTTGGCTCTGGGACGGGTGTGGTTGTCGGCTCTGGAATTGTACCCGTAAACGATTGCAAATGAATCTCTCCCTTTTGATCAAGGGTATTCACGTACACGCCGCCTTCTATGTTATTCCCATTTGTGAGTTTTGCCTTGGTGGCTAGGATGCTGCCGCCGAACTGACTATTGAGCGTAATAGTGGTGGCGTCGTAAAAATTCCATAAGGTTTTTGCGCCGATAGCTTGCGCACTGCCCCCAAGAAAGTTCGCGGAGGTGAGGACCTCTGTTGCGGCACTGTTAATGATGACCGTTGTGGCATCGTTGAGATTGAACGCATACTCATTTATAGTGCCAGTGAAAATGGAGCTGTCGGTTACAGTGAAGACCGCTACACCATTTGCATCAACAACTGCGTTGAATGTTGCCTTAGTCCCTTCAATGGTAACGTAACTTCCCGTACTGACAAGTGCTTTGAGCTGGCCTGATAAATCGTTTAGGACACTTGCAAAGTCGGTGGAAGTCGCGGCGGTAGCCGCTGTTCCGTTTTTCAGAGCGGCGTTATATGTACCATTACTATTGCTGGATCCTACGACTCCAGCATAATATTGGCCCCCGCCATTAAAAGAGTCGCCGCTGGCTGTACCGAGAACAACAGTATCCCCAGAGTTAATTGTAGAGCTTGTGAGGTTGCCGCCGATCACAGCACCATAATTGTTGACCATTACACCAGACGCACTTCCCTGCACGGTCAATCCTGCATATGCGGAGGCCGGCGTATCATTAGGGTGCTGGAGAAAAATTCCTCCTGTAAGGCTTCCGCCGACGTAAGTGCGGCCATCTACGTGGGAAGTTGATGTGGCGTCGCCAAGCACGACTAGGTTGAATTGCTCTAAGACTTGTTGTGCCGATAATGATGTCGCAAAGACAGGGCTACTTATCAGGCCAAGGAATAAAGCCAGTAGCATGGAACGTAATAACAATCGGTTCATTGTTTCTCCTCTTAATTTTTAGATCATAAAAGTGATACTGATTAACTACTTAATCTGATTAGCAATATGAAGTCCTTTTTTTGGTAAATTTTTGTATTACCTTTTAATGACGGTATGTTAGTTGAAATTTTGTTAATTTTAAGACCTTTGCAAAATATCTAATCGTCCTGTTTTCCGGAAAAGTGGAGGTGATGGGCGTTTTTTTGTTATTTTGTAATTTCTTGCTGGTTCCCAGTTCGCTGCCAAGGCCACTTTTATATCAAGTGTCCAAGAGAAAAAAAGCATCAACAACGTGCGGGTCAAACATCACGCCTCGGTTTTCTCGAATAGAGTCCAGAACATTTTCTTTGATCCATCCTTGGCGGTAGGGACGCTGGCTGATAAGAGCGTCATAGACGTCGGCAACACACAGGATGCGGGCGCCAAGGCCGATCTCCTCACCGGCGACCTACCCTTTGCCGTCATACCATTCATGGTGCTGTACAATGAGCGGCACCACGTCCTTGTAGGCGTCAATTGGTTCGAAGATTTTTCCGCCGATTGTTGGATGGGTTTTTATCGTCTCGTATTTGTCATCGTCGAGCTTGCTTGGTTTGTCTAGGACCGCCAAAGGGATGCCGATTTTGACAGCGAGATCCGCTACTCGCTCCGAATGACCCGAGGTCCATTTGCTTTTTGCGTCAACGGTTCGGGCTAAAGCCTCGAGAGCGCCAATAGAAAGTCGTTCTTAATGCTGGAGATATAAATTGGCGTAGGATAGATGATGGAATGCGTCTTTGATAGTAGAAAGTACCTTTGCGATTTAGTAGATATTCAGCCATTGTATCCGCCTTGTGTGACAGGATACCCAACTCTTCCACTCCATCAAAAGAAAAAGCCTTGCAACTCGATAGAATTGCAAGGCTTTTTTTATATAGTGGCGGAGAAGGTGAGATTCGAACTCACGGTACTTGCGTACACACGCGTTCCAGGCGTGCACCTTAAACCACTCGGTCACCTCTCCGTTATGTGCGCATCAAGGGGCAGTAAGAGCAACGACTGCAGCTGACGTGCGCCATTACTAAACTGAGTTCCATTTTTTTACAATAGAAAATTAACGCCGCCTTTGAAAAAAGCTCCGGAGCAGGAGGCTGCAGTCCTCTGACAGGACCCCGCCGGTGACCGCAAACCGGTGGTTGAGCAGACCATCGGAACCGATACGGTATTTTGAGACAATGGCCCCGGCCTTGGGATCGAAGGCCCCGAACACCAGCCGGCTGATCCGGGCGTGGACCATCAGGGCCGCGCACATGGCGCAGGGTTCAAGGGTCACGTACACGGTCACCCCCGGCAGGCGGTAGTTACCGATGGCCCGGGCCGCCAGCCGCACCGCCACCATTTCCGCGTGTCCTGCCGGATCGGCCTGGCCAAGGCAGGTATTACCCGCCTCGGCCAGGATTGCCCCGTCGGCCCCGAGGACCACTGCCCCCACCGGCACCTCGCCACCAGCCCCTGCCATGCGGGCCTGATCCAGAGCCCGGGCCATCATCGACAGATCAACACCCGTTGCTTCCCGCTCCCACCCCTTCTCTAACATGCCTTCTCGCTGCCCCAGCCGATCAACTTCCCTTTGCATTTCCTGGCGGGCGGTTTATAATTACAAAAAAGATATTGTAAACACGAAATTGAAACCAAAAATGGACAACCAACCAACGGTGCGGGACCATGGATGAGAAAAAAGTCGCTGTGCTTGCCTACGAATGCTCCCCGGAAAACCGCAGCCGAATCGAGAAGGCCCTGGCCTCAACCTTCGACCTTACCTTTCAGAACGATCCCCATTCCTTTCAACTGGCCATGAGCAAGAAGCAGTATGACGTCATCTTCATGCACATCCCCCGGGAGAATGGCAGAAGGATCGATCTGCTCGAAAAAATCCACGATCACACCCCCTTTACCCCGATTATCGTCACCTGTGATTCCGAAGATACCCTCCTGCTGGACAAGGCCTTGGAGCCGGGGATCTACGATGTCCTGGCCCACCCGCTTTCAGCCGCCACCATCAAACGGACCGTGCGCCAGGCGCTCCACCAGCGCCAACTGACCAACGAGCTGGCCTACCTGCGCCGTACCCAGGATATTGTCTACAGTTTCGACCGGATCATCGCCGAGAGCGATAACTTTAGGGCAATTATCAAAAGCCTGCGTCGATTCGCCGCCACCGACGCCACCATCCTCATCACCGGTAATACCGGCACGGGCAAGAGCTTCCTCTCCGGCACCGTCCACTACAATTCCCCCCGCCGGGACCAGCCCTTCATCAAAATCAACTGTGCCAACATCCCGGAGGCGCTGCTGGAGTCGGAACTCTTCGGCCATGAGAAGGGCTCGTTCACCGGCGCCGACAAACAGCGTATCGGCCGTTTCGAACAGGCCGACGGCGGCACGATTTTTCTCGACGAAATCGGTGAGATCCCGATGGAGATCCAGTCCAAACTCCTGCGGGTGCTGGAGGAGAAATCCTTTGAACGGGTGGGCGGTAACAAGACCATCAAGGTCGATGTGCGCCTGATTGCCGCCACCAACCGCGACCTGGGCCAACGGATCCTGGCCGGAAAATTCCGGGAAGACCTCTTTTACCGGCTCAACGTTTTGCCTGTGCACCTGCCGCCGCTCAAGGAACGGCCCAGCTGTCTGGTCCCCCTGGCGCAAAAGCTGCTGGAGAAGGCTCTTGCTTCAATGAAAAAAAACCATATCGCCGGCTTTGCCCCCGAGGTACTGGCCATGATCCAGGAGTACGACTGGCCGGGCAATATCCGCCAGTTGGCCAACACCATCGAACGGGCGGTGATCCTCGAGGATGGCGACCGCATCAGCCTCAGCTCGCTGCAGATCCCCGAACTGGGCCGGACCATGGCCCCGATGATCCAGGTCACCGAACCCCTGGAGGCCCATGAACGCGAACTGATCCTCAAGGCCCTGACCGACAATCTCTGGGTGCAGAAGAATGCCGCCCGCTGCCTGGGGATCAGCCCCAGGGCCCTCAATTACAAAATCAAGAAATTCGGCATCACCCACCCCAACTGGCGCAAACACAAGACCCAATGATTAGTGCAGTTGCTCGCCGGTGCTCGACATGGTCAGGTTGCCGTCCTTGACCCCTCGCAGGGCGATCAGCCGCTCCGCCAGTTCCTGCACCTGGGAGGCTCGACCCTTGACAATGGTCACCTCCAGGCAGTGATGATGGTCCATGTGCACATGGGTGGTTGAGGTGATCTGGTGGTGGTATTCGTGCTGCAGCTCGGTGATCTTTTCCTGGAGTTGGGGCTGGTGGTGATTGTAGACCAGGGTGACCACGCCGACCACCTCGCTGTCCTGCTCCCATTGTTCGTTAATCAACACCTTTCTAATCAGGTCGCGCACCGCCTCGGAACGGTTGGAGTAGCCCTTGGGCCTGATATAGTCGTCGAACTGGGTCAGCAGCTTTTCATCCAGTGAGATGGAAAATCGTTTGAGCATGGTCGTTTAGATTCCCTTTTCCAGTTCTTTGAGGGTATCGAGGATGGTTTTGGCCTCATACCGCAATTTTTCCGGCACCCCCTTATCCTTCGAGGCCCGGGTGAGATACTGCTTGGCCTGCTTCAATCGGCCGAGGTACAAATTATATTTGCCCAGGTAAAAGATGCTGTTGCCCTCCTTGCCCCGGTCGGCCTCGATTTGGCCCATATCGAAGTAGAGTTGCGGGGATTCGGGCATGACCGTAGCCACCCGCTGGAGCAGCTGCTCCGCCTTGGCGCCGTTGCCCCGCGACAGCTCGAGCTTGGCCAGCTGATAGACACCGTACATATCGGTCGGATCCCGTTGAAAGGCCTGCTCCAGCGCTCGCCTCCCCTCCTCCACCCGGCCGCTCTCCACCAGGAGGACGGCGCGATCGATCTCGAGGATATCCTGGTTTGGATACCGTTCCCGCACATAGGCAAGGTGCTGCAGGGCCTGGTCGAAGTTGCCGTTTTCGCCCTCCACCAGGGCCAATCCGTACCTGGCCAGGGTCTGCTGCTCCTGATCGGCGTTCGCGGTCAGGAGGTTGACGCAGTGCATCCGGAGTTTTTCCTGATCAACGGACTTGACCATCACCCGATATTTGAACCGGAGAAAGGCAAAATTATCGCTTTTGAGGTAGAAACCTCTGCTCTTTTGCTTCTGGTCCTGTTCCAGTAGCGAGGTCACATAGCCCATCCGGGCCTCGGGATTGGGGTGGGTCAGGAGGTACTGGGGGGCATCGCTGCCCACCCGGTAGCGGCTGATGCGCCGCATGGTCTTGAGCATCTCTTCCATGGCCGCCGGGTTGCGCTTCATTTTCTGCATCCAGCCAAAGCTGAGCCGATCGGCCTGTTCCTCATCTTCCCGACTGT
>Ga0209016_1003047_pt1 | contig 10359 bp, 7 predicted proteins | sample EPASupsiteSAE305_FD_187265 | JGI IMG/M metagenome (GOLD analysis project Ga0209016, IMG submission 187265) | Bioremediated contaminated groundwater microbial communities from EPA Superfund site, New Mexico - SAE3-05 (SPAdes) (version 2) | ecosystem: Environmental > Aquatic > Deep subsurface >...
AGCCAACACCAATGCCATTATCGCTATTAAATGCGTCGGCTTCACAAAAGATTGTATCTTTCTCACTGCTTTATTCATATTGTATGTTTTTAATAAGGAGAGATTAGTACCATACATTTTTATATCTTGTCAAGGGCTAGGTTCGACAATTTATGAATATCTTTTAGCAAATCAAAAAAACTCCCCCTCTTTAAAGAGAGAACAATCAAAAAATTAAATCATAGAATTTGTCTAAAATCCTTGTAATTTCCTCAAAAGCTCCTCGGCAGCAAGTTTATCCTGCATTTTACTATCTTCCTCCTCTTTTTGAAGAGCTGCTTTTTCTTCAGGATTAGACTGTTTGGCTTCTAATTTCTTCAATTCTTCCGAATGTTTTTTATTTAAAGCTGCAAATTTCTTTTTCTCTTCCTGTAAAATATTAACCAGCTGATCAATTTGGAACTGACTTAAAGATGAAACCCGATCAATAATAGCAACCTTCTCTTCGTATAACAGAGAAATTGAACCAGCCAATAACTCCTTAAATTCCTTCTCATTAAAAGTAAGTCCATGTGGAGGCACCGCCTTATTTAAAACCGCTTCAAATTGCTGTGCAGTTGTCATCATTGCTCCATTATCCTCCGGCTTTACTCCCAAAGCTTGACCCAAAGAATCGTTAGCCAGGGTAGTTAAATCCGGCTTCAAAGCCGGATCAAAAGATCGCATATCAAACTGTTTTACTTCCTCCTCAGAAACCTCCGGTAAATCATCTTTAGGGTCTTTCACAACAACCCCATCTTGAGTTTGTCCTGTAGCACCTCCAGTTTGAGGTTGAATTTGAGTTTGTGTCTGCCCCTGTGTCTGACCTTGCGTTTGGCTTCCACTTTGATCTTGAAATGTTGAATCATCCATAAAATAATGTTTCTCTTCGTGTTATTTTAGCCTATAAACGGAAGAAAATCAAAAAATGATTCATTTTAGATGCCAAAATAATCAAAATATATATATTGGAAAAAAGCTAAATTTCAAGTAAAGTAGGACTAAATTCACTTATTTAACTATGAACAAAAAAATCTACTTTTTCGGGGAAGGATCGAAGGACGATTCGACACTTTTAGGTGGCAAAGGCGCAAATTTAAATGAGATGACTCGCATTGGAATACCGGTTCCATCGGGATTTACTATCACGACCGAGGTCTGTAATGAATATCAAGAAAATGGTAAAAAATGGCCTAAAGGATTAGAAAAAGATGTTCAAGACAATATCAAAAGACTAGAAAAAGAAATGGGTAAAAAACTTGGCGATAAGAAAAATCCTTTGCTTGTTTCCGTAAGATCGGGAAGTAAATTTTCCATGCCTGGAATGATGGATACTGTTCTAAATTTAGGTTTAAATGACGAAAACGTTTTAGGTCTTGTGGAAGCTACAAACAATGAGAGATTCGCATGGGATTCGTATAGGAGATTTATTCAAATGTATTCCAATGTAGTTTTGGAAGTTTCCATCAAAAATTTCGAAGAAATTCTGGAAAAGAAAAAAGAAAAAGCTAAAGTAAAAAACGACTGCGATTTAAGTGCCAAGGATTTACAAGAATTGGTTAAAGAATACAAAGAACTATTAAAGAAAAAATTCAAAAAGGAATTCCCGGATAAACCGCTCGATCAACTTAGATTAGCTATCGATGCCGTGTTTGAATCTTGGAATAATCCTCGAGCTATAACTTATCGTAATTTAAATAAGATTCCTCATAATTTGGGAACCGCCGTAAACATCCAAGCTATGGTGTTTGGAAACATGGGAGACACATCCGGAACCGGAGTTGCATTCACCCGAAATCCAAGTACAGGAGAAAACAAACTTTACGGAGAGTTTTTGATGAATGCTCAAGGTGAAGACGTTGTTGCCGGAATTAGAACTCCCAAGCCAATGACTGAACTTGCCGTCATCATGCCTAAAGTTTACAAACAATTCGTAGATACATATAAGAAACTGGAGAAACATTATCAAAACATGCAGGACATTGAATTCACCATCGAAAAAGGGAAACTTTATTTCCTTCAAACCAGAAACGGTAAAAGAACCGCCAAAGCGTCCGTAAAAGTTGCCTTTGATATGGTCAAAGAAGGTTTGATTGACAAAAAGACCGCCATCTTAAGACTTGATCCAGAGCAATTGGATCAACTCCTACATCCAGCACTAGATCCCAAAGCAAAAATTGAAGTTATAGCCAAAGGACTACCAGCAAGTCCCGGAGCCGCCAGTGGTAAAATCGTCTTCTTAAGTGAAAAAGCTAAGGAATTAGGCGAGAAGGGTGAAAAAGTAATATTAGTTCGCAAAGAGACAAGTCCCGACGATATCGAAGGAATGCATGCAGCTCAAGGAATACTTACAGCAACAGGTGGAATGACCAGTCATGCGGCGGTTGTAGCTCGAGGAATGAACAAATGTTGTATTGCCGGATGTACGGATATAACTGTAAATACTGAAAACAAAACCGTTGTTACTAAACAAGGACTCAAACTAAAAGAAGGAGATGTAATTACCCTTAACGGTAATACGGGTGAAGTGATTAAAGGAGAAGTCGCTACTATCCCAGTTCAAATCGACGATAATTTCAAAACAATTCTTTCTTGGTGTGAAAAATTCTCCAAGATGAGTGTTCGAGCTAATGCCGATACTCCTCACGATGCTTCCGTAGCCATCAATTTTGGCGCTAAAGGTATCGGACTCTGTCGAACCGAACATATGTTCTTCGATTCCAAAAGAATCCCTGTAATGCAAGAAATGATTTTATCGAAGACCAAAGAAGAACGCGTCAAAGCTTTGAACAAATTAGAAACAATGCAGAAAGAAGACTTCGTCGGAATATTCAAGGCCATGCAAGGGAATCCAGTTACTGTTCGATTATTAGATCCACCTCTACATGAATTCTTGCCAACCAAGAAAGAAGACATTGAAGCTCTGGCCAAGAAGGCTAAGATGACTACCAAAGATTTACATAACATCATTGACTCTCTTCATGAGGTCAATCCAATGTTGGGACATAGAGGTTGTCGCTTGATGATTACTTATCCGGAGATTACGACCATGCAGACGAGAGCAATAATTAACGCCGCACTTGATTTAGTAAAGAAAAAATTAAAAGTCAGTCCGGAAATTATGATTCCTCTAGTAGGAACTTTGGCTGAATACACGATTATTAGAGATCAAATCGTGTCCGAGGCTAATGCACTCATCAAGAAGAGTGGTCTTAAACTGGATTATAAAGTTGGTACAATGATGGAAATTCCACGTGCTTGCATCGTATCAGAAGATATTGCCAAAGAAGCGGAATTCTTCAGTTTTGGAACCAACGATTTAACTCAGATGACTTTTGGATATTCCCGCGACGATATTGGTAAATTCGTAGGCCAGTACCTAGAGAATGGCATTCTACCAGTTGATCCTTTTGTTAGAATCGACGAAGCCGGTGTGGGAGAATTGGTCAAAATGGGTGTAAATAACGGCAGAGCGGTTAAACCTACTCTCAAAATTGGCGTCTGTGGAGAACACGGTGGAAACCCGGATTCAATATTATTCTTCCATAAACTAGGGCTAAACTATGTTTCCTGTTCGCCTTACAGAGTACCAATCGCTATTTTGACAGCAGCTCAAGCCAATCTTCTCTAAAGAGTCGAGCCTACAAAATCGCCATAGCCACGGATAAACTCCTTTGCTTCCATCACTCTTTTACCTTCAATTTGTAAGGTGTTTATAACGATGCTTCCTTCTTTGGTACTAATTGCCACTTCTTGTTTCGCCGTCAAGAAAACAGATCCGGCTTCTAAAGATGGTTCTTCATTGGAGACTTTTACATTTATCAGTTTCAAGCGCTTATCGTTATAGAAAGTGTAAACTCCCGGCCAAGGGAAATAAGCTCTAGTCATTCTTTCAATATCCAATGCATCTATTTTGGCAAAATCAATTTTCCCGTGTTCTTTTTCAATCATTTTGGTAAATGTCGCTTGGCTGTGATCCTGAGGTTTTGGTGTAAGTTCACCACTTAAATATCTGCTAAGAACATCAACCGCAAGAGAACCTCCCAAGAAAGCCAATTCCTCCGTTAGAACATCCTGTGTAGCGTTGTAATAAATGGGAATTTCTTCACTGAAAATAACATCCCCATCATCCACTTTGGGAGTTAGTTTAAAAAAAGTTACTCCGGTAGTTTTGAAACCATTTAAAATAGCATAAACAATTGGCGAAGACCCACGTAATAAAGGCAAGACCGAAGCGTGTAAATTGACACAACCAAATTTAGGAATAGCCAATACCTCTTTTGGTAAAATATGACCATAAGAAACAACAAATATCAAATCTGGCTTTAGCTTCTTAATCAAGGCAATATTCTCCGGAGCTTTAAATTTTTCCGGTTGATAAATTGGAATATCGGAATATTCCCTAAGAATCATTTCCTTAACAGCAGTTTGTGTCATGATTTTCCCCCTGCCGGCTTTTTTATCCGGTTGAGTAAAAATTGCCACTATTTCAAATTCGTGCGAATCCAAGACTTCTCTAAACGACGGCAAAGCGAAACTAGAGGTTCCCATCAAAATTATCTTTGGTTTTTTCATTTCAATATTCATTAAAAAATTTGACACAGAGCACCTCGAAATTATACATTGATTTAGCTAACTTTCTATAGTTATTTTAAATGCCGTGGTGGTGAAATTGCGTAGTGACGGCCTGCAAGCTTTAGCGAGCAGTTGCCGGAACCAGTCCGCCGTAGTGAAACGAAGGCGGAGTAGACACAGACGTAAAAAAATTATAAATTGTATTTAGCAAAGATTATAATGCCGTGGTGGTGAAATTGGTATACACGCTAGTCTTAGGAACTAGTACCTTCGGGTGTGAGAGTTCGATTCTCTCCCACGGCACCATGTACCATTCGCTAACGCTCAGGTACATGGCGCAGCCATGACATAAAGTATAATTGGTACATGTCCTGTACTCGAGTCATCGAGTAGTACAGGTTTTTTTGAGTAAAAAATACCATTCCCCTGTACCGAAAAAAGCTGTGCTTTTCTGGTACGAGAGTCAGGTATATGGCATAGAACTTAAACAAATCCAATTGGACATTTTTTCCTCTTTCCTATAATTTTAGAGACGAAAGCAAAAACAAAATGAAAATAAACAAATTCGCCAAAATTCCTTGGGATTACACTGATGTATTTCTATTTCTTACTTCAGAGCTTTTTATCTTCTACTTTTTTGCCATCGCCATGGCCAGACTTCCAAAGATTAGTGGATATTTAATGTCTTTTGAAGCACTAATACTTTATGTAGTTCAAACAGCCATCTCTTTGCTTCTGCTCTACTATTTTACTATTAAGAAAAATAAAGCTACTTTCAAGGATTTAGGTCTAACTAAATTTAAGCTCATCAAAACTTTGAAATATGCCACCAAGATATGGCTTATTTCCATTGCCACTTTAATGTTGGTTTCTTTCTTAATCATCCTCTTCTTTGGGAGTGAAATTGACGGTTTTAAAAGCCAAGCCGATCACCTTCCAATTTTTGGAGATAATATGTTCGGCTATTTTGCCATGGTTTTTACGGCATTTTTAATTGCTCCTTTTGCAGAAGAGCTTATTTACAGAGGATTCATACTGGGAGGATTACTCAAAAAATTATCGCCACTCTCTTCCATTCTAATTTCTTCACTCATATTCTCTCTGGTTCATTTTGAGTTTCTTTCCATAATACCGCTATTTATTATCGGTTGTCTCTTAGGGTTTTTATACTACAAACAAGGCTCAATCTGGGGTTGCTTCATCTTTCATGCTATCAACAACGGATTTGCCATTATAATGGAACTTCTACTAAGACATTTACTCTGATTTAATAGAGTTAAACAATTTCTCCAACTCATTTGCATGGATAATTGCCTTGTCTATTTTGAAATTCAAGTGAGGCATTTTCTTAAGCGTAACTCTCGCTTTCATATGATTATAAATTTCTCTGTTGTAATGAGTTAAAACTTTTTTTACCTCATCCTCATTTCTATTTTCAAAACTGGAGAAATAAACATTGGCTATTGAGAGATCACGCGCCGTCTCAACCTTGGTAATTGTAATAAAACCCAAATACTTATCACGAATCTGACCAAGCACTAGACTTAGTTCATTTTTGATTAACTTGTTTACTTTATCCATTCTAAAAGACATATCCTATTTTACGAGTTCTGCTTTCTTGATAATCATTTCGAAAAGTTCCAACTTGTCTCCCTCCAAAATTTTGCATCCTTTTAAGGAAATTCCACACTCTGTTTTTGCTTCCAATTGTTGTACCTCCTTTGTTCCCGCCTGTACGACATTAATACTAACTTCTCCCACTGTCTCTTTATCTCTTATAACCTTGGCTTTAATACCTTTCTTAATAATCCCTCTATATAAATCAATACCACAAATCATAAACTCTTTCTTAGTTAGGAAAATCTTTAATATTCTTGCTTCTCCTAAACTAATTTCTTCATATTCAATTTCCAATGAGCTAAGCATTCTAGCTGTCAAATCTTCTACCAGCTTATAAATCACATTATATTTAATACACTCTACTTTATTGTCTCTTGCTTTTGATTCAATGTCCGCGCTTATACTAACATTAAAAATAACAATCAAAGCATCAGTAATTTGAGCCAGACTTAGATCTGACATATTTACATCACCTGTTTTTGTTCTAATTATTCTGATATGAGCATCTCTGGTCTTAATTCTAGCAAGACTTGATTTAATGGCTTCCAAAGAACCTTCCGTATCAGCTCTTAAAATAACATTTATACCTTTAATTGATTTTTCTTTAACTTTCTGAGTTACCAATTCAATATCCATTGATTCCTTCTTCTTTTTAGCTTCCTCACGTTTTTTGGATAAATTTGAAGCCATTTCTCTGGCCATTTTTTCATTGGAAACAACTCTTAATATATCTCCTACCTGTGGAACTTTACTTAAACCTGTAATCAAGACAGGTGTGGAAGGTCCGGCTTCTTCAATATTCTTTTTATTATAATCAAGCAAAGCTCTGACTTTTCCATATGCTTCTCCAATTACAATGATTTCTCTGGGTCGTAATGTCCCCGTATGGATTACCATTGTTGCTTGGGCTCCCATTTTTTGATCCAAATTGGATTCAATCACTGTTCCCACAGCAGTTCTATTAGGATTGGCTTTTAATTCAGCCATTTCAGAAAGCAAGATGATGGATTCCAATAGTTTATCAATACCTTCACCGGATTTAGCTGAAACACCCATAGCAATTACTTCTCCACCCCATTCTTCAATTAATATATTATTTTCTGCCAATTGTTCTTTCACTCTTTGTAAATTAGCGCCAGGTACATCTATTTTGCTTATAGCTACAATAATTGGGACTCCAGCTTCTTTGGCATGATGAATGGCTTCCAAAGTCTGAGCTTTCACACCATCGTCGGCCGCAACCACTAAAATAGCAACGTCGGTAGCTCGTACTCCTCTTCGTCTCATAGCTACGAAAGCTTCATGTCCGGGCGTATCCAAGAAAGTAATCTTCTTCCCCTTATGATCAACTTGGTAAGCACCAATGCTCTGAGTAATCAGACCAGCCTCCTTAGAGGCAACATTACTTTTTCTAATGTAATCCAAAAGTGATGTTTTTCCATGATCAACGTGACCAATCACAGATATAATAGGTGGTCTCTCAATTAATCCAGACTTATCTTTTTCTTGTAAAAGCACTCCTAAATCTCCTTCTTCAATCTGAGATTTGTGTTCATCCTGACTTTCCACAAGATGCACTTTCTTACCCAATTCATCAGCTATTATTCCCATAATATCAAAATCCAAAACGGAATTTAAGTTCATCATAAACCCGTTCTTGACCAAACAAGTCATCACCTCCACCAGAGGTAATTTTAAAATTTCAGCAAAAGACTTAACAGTCATCGTTTTCGCTAACCCGATGCTATCTTCCGTCTCTATAATCTCTTCACTTATTACTTTTTCTTCCTTTAAATTAGCTAAATGTTTCTCTATTTTTTTTAATAATGGCTCAGCTATTTTTTCCCCTGATTTTTCCACATAAGAAGGATCCACTTTTAAAATTATTTTTAAAAGCGTTTTGTCATCAACGTCCAGTTTGTTCTTAAGTTCTTCGAATCTCATCTTAAAAAAGGCTAAAGCTTAGTTTAGTGTAGCATCTAAATTTAGTAAATCAAGAAAAACTTTCTTTGAACAATTATTTTTCTTGTTTTGGTTCCTCTAGTTTATTTCGAGGATTTTTTAATATTGTTAAAGCTAATTCGTGCTCGTCCTCTCGAATTGCTGAAATCTTAGCAGAAATTTCCTGACCTAGCTTAAAGATTTCTTCTAGATTTGGCTCTTCGTTATCCTCATCAACTTCCGAAATATGAAGAAGACCTGTTATTTCAGCTTCAATTTTTACGAATACGCCGTAATTAGTAATTTTATTAACAATACCTTTTACTTTATCATCCACTTTATATTTCTTGACTACATCAAGCCAAGGATCTTTGGTAAGTTGTTTGATACTGAATGATATTTTTTCTCCTTCGATACCAATAACAAGCACTTTGATAATTTTTCCGACGATTGCATAGTCAGCTGGATTGGAAACATGTCCCCAATCAATTTCTGAAATATGAACAAGTCCTTCAACTCCTTTGTAATTAACGAAAATTCCGAAATCCACAACTCCCGAAACCGTTCCTTCAACCACCTGTCCCTCTTTCAAAGAAGATAAAATTTTTCCTCTCTCTTCTTTTTGAGCTTCTCTCTCGGATAATATCAATCTTCCTTCATTTTCATCCAAATTAATAACTCTTACACTTAGTACGCAGCCCATCAACTCCTGTAATTTCATCAATATTCTAGTCGCATTGCCCCCTGGAACTCTTGGGTAGTGCTCTGGAGCTAATTGTGATACTGGAATAAATCCTCTAATTCCATCTTCTTCTACAAGAAGACCTCCTTTATTAGCTTCTTTTACGGTTACATTAACATTGTCTCCAGTCTTAAAGGCATTAACAAATCTATCCCAAGTGTGACCTTGTGAAGCTTGTTGTAGAGAAAGACCTACATAGCCTTCTTCATTTTCATTGAATATAATCATGGAGCTAATTTTATCTCCAACTTTAAGTTTAGTGATTGTTTTAGCACTGTCTCTTAGTTCCTTTCCGGCTACGATACCTGTCGCCATATTGTAGATATCTACAATTACCCTTCCTTTGTTAATAGAAATTACTATTCCTTCCACCATATCACCGACATTCCACGCTTTAGCTAAATTTTTATCTTTTAAAATAAGGGTCTCCATATCATGTTGATCCTCTATCAATATACCATCAGTCTTTGTAGATTGATTTGGTGTAGTTGCTTCTTTCACTGCAGGTTTTGGTTAAATAATAAATATAGACTAGAAAAATATATCTTAAATTCAAGTCAAAAGTCAATCAATTCAGACAACTCTTTTTCTTGTCTAGGCACCTATCCTCATCCTGATTTCCTTATCAACGAAGTTCCTATCTCGACCATATTTCAATCTCGATAATTGTCGGAAAGCTTCCTTTGCCTCCAAATCTCCTTGTTCAAAATCTTTAAGAGTGTTCAAACTAAATGGACGGGAAATGATATTGTTTACGTTGAGTTTAATACAAGCGTTAAATCCTTCCAGACTGATCAGATCGTTTTCACCAAAAACAGGAGCCATTTCTTTGGCCATATATTCAGCATCGGCTGCGCCAATTTTGAAATTAAGCATCGTTCCCACATTTCCAAAAACGGCATTTTTAATCTTGTCATCCTTGCCATCTTTCACCAACTGTCCAATGTACTGGTGAGCAATCACGAGTCCTAACCGATACTTTCTAGCTTCTGACAAAATACTTTCAAAAGCATTGGTAACGAAATTCTGAAACTCGTCGACATAGAGAAAGAAAGGGATTCTTTCTTCTTTTGGTCTTGCTTGCCTACGCATCGCCGCAACCTGAATCTTATTGACAAATATCAGACCTAGAAGATTAGCATTAATATCACCAATAAGACCTTTAGATAATTTGGCCAGAATAATTTTCTTCTCATCCATAGCTTGCGAGAAATCAAACGCCGATTTTGTCTGTCCAACAATATTTCTCATTGTTGAATTGGTGATAAAACTTCCAAATTTGGCGGCAAAATAAGGAATCATTTCCTCTTTTTCTTTGGCTCCCGTTTTAGCCATCTGATTAACCCAAAAAGATTTAACAATCGGATTCTTGACTTTGGAAACTTTGTATCTCTGAAACGCATCATCCGTAAACAATCTAACTATGTCAGTAATAGCTCCGCCATCTTCATCATCCATTAAAG
>Ga0209016_1003048_pt1 | contig 10357 bp, 10 predicted proteins | sample EPASupsiteSAE305_FD_187265 | JGI IMG/M metagenome (GOLD analysis project Ga0209016, IMG submission 187265) | Bioremediated contaminated groundwater microbial communities from EPA Superfund site, New Mexico - SAE3-05 (SPAdes) (version 2) | ecosystem: Environmental > Aquatic > Deep subsurface >...
CCCCATTGCAAGGGGGCCAGGATGTAGAGCAGGCCTGCCATCTGGATCAGGGGCACAAGGGTACAGGTGAAAAAGACCAGGGCTGAGAGTCCGTACAGCTCCTGTTTCCAGAGCTCGTGGATGCCGGTGAGCAGGGTGGTTTCCTGAATGAAACCGCCATTTTTCATGGCGAGGAAGGGGAAGCTGTTGGAGATGATGAAGAGCAGCAGGGCCGTCAGGGTCAGGGCCAGGGAGATGTCGATGCTGTTGTGATGGTGTCGGCGGTAGAGCACGGCCCCGCACCGCCGGCACAGCAGTTTGTCCCTGACCGTGTCGGGAAAACGGTTGAGCAGGTCGCAATCGGGACAAGCCACGACGGATGGGCCAGGCCCTTTGTCGGCAGCTGAGTGCGAAGGCTCTAACATGGGCGGCAGGGGCATCGGCGGTCTTGTGGGGCTGCGGAGGATAAAGAAATCCGGCCCCTGCATTCCATCAAGGGCCGGGATGACAACGATTTCGACAATTGCTTTCTTACTCGACGCGGATTGGATCGCAACCTTTATTTTCTAACGGGTATGAGAACGACCTCTTCATCGGTGATCGAGGTCTGGACCGGATATCCGGCCAATACCCAAGCCACGCCGCCGGTGTCGATGGCCACGGCGTGTTTGTAGCCCAATTCATTGAGCAGTTTAGTGGCGAGCGCCGCTCGTGCCCCGGTCTTGCAGTAGACCCAAATTTTTTGGCTCGGGTCGGAAAGCACCGACCACACGCTGAATTCGATCAGGCCCCTGGGGATATTTATCGAACCGGGGATATGGGCGACCTCGTATTCGTTGGGCTCGCGGACATCAATAATAACCGTGTCCGGTTGGGCCTCCATCGCCGCCTTGAGGTCTTGGATGGTCACCTGCTTGGTGACCGCCCTGGCCTTGTCCACCAGTTCCTTGGTCGGGGTGGTCATCCATTTGGGCTGGACGGGCTCGCCATGAGCCAGCGCCGCTGCCAGGAAGAGCGCCACCATGGCGGCGGCCAATACTCTCTTCATAGTTTCTCCTCGTCTTGGGGTATAGGAAGGGGGCGCCCCTTGCCTGCCGGCGGCAGGGGGCAACTCTGCTTGGTTAAAATTTTTCAGGAATGAATTTGAAGGGATATTCTTTTTCCTGGTAGTCCTTGCCCACCTTTCTTTTGGACAGTTTGATTTTGTCGCTGTCCAGGTTTTTATATTCCACCGAGCTGAGCAGGTGACTGATAATATTGAGACGGGCCCGTTTTTTATCGTCGGAGTGGGCGACATGCCATGGGGCCCAAGGGGTATCGGTCTTGGCGAACATCTCGTCCCGAGCTCTGGTGTACTCGTCCCAGAGGTTGTAAGACTTGAGGTCCATGGGGGAGAGTTTCCATATCTTACGGGGATCATCAATGCGGGCGGTCAGCCGTTTGGTCTGCTCCTCAGGGCTGACTTCCAACCAGTATTTGAGCAGGATGATACCGGATTCGATCATCATCTTCTCAAAGGCCGGGACCACATCCAGAAATCGCGACACCTGTTCCGCCGTGCAAAAACCCATCACCCGTTCGACCCCGGCACGATTGTACCAGCTGCGGTCAAAGATCACCACTTCGCCGGCTGCGGGGAGGTGGGGGAGGTAACGTTGGGCATACATCTGCGATTTTTCCCGTTCGGTGGGGGCGGGCAGGGCCACGACCCGGAAGACCCGAGGGCTAACGCGCTCGGTGATAGCTTTGATGGTTCCACCTTTGCCGGCGCCGTCCCGTCCTTCAAAGACGATGCAGACCTTGATCCCTCGGTGGATGACCCATTGCTGCAGTTTCACCAGTTCTCCGTGCAGCTCGGCCAGATGGCGTTCGTACTCCTTGCCTTTCAGTGTCACCTTGCCTGGTGCAGTCTCCGGAGCAATTTCGGTCGTTTTTTTGGTTTTCTTTTTGGTCATCGGCGGTCCTCCATTTTTTTTGAGGGGCAGTAATGCAACCGGATCATTCCAGATAGACGCACGGCCGCATCTGAACAACTCTAAATAACTTCATTAAATTTTTGAAAAAATTGTATGGTATTTACAGTATATTTCAACATAAATACTCCGGTGTTTTGAAGAAACTAGATTGAGAGGCGATGCGGAGCCAGCTGGAAAAGCCAAGAAGCTGGTGGACGTAGGGGGGCAGAGGCTCCCGAAAAGGGAGGGCAACCTGATGGCGATCGAAGTCACCTGACCGAGCCCTCGGATTACCCTTAGGATCTATTCATTCAGAGGAAGGCTTGAAAAAAGCATGCGAGATACTCAGCAAGACTGAACTTCTACTTTCATTTTTTTTGTCCGCAGGGTATCAGGTCGTTCATACTGCCTGAGGCGACTCGGGACAGCGCGGTACACAGGACCGGACGGTGATTTTTTCATACGGATTCTTTCACGCAGCAAGAAGGCAACCACACCAGATGGCAAAGAGTGACAGCTCGGTCGCAGCGCTGAAAAAATATATTGAATCAGAACACCTTACCCTGCCGGTATTTGATGCGGTTTCGCTGCGGATACAACTTGAGCTGGTAAAGAAAGAGCCGGATTTTCGGATCGTGGAAAAATTCATCGTCGCCGACCAGGCCCTTTCCAGTAATCTTCTGAAAATTGCCAACTCGGCGCGATTTGGTGGCTTGGTTGAAATTTCAACGGTAAAATCGGCTATTATGCGGGTGGGTATGGCCGAGATCTCCAGGATGATCACCATGGATATCAATCAAAAGATGTTCAGTAGCCGTGATCGCCAGGTAAATCTGATTATGAAGAAATTGTGGCAGCATTCCATGGGGTGTGCCTTTGCTGCCGGCCTGCTTTCCAAGCGCCTCGATTTTGGGGTCATGCAAAACGAGGCGTTTTTTGCCGGTCTGTTTCATGATATCGGTAAGTTGCTCGTTTTGAAGGTAATTGCTGAAAAGAAAAAGAAGGATACGTCCCTGGTCGTTACCGACGAAATGCTTTACGATGCGCTGGATCTGCTCCATGCCGAACAGGGATATCTACTGATGCAGCAGATCAATATGCCGGAGGCCTATTCTGTAATTGCCCGCGATCACCACTTGCAATATTTTGACCGCGAAAATTATCTGCTCATCTTGGTGCGCATGGCCAACCTTGTTTGTCACCATTTGGCGATTGGCTTGATAGTCTATGACTCTTCCACCCCGCTGCTGGAGACGGAGGAGGCCCTATTGTTGGAACTCGCCGACGCCGATTTGGAGGCCTTGCGGGTCTTTTTGGCCAGTACGCCCAGTCTTACCCAGTAAGTCGACCGTGGTCGGGCTAAGTGCAAAACGGCCGGGCGAAACGAGAGGGCCAAGGGAACCGCCCCTCTCTCCGGGATTGCCGGCAAGGTCCTTGGATGAGCAGGAAAACTTGCCGGTTACCAAGTACACTTTTAATGATACCGTATTGTTACAATAGATTTATTTCTAAATTTTGCCAGTTATGATAGCTAAAAAAATATCGACAAATGACCTTAGGGCTCTGGTGCGCGTTGCCTTTTTCAGCAGTCTGGTGGTGCTGGCCTCAGGTCCGGCCCGCGCCCTTGCCGGCGGTGAAATTGCCCCCGAGGCTATTGAACAGCAGGTCCCGGAATGTGCCCCGCTCCATTTCAACGGTGGCAACTGCGCCCGGGGAATCGAACGGAAAATGATCGGCAAAAAAAGATCGACCGTTACCAGGGTGAAGGATACCTTGCGCATCCCGTTGGCAACCCGGACGGTCAAGCTCGCCGACGGCCGCAGTAAGCATGATGACAAATCGATTACCTACAGTTATCTGGGGTTTGATAAAAAACTCAATCTCCATATTATTCACATCCAACGTGATGAGGGTGATGGCTACATGGTTATCCATCACTACTCCGGGCAGAGGGCGCTTCCCTCCGGCTATCCGCTCGCCTCTCCGGACGGCAAAAGCTTTCTGTCGATTTCAGAGGAGTTGTTTGGCGGCAGCCGTCCCAACAATATTGAAATTTGGAGCATCACCTCGGGCAGGTTCAGCAAGGATGCCAGTTTCGAGCCCACCTGGGGCCCTCGCATGGGCCAATGGCTAACCCCGGACCGAGTGCAGATTGCCAAACACTGTTACGCACCAACCGAAAAAAATAATGCCGAATTGCGGCCTTGCGGCGAGGCCAAGGTTGAATACTCGCAAGCCCACTGGAAATTAATTGAATAATCAAAACGCCCCGGCAAGGGGCCGGATGCCGGCGCTAATCCGCCGTCGGTTGTTCTCCCCCCGGCTTTACCGGTATGCACCTTAGATCAACCGGTCCTTGCCGACATCACCCCTAACCTGCCGAAAAGCGTCTGGAGCGCCAACCGTGTTTCCGGCCTTTCCCTGCCCTTTGCCACCGTAATTCCACGGCGGTCATGCCCCCCGCTGAGGCCTGAACGGTCTGTGACTTGGTTGAAAAATAACAGGAAAATAGATTTTTACTTTATATTTTGCAGGTTATGGCTGAGATTTTCTAGGATTGCGGAGGGGCTACCGATGGTGCCCTGGTCGTCTGGTTAAACATGCTACAATTATGGGGCCTGATCGACAAACTGCTACCTTTTTGTCGGTTTCAAGGAGAGGGCTGTGCACCTCGGGGCTTACCGGATTTTTTTTATATTTCATCGATAGGATACGATGTTGGCGCTGTTTCTCCGTGGTGCCGTCAGGGTGGAACGATTGTTGCTTTATTCTTTGTAACCGCATCACCGCTGCGGACCTTGACCGGGGTGAGGGCCTCCCCCGGCAGCATCGAACCAGGCCAATGGCCGAACGAAAATCAATCGACGGAGAAAACCATGTCTAAAAAAAAAGTTGAAGAGCTCTTGATCGCAGGTGGCGCCAACGAAAAACTCCGGATGCGATACGACGCCTTGAAGACCAAAGAGGAGTTTATCGCCTTGGCACAGAGCGATGGCTACGAGTTTTCCATCCAGGATCTCGAGGAGGTGTTACGGGAATCGGGCGATACGTTCGAGTCCTTCGGCAATCCGGCCAAGCGGATAATCTGGTGGAGTTGATCCAGATCAGGCCCCTCCCCGCCAAAGGGAGGGGGGCTGGCTCCCTGCGTTTCTGGGCCCAGTTGGCCAGCGGAAATAGGGCATTTTCCTGCTCTCTTACGTACTGTGGTTCTGCGGGCACCGCGGATACCGCTTCCTCCCCCCAGGCCTTCCCTTCCCGGCCCCGGTCGATGCCCCGAAATGACGACCGGGCCCAAGGGCTGCAGCTGCACAGCCCTTGGGCCCGGACCTTACCTTCTTGTCGATCCCCCTTGTCGGTTTGATCACCAGGCGAATTGCCGCAATTGAAAACTATCCCTTGTGCATCGACACCTGCCCACGGCGAGATCGATCGCTGTTTGTAAAGTTATGACAACAGGGCAAAGCGGTCACAAAACATTGCCATGGTTTTTGTCCCCAGGATATCCTCAAAACATTTTTCTTGACTTTGACCGGCCCGTACCCCCAAAGCCCCGCAGATAGTGCCGAGGAGCCGGTTTTTTAAAAGCATTCTTGAGAGACTACCGGCTCACTAGGCTGAACAAAAGCAATATCAGGGCAATATTTTGAAGTTACAGCACAATTGCTTGGCTGTTCCGGTGTAAATAGTTTATTGAAAAATAACTGCGTCCTGTTGTTATGGACCTTTGGCGGCCAATAGGTTTTGCTGACGTCGAACTTGGCAGCAATTTTTTTTCTGCTTGGAGCACTTCTGAGGCTCCATCATCGCCGATTTTTTTTCCTTCGGCATGGTTGGCCTCCTGGGGAGAGATCGCAGTCTCCCAAAACGTGCTGAGGAGTTTTGGCAATACGAATATTACCGACAAGCCGGATCGTATTTGATCCGGTCCCTTTGGAGTGATGCATTCATGGTCATCGATTTTGCTGCCTTGAAAACAATAGCCAATCTGGATGGCCAGACCTGTTTCGGCTGTGGCGCCATCAATCCCATTGGCCTGCGCATGGAATTTCTCACCGATGGGCAACGGGTCTATTCCTTGGTGACCGTCCCCCCGGCCATGGCCGGATGGGATCAAACCGTTCATGGAGGCATCATCTCGACCATTTTGGATGAGATCATGGGCTGGACGGTGATCTATCTTCTCAAAAAAATCGGCGTGACCAAATCCATGACCGTGGAATTTATAAAACCAGTGCGTGTTGGTCAAAACCTTACCGTTGTCGGAGTCATCGAGGAAATATGTTCCGAGCGTCAGGTGCTGGTGAGCGGGGCGATTTACGCCGACGAAGATATGGTATGCGCCAAGGCGCAGGGGACCTTTGCGGCCATGACCGCCGAGACCGCTGTGCGGCTTGGGGTGATGAGTGCTGCCTATAAGGAACGGTTTGTGCCCATACTCAATCAAAACCAGGGGGCTTGATCGCTCCTGCTTTTTCCAGGTCTGTCAATAAATCCACCAGAGAGTAACAGATGAATACTCGGGAAAAATTCCTCACCCATCTCAATAAAGCTCTCGACGCTGACCAGGGAACCTTGCCGATTTTCAGCGCGGTTTCGCTGCAGATACAGCAAGAATTGATCAAAGATCAGGCAGATCTCAAGACCATTGAAAAACTCATAACCGAAGATCAGTCGCTTTCCAGCACGGTCTTGAGGATGGCGAATTCTGCTTGGTACTGCGGTCTGGTTGACACCACCACGGTGCGATCTGCAATTGTTAGGCTCGGCATGGCCGAAATCATGCAAATTGTCTGCAATGACATTAACAACAAGCTGTTCAGTTCCCATGACAGCCAGATTGATGGCATTATGAAAAAATTATGGCAGCATTCCGTGGGCTGCGCCTTTGCCGCCGGCATCCTGGCCAATGTAGTAGGCGGCGGCGTGGTGCGGGAGGAGGCCTTTACCGCTGGCCTTTTCCATGATATCGGCAAGCTGCTCATTCTGAAAGTTGTCGAAGATAAACGGAAAAAATACAAGATTTTTGAAATTTCAGACCAACTGCTGCTTGAATCGATTGAGTCTTTGCATGCCAAACACGGGTATCGACTCATGGATCGGATGAAAATACCGAAAATGTATGCCGTTGTCGCCCGCGACCATCATTTGAAAAGAATTGACCATGAAAATGTCATGCTCATTCTGGTCAGATTGGCCAACACCATCTGCCATCAAATGGGAATCGGTTTTGTGCACGACCCTTCCCTTGATATAATGGCAACAGAGGAGGCTGGCTTGGTCAATTTGGCTGAATCCCAGTTGGAGAGACTAAGAAATTTTTTATTGAACAGCCCAAGTGTCATGGAGCTTTCCGGGGGCCATGGTACCGTTCATGCAGCAGTCCCTGTTATGCAGTGAACCCGGCAATGGGATGCAGGGTTTCCTCTGTCCCCTTGGGAGTGCCCCTGAGGCCGGCCTTCCGGATCCCTGAAAGGTGGCTGAAATATGGGTCAGGACCGCGAACCGATATCCACATAAGGGGTGAGCGGCGGGCCGGTGTAGCGGGCGGTGGGCCGGATCAAACGGTTGTTTTTCCACTGTTCCAGGATGTGGGCGGTCCAGCCCACGGTCCTGCTGATGGCAAATATGGGCGTGAACAGTTCCACCGGGATGCCCATGGCATGGTAGAGGGGGGCGGAGTAAAAATCGACGTTGGGGAAGACCTTGGAGTGGGTCATCATGATCTGTTCCACCGCCTGGGCGATGTCGTAGTAGCGGCTCTCGCCGGTAAAGGCGATGATCTCGGCCACGGTTTTGCGCAGGACCGTAGCCCGCGGGTCCTCGCGCCGATAGACCCGGTGGCCGAATCCCGGAATTTTTTGTTTTTCGCCCAGACGCGGCAGGATCCAGTCAGCGGCCTTCTTAGGGGAGCCGATCTCATCGAGCATTTTCATGACCTCGGCATTGGCGCCGCCGTGCAAGGGTCCTTTCAGGGCCGCAATGGCGCTGGTCACGGCCGAGTAGATATCGGTCATGGTGGCGGCCGTCACCCGGGCGGCGAAGGTCGAGGCGTTGAGTTCGTGGTCGGCGTGGAGGATGAGAGCGGTGTCCATGGCCTTGACCATGATCGGATCCGGTTCCTTGCCCTGGAGGGTAAAGAGAAAATTGAAGGCAATGCCATGGTTGGGCATTGGTTCCAGCGGTTCCTTGGCATCGCGGAGCCGCTGATGGCTGGCGATGATCATAGGGATGCGCTCGGTGAGCCGTTGCGCCTTGCGCAGGCAGGCATCCAGGCGGGTGTTGCCGCTGTCTGGATCCCAGTGGCCCAGGGACGAGACCGCAGTGCGCAGCACCTCCATTGGGGTGGCGGCATGGGGAAACATGCGCAGAATCATAACGGTTTCCACCGGCAACTTCATGTAGCCGGTGAAGCCGTCGAGGAAGGCCTGGAATTCGATGAATCCGGGCAGGCGTCCGTACCAGAGCAGGTAGGCCACCTCCTCGAAGGTGGAGTGCTCGACCAGATCGATGATGTCGTAGCCCCGGTAGAGCAGGCGACAGGAAGCCCCGTCGATCAGGCAGATGGAAGAGTCGCAGGCCACCACATCCTTGAGCCCTGATTCGTTCTGCGCCGCGGTATTGCTGGGTTGTCTTGCCATAGCTCCTCCTTAACCGTCCGCTGTTCGGAACGGTGGCCCTGTTGAATGAAAATCAGGCTGGATGCCCCTCTTTCCGGACAGGTCTTCAAGGCAACCGGTCACACAATCGTCATCTCGTCCGATCCGGTGGTCAGTTTCTCTCCTCCTGCATCGGTGACAAGGAAGGTATTTTCCACCCCCACCAAGCCGACACCTTCCAATCCCTTCTTAGGCTCCAGGGCAATGACCATGTTGGCCTCAAGGGGGGTATGGACCTTGCCCGCAATGGCCGGGAATTCGTCAATAGCCAGTCCGATACCGTGGCCAAGGAACGGCACCTGGTTGCTGCCGAACCCCATGAAGTGCTTTTCAAAACCACGGGGATAAACGAATTGGTTGTAAACTTCCTCGTATATCTGAGACGGGATGGCGCCAGGCTTGAGACGGCAGCGGACGGCCTCCTGGATATCCAGGCATATCTTGTGCGCATCCAACGCCGAAGCGGGCGGAGCGCCAAGGGAGAAAACCCTGGTTTTATCGGTAAAATATCCCTCGTATCCAAACCCGGTATCCACGAATATGGGTTCGCCCCTTCCAAGTTTCTTCTTTCCTCCAACCAGGGGGAAGGCTGGAGAAAGCCCCCTCAGACCTCCCGGTCCTACCGAAGCGGTGGGATAGTTTCCTGATTCGCCAAAACTGACGATCCCCAAAAACAACTCCCCGCCAAACGCTGCAAGCCGAGTAATCCCGGTGTATCCCAACGCCAGCATCCCCTTGTGAATCTCAGCCCCGAGCGCCCATTCCGTCATCCCTTCGCGAATCATGGAAGGGATGGCAGCATAGACCATCTCGTGCCGTGACCCGGCTTTGCGGATGAGCCCCACTTCGTAGTCGGACTTCACCGCCCGAATCATGCCCAATAGGGCGCTGATATCCTTGAAGATCCCTCCTGGAAACGCCTTGGCCAACGTTTTAAAAACGGAAACGGACAGGGTTGTTTCAGCCACCCCCAGAATGCTGGTTTGCAGGCCCAGATCTGCAAGGGTTGCCTGAAGGTGGCTAAACCCTTTTAAGGGGAGAATCCTTTTTAAGGGTGTTTCCCGTTGGGCCCGCTCATAACTTCGCCGGACCAGGAAGACCGGTTCTCCCTCCACGGGCACAAAGAGAACCCCCTGTTGCATCGTCCCGGTGTAGTAATACATGTTCAATGGATCGAGAATTAGTGCACCATCCACCGGCCCTTCTTGTAACCGGTGTTGAAGCCTTGAAACTCGTTGAGAAATCTCCTGATCAGGAACAAGATTGTATTGAAATAGGTCTTCTGCATTCATGGTGAATCAAGATTATAAGTATTTATTTTTTTCGTCTATTGGTCTGAAGACGTAGCTGTTGTTTTCGATTGCCTGTTTTTTTATCAAAAACTGATGCTAAACTGCCGTGTATTTCATGTCAATATGAAATTTTACTGAAAATGTTATTGATAAATAAAAGTGAGAGAATCGGATGGATTCTGAGTGTAATCGGACGTATCATCCTGTTTCCCTTATCCGTTGCGTATTCCACGGCATCCAGGCCGCGCGGGTGGCGGACGTCGATGTCCTCGATGGATCCACCCTGACGCAACCTGGCTTTGCCGAGCAGGCCTTGCATCTTTCGGGTATCCCGAATTGCTTGTTCGTGGTCGAGCAAGTGATCACCGAAAATTGACCAACCTGAGTATAACCTCTTAGGTTACAATGTTATTTTTTAACATAGAGCCAGGAGGTGAGGAGTTGCTCATGATGGATCAATACGAATATTCTTCCT
>Ga0209016_1003050_pt1 | contig 10354 bp, 12 predicted proteins | sample EPASupsiteSAE305_FD_187265 | JGI IMG/M metagenome (GOLD analysis project Ga0209016, IMG submission 187265) | Bioremediated contaminated groundwater microbial communities from EPA Superfund site, New Mexico - SAE3-05 (SPAdes) (version 2) | ecosystem: Environmental > Aquatic > Deep subsurface >...
CTTCACCCCTGCATCCGTTTTGCAAGATCGAGGATGTCCCGCACCCGCCAAGCCGTGCATCGTTCTGACAGCTTCACAGGTTGAGGGTAGCGCCCTGATTTGACCCCGGACCACCAGGTGCTGGCGGAAACCGGGATAATCGGCGGGGTAGGCGGGTCGGCTTTCTTGTCACCGACGATTTGCTTTAACCTAAAAAAGCCTGTCTCTTGAAATAGGTCTGCCATGGTATCACCTCAATGTGCAGCTACGGCCGAATGTGGCCAGTTGGTATTGGGGCGATATTATGTTGGAAATTCGATGGCGGGAAGGTGGGCGGGTTCGGAATACTCGCCCCCCTTTTTTCTGGCAAGGGGGGGCAGGGCCATGAGCACGCTTCACAAAGGGGGGGTCATTGCGTCTGTCCGGGCTGATATTGAAAAAAATACGTGGAATATTGAGAGGTTAAAAAAGGGGGGTGGATTGTGAAAAAAAAGGGGGTGCTTTTTACGAAAAGTGGCACCCCCCCCATTCTGAACGGGTACATCATGTGAAAAAAATCACTGTGGAGTCTTGCTTGGCCCGTCGGGGCTCCAGTTGGCCGCTTTAGCTATCTCGTCAATGCCCGTTCCGTTCGGTTTTCCGTCATCCTTGGTTAGGCCGTATTCGCCAGCGTGTTCCGTTAGCCATGCTACGAGTCGTTGCTTTGGCGTTTTTGGTGAAGAGGTGGGGTCATTGGCAACCGCGGTCCAAGCGTTTACCGCTGCCGCCAGCTTTGGGGCGTATTTGTCGTTTTTTGGGTCCAGGTATGCGGGTCCCTTACTGTCGCCGTCTTCGTCTGGAAAAAAGAAACCTGTTGTCCATTGTTTCTCCCTGAGCCATCTTTTTAACTCTTCAACACCAATTAAAGTTTCTGACCAATTTGGGGTTTTATCAAAAAAGATAGTTCTTCCTGTTTCTGGGTCCTCAGCGATTCCCCATCCAATACCGGGTTCTTCGTCCCACTGACGGACATGTGCGCTATATCCAATTCTGGCTTTCAAGGTGCCGGCCTTAACTGCGCCGATTAGTGCCGTCCTGAAAGGCATAATTTTTCTATAGAACTGATCAAGAAAATTAGTGTCATTCTGGCACCCCTCAAGTTCAGAAGGGTTATACCCTGTGAGCAGTTCTGCCGCATGTTCCAGTGATAACACGTCACATAAACGCCAATGCTCCAATTCATCCGACATTTTGCACCCTCACAAAAATCCCTGATGGAAAATGCCGGGAAGGCCGCCAGGGTGTGCGGCTTTTCGGGAGCTACCCTATCCCGGCAAATCAAAATCAAGAGGTCAAGCGGCCACCGCCCGGAGGGGGATAACCTCGCCCCCGGCCTTGAGCTTGTCCAGGTAGTCGGCCCAGGCTTGCATCATCTTTTTACGTTCAGGCAAATGGGTGGTCCTGTTGTAGGCCCGGCCCAGGGGATCGCGGACAGCGTGAGCGAGCTGGTGCTCTATCAATTCGGGCCGGAACCCCATAACCTCGTCAAGGATCGTTCGCGCCATGGCCTGGAATCCATGCCCGGTTAACTCCTCCCGGGTATCAATCCCCATTCGTCGCATGGCCGCGTTGACGGTGTTGTTGCTCATCGGTCTGGATGCTGAACGCGCAGACGGGAAGACGTACCGGCCCGAACCCGTCAATTTGTGCGCCTCTCGCAATATCTCCACAGCCTGCCGGGATAATGGCACAAGGTGTTCAGTCATGGTCTTCGAGACCGTGAATTTCCATTCGGCCCGGTCAAGGTCGATGGCCGACCACTCCGCTTGCCGGAGCTCCCCCGGGCGGACAAAGACAAGCGGCGCCAGCTTCAAAGCGCAGGCCACGATAAACGAGCCGTCATACCCGGCAATCATCCGCAGGAGCGGGGCAACCTCTTTCGGGTCGGTGGGTGCCGCCATGTGCTTTGGCTTGACGGGTGGCAATGCTCCGCGCAGGGCGTCCACGGGGTTGTGGGTAGCCTTGCCGGTTGCTATGGCATAGCGGTAGACTTGCCCACAGGTTATTTTTACCCGGTGCGCAGTCTCTAAGGTGCGGCTTTCTACCCGTCTTATGACCGCCAGAATCTCCGGCGGGGTGATCTCTTCCATTGACCTGAGCCCGACATAGGGGAAAACGTCTTTCTCCAAGCGGGTCAAGATGGCTTCGGCGTGGCCGGTGGTCCATTTGCCCTTGAATCGGTCGTGCCACTCCCTGGCCACAAGTTCAAAGCTCCCTTCGCCGCTGGCCTTGGCCTTTTCGCTTTTTCTTGAAACTGCCGGGTCAAGGCCGGAGGCAATTTGTTTCCTGATCGCGTCCCGCTTCTCTCGGGCATCGGACAGGGTGACGGTGGGATATTCGCCCAGGGAAAAAGAATTTTCTTTTTTGGCAAAAACTGTTCTCAGCTTCCACCATTTTTTCCCTGCCGGCTCAATCACGAGCCATAAACCGCCCCCGTCGCGCAGGGAATAGGGCTTGTCTTTTGGCTTGGAATTTTTAGCGGAAGTGTCTGCAAGTAGGTCTTTTCCGAGTTTCGGCATAAAGGTGAACCTCGTAAACGGGTAGAAGGTTAAACGGGTAAAACCTCTACCCGTTATTCTACCCTTTTAACGGGTAAGATGCCACCGTATTTCCTTGCACTTCGTTGGACAACAAAAAACCCGCAAACCTTGACGGGATGCGGGTTGATTGTACTTTGCTGGACGTCTTAAAATGTACTAATGGTGCCGGAGGTCGGAATCGAACCGACATGGGGTTACCCCCGCTGGATTTTGAGTTTCATGGGTGGTCGATGCGATAGCCCAGTATATCACGATCCGTATTTTTCACGAGGTGCCGTCATGGAAGCGCCTTTTTCAAAATTTTCCCATTTCACGACCCAAGGCCTCTGCGGCCAGGCGGCTGTAAAGCTCTGTCACCTGGCTGGAGCTGTGTCCCATGAGATCCTGCAGGGCGCGCAACGGCACCCCTTTTTCGGTCATGTGCACGCCAAACGCATGGCGCAAAAGGTGCGGGTGAATATGGATCTTCATTCCGGCCCGCTTGAGGGCCCAGGTTGCGATTTCCCGGAGGTCGACGGGGGCATAGAAGGGGAGCCCGGCCCGGAGGTATGGCCTGATCTTTCGGTTCAGTGGCACGACCCGTTGCTTGTTGCCCTTTCCGGTCACTATCATGATCGAGAGTGACCAGTTGATATGCCCGGTGGCGAGATTACGGGCTTCAGAGGATCTCAGTCCGCAATAATACATCGCGGCCCAGACGCCCCTTTTTGCGCGCGGAATGGCGCGTAGGAACTTGACCACTTCTTTTCGGCTGGGAACGTTTGGGATCGGAGCCCTGGCCATTTTGAGCGGGAACCTTTTGATATAGAGGCGCTCACAGTACCCCTGCTCATGCGCCCATTTCGCAAATCCGGAAAGCGCTGCCAGTTCTTTGTTGATCGTGTTTGGAACGACACCCTCGGATAATCGGGTCCGTTTGTAATCTTCCACCACCGCGGTGGTGATGGAGGGGAATTGATAGCGCCCTAGTATGCGCAGGATGCACTTCATTGACCACCGGAGCCTGATCACCCCGGTCGGCAGGTGGTCGATGGCGTACTGGTCGACGTAGGGAGGGGCGGCCTCAAGCAGCGACGGGTAAGCGGTGACCGGTGTCCGCCTGGTCCGGATCCGCAGGCTGTGTTCAATTTCCCGGGCCTGGGCCTCGGTTCCTCGATGCTGGTACTTATGACGCTTGCCGTCCTCTCCGTAAAAATCAAGGAGCCAGACGTCGGCGAATGCAGGGTTGGTTTTCTGTTTTGGGTGGGGGCGGACGCTCATGGCTATTCGGTTGCGTAATAATTCACGGCCGCTTTAATTTGGTCTGCAAAATTATAAATATCGTCAAGGCTTGCTATTGGATTCCTGGTTTCCTTCTTGTCTGCTCCTATAGTTCCTAGATATTTCTGAGTTGTATTGAAATGCAGCCTACAGAGTGGTTTTCTATTGTTGTCATCAAGCAGGATACCAAAATAGCTTTTTGTGTCACGCATAACCACCCTGTTAACGTCAATAACTTGACGAAGTATCGCTCTTATAACATAGTACCCTTCAAGTTCTTCTTGGGTCGTCACAACTCCAGTTTCGCTTCCAGCTACATCTTCAATATTATTTTCCTGGTTTTCGCTATTTTTTGAATTATCTTGTGGGATCATTGCAGTTTTTAAGCGTTCGCTAATTTGGTCATTCACAAAATGCTTAATAGCATTTTTCACTATAGGTGAAAATTGATCTATCACTTGCTGAGTCTTCATCCCAGAGTAAACTTTGCTAACTATATATCTAACGAAATCAACAGTAGGAATATTCATTTCGTCAATTAACATATTTTTAATAGCCCTTACATATTTTAGTTCATTTGCAGTGGTTAGCATCTTGTCAATTTCGAACGTTGACTTGGCTAACTTTTTGAGCTCAGGGATAAACTGATGATCGATATCCTTGAGGTTTATCTCCATAAATGGCTTCTCATCCATTATGTTAGGTTTTTCAAGATCAGTGTAAAAATAATATGATTGTCCATTTGTAAGGATTCCTATCCTTGCCTCGGTAACATGGAAGTATCTTCGCAATTGAGAAGCATGCGCATCTTTTAAGTTAGCTGAACAATGTTTGCATTCGAATAGAATAGCTGGTTTTCCGTCGATGTATATTGCATAATCAACTTTCTCTCCCTTCTTGCTGCCAACATCTGCTGTAAACTCTGGAACAACCTCTGTAGGATCAAAAATATCAAAACCAAGTGCTTGAATGAATGGCATGACAAAGGCATTTTTTGTGGCCTCCTCGGTTGTGATATGTGGCAATTGCTTTTCTATCCTTGAGGCCAAGGTTTGTAATTGGTCGATCAAATCCATCATTTTCCTCATTTCTTATTGAGCAGCAAGTTATGTAATCCTGATCTTTATTAGTAAACGTTTTCATTAACCTTTTTTCATGCCCTGCCGATTTATTCGGTAGGATTCGAATTTAATGACCGTTGACGGCCCGTTTTTTTTCGGGTTCCTCGCTCGACTTGAGGCTCATGATGAGTTCCTTCATCTCGGCGAGTTCTTTTCTCATCATGTTGATTTCGTTCCGCATGTCATTCATATCATCCTCTCCTAAGACGGCCTGATAAAAGGCCCTGATGTTTGATGCCAGGGCCGATCGGTATACCGTGTTCGACTCAAGCACTTTGCTGGTCATGAGTAGCATGTCAGTATTGGTAAGCTCTGCTTCGTTTTTCACTTCCATCCGTATCGGTTCGGGCTTGGGCGTTTGATGCTCAACCATGCCAGAGTTTATTCGACCGAGATATCCCTCGCCCGCTGCCTCATCAGGGAAAGGTGAGCCTTCCCCCGATGCTAGCCAATTGACGTCGCATCCGAAATAATCGGCGATCATCCTCATGTTGCGCTGGCTCGGAGCAACCCCTCCGTTCCACCATCTTGTCACGGTCGCTCTATCTTTTCCCAGGTCTTTTGATAGATCAGCCTGAACCTTTTTATTTATTCCAGCAACATGCCGTAATCTTTCACTAAACGTCTCGAATGGTGTCATTTGGTGTCCGATGATGATGTTTTCTGTTGACCTGTAGTGTCGTTTGGTGTTATTCGTTAGGCATGAAAGGATACGAAATCAGACAACTCATGAAGGACGCCAACGTCCAGCCATGGCAGATCGCCGACGAGATGGGGGTAAAGCGCCCAACGGTCAGCCAGGTCATTCATGGCGTGCGATCAAACCCGCGAATCCGCCTGGCAATCGCACAATCTCTCAACAAGCAAGTCTCCGACCTCTGGCCGGACCAGGAGCAAAAGCAATAGCATTTCCCCTTTGAGGCGGGGAGTGATGGGGGGCCTAGTCAACCACCCAGAAAGCATACGGGATGCAGGTGGAACGATCTCTCAAGTGCCCGTTGCAAAATACCACCAAGAGTGTCCTTGGCCGGATGCACCCATGACTCAGGTTGCCGGTCAATGCCTCGCCTCAAGAGGGAAAATAAAAAAAAGCCCCGTCCCCTGGGCGGATCTCGGGCGTGAAGCTTGGCGGCTTGCGTTTATCCTATCAGGGGTCGGGCATCTTTTGCAAATTAAATAGGTCTCCATACCTACAGGATACCACGGTAGAGGGTCAAATCCATGACACAAGAAAAACCTGAAATGCAGCCCTGGCAGGTATTTAACGCTGCCCGTAGGGCGCTCGGGGCGAATGTTGTCGCCAAGATCTTCAACCGATCGATCCGAGCCGCGCACGATTGGGCGCAGGACCCGGCATATACCGAGGTTCGCTGCAAAAGCCCGCTCGAATTGCTCTATACCCTGTTCGAGCGCATGGCTGATTCTGGCCGTGGATATGCGGCTCGGTCTGCTATCCAGTACCTGGAAAGCGCCATTGACCCGGACGTGGAGATTGTGGGAGTCATTGAACCATTGCCGACCATCCAGGAGGAGATCCTGGCGGACTATGCGGCAGTAGCGGCGCTGCAACGCGCTATTGATGTCGGGGCCAGTGGGGATGACATCCGCCGGCTGAAGCGAGATGCCATAGATGAGATCGAGCGCACCGCGGCCAAGTACATCAAAGATCGCCGCCATGGATGATTTGAAAGCCAACAGAAGGATGTGGAGATAGCGCCATGGAGCCATTGACAGAACAGACCGCGCAGCGCCTCGCATCAGCCCTTGAGAGAGTCGCAGATGTTCTTGAGCGCGGGGGGATGCAACAAATAGCCAACAACTCCCACAACGCCCTCATGGCTGACATCGCTATCCGGGGGCCGGCTGCGCTCGTTGAGCACAACAAGCGGGCCAGGTTGAGGACTAAGGGGAAATGATGGTCATAGCGTTGCCACTCATGTCTGACGGTCTTGGGATAGCCACCAATGGGGTGGTCCCGTTTTGCTCGGGCCGGAGTAGTTACGGCTCAAGGCCGTCAGACATGAGTAGCAAAAATACATCCAACCCCACCCCCATGACCGATCATGCGTGCGGCCCTGCTGCGCATGCGGTCCCCGCCAAAGATGTCGTTCAAGGCGGCCCCTCCAAGACCCGCTGCCCTCCTTATGTGTTTCCCCGGCCGACAGCAAGCGAGCAAGCGGGGCGCTGTCGGCCACCTATTGCGGCGGAGAAATGATCATGATCGATATCAAGCTCAATGGACAAAAGGAAGTGGAGGCGATGCTGACGGCATTTCCGAAGCAGGCTAGCCGGGCGGTTGAAACAGCGCTTGATTACACCGCTCGAGAGATATGGGTTGGCGTCAAGGAAGAGATGCGCAAGGTGTTTGCCGCCCCAACCGCATGGACGATGCGCAGCCCAGCATACGAGAAGACTCGCAACCATAATATGATGGCCAGGGTTTTCTACACAGAGCCTGAGCGTATGGCCGATCATTACCTGACGCCCCAGGTCGAGGGCGGGCCAAGGAAGTTCAAGGGGTTCGAGCGAGCGTTGGGCAACACCATGATGGTCCCAGGTAAAGGGGTCAAGCTCGACCGCTATGGCAACGTCAGCGCTGGGTTGATACGGCAGGTCTTGTCGGTACTTGGCAAGGCTGAGATGACACCCGGATACATGGCCAACAAGACCGACAGGTCGGCCAAGAAGAACAAGAAGGAACGGGACTTTGTGTTCCTCCCTCAAAGGCACGGCCGCCTTTACCCTGGTGTATACCAGCGCTACCAGACCGGTGCCGGCTTCGGCGCCAAGACCAAGCGGACCTTTGCCGATCAGAGTCGCACATACCAGAAAGGAAGGAAACGTGGCAGGTTTGCATCTGTGATCCGTGCTCGTGGCCTGCGCCCTATCCTCATCGCTGGTCGCCAACGCGCAGCCATCAAGCCCTTGCTCGACTTCTATGGCGTTGCCCATCGCATCTACAACCAAAGGTTTGAGCCGATGTTCTGGTCCAACCTCAACCGGTTCTTAGCGCGATGACCACCACCCCTTACACCCCTCCTGCAGGGGGCAAGCAGGGTGGACCTGGGTCATGGATGTCCACCACAAATCACGGGTCCTCCCTGGGAAATGCCAAATGCGGGTGTTTCGTGCCCCGGCGCTTGGGTCCATTTGAAAAAAAGTTACCTGGTGAAATAATGAAACTCCTTTTTTTTCAATTAGTTGCTGTCGGTAATTTGACATGAACGAGCAGGAGATTGCCAAGCAGGTGGAGGATCGGGCCAGGTCGCTATTGCCGCCTGGCACCGAAATCGAGATCGATGATCAATTCGTGCTCGATTGTCTCGATGCCAACGAGCGCGGAGATGGTGTGCTCTATTCCGCCAAAAACAAAGGGTTGTTTCTATACAACACCACCCCGAAGGATGGCCAGTGGTTGCGCTGGGGTGGAAATGTCTGGGAAGACGACGAGTTCCGCGACAGTTTTGATGCCGTCGAAAAGGTTGCCCTTAATTACGAGGACCAAGCACTTGCTTTTGAACGAAAGCTCGAAGGCAAGCAACCGGAGAAAGGGGATCCTGATTATTGGATGGTGCAGATGATCTCCAAGCTGCGCAAACGGGTGGACCGGCTGCGCACGGAAAACGGCGCCAAGAAAGCACTGATCTGGGCTCCGGTGGTGGATCGGTCAATGGCCTGCCGAGAGCTCGATATGGACCGCCATCCCTGGCTGCTCCCCTGCGCCAACGGCGTCATTGACCTCCGAACCGGCGTGCTGTTGCCAGGCCGTCCGGATGATATGATGACCAAGGCGATCAACATCGCCTACGCCCCTCACGCCGACTACACCGAATGGCTCCAGGTCCTCAACGACATTACCGGTAACGAGGAGGTCTCCGCATTCCTCCAGCGGTTTTTCGGCTACGCACTCACCGGACATAGCTTCGAGCAATACATCGCGGTATTCATCGGGCGCGGACGCAACGGCAAGGGTGTGCTGTTCTCTTTGCTGTCCTCGGTGCTCGGGCCGTATTACCACGTCATCTCCCCGGCCATGCTCACCGAGCAGAAGGTCGACCCCTCGATTAACGCCGCCAGCGAGCACAAATATGCCCTCCTGGGCAAGCGCCTGGTGGTGGCCGGGGAGACCAAGCGCGGCCAGCGGATCGATGCAGGCAATCTCAAGGGGCTCACCGGAGACGACGCCATCGAATGCAGGCCCAACTATGGCAAGGTTGTTGTTTTTGACCCTACCCATACCCTCTGCCTGCATACCAACCACATGCCCACGGGGATGGGCACCGATTTTGCCTTGATCCAGCGCCTGATCAAGATCGATTTTCCCTGGTCGTTTGTCGATGATCCAGAGGCCGAGGCCAAAAAATACCCCGCCATGGCCGCCAGTTTCAAGAAAAAGGATCCGCGCCTCAAGGATCGGCTGCGTGCCAACCTCCCTGCGGTGCTCCGATGGCTGGTGGAGGGTTGCCTCCAGTGGCAGCAGCAGGGGCTCGCCCCTCCGGAGCAGCTGCTTAAGAGCGCCGAGGAGCTGGCCAACGCCGAGGACTACATGAAGGAATTCCTGACCGACTGCCTGATCTCCTGCCCGGAAGATCCAGGCCATCTGATATCATTTCCGGCGCTCTACCAGTGCTTCCTCTGGTGGTGGGGCAATAACCGTGGCGATGTCAAGAAAGCCCCGGCCAACCGCACCGTGGCCAAGGATCTGCGCGATCGCGGCTATGTGCTCACCAAGGTGGGCGGCAAGATGATGGTCAATGGCGTCAAATATAACCCGGAGATTAGCCATGAAATGGCCAACCTCGGCTGATTTCAGCCCTCATCCTGGCCTATCTTGGCCCATCTTTTTCCGTCCTGATGGCCTAACCGTCTGCAACGATACGACAAAACAGGCAAACAGGATGGCAGGACGACCAACGCGCCCGCGTCCGCATGAAAAAAAATCAGCTTTACAAAAAAAAATCCCATGCGTGCACATGCATGTGCACATCCTACATCCTGCATACACATGTAACATTATAATATTATTATATATATGTATGCAGGATGGGAAAAGATGAAGCAGGATAAGGCAGGATGAGAAAATGAATCTCGATTTGCAGGCCCTTGCGGCCACTTACAACCTTCGCCGCGGCAATGGCCGTTTTGTCGGTCCCTGTCCGAAGTGCGGTGGATCCGCGACCAGCGACAAGTTCGTCATCCGTGACGACGGCGGCTTCAAATGCCACGGATGCGATTTTAAGGGCGATGCCATCACCTGGATGCGCGATATCGAGGGCAAGAGCTGTCCCGAGGCCCACGAGGCGGCCGGAATCGATTGCCGGGCCGCTTCCTGCCCGGCCCGGGGCACCTGCCGTCTCGGCGACGGCAGTGGCAGAACGGTCAAGAAAGCGCGCAGCGTGGCTCCAGTATCGGCCC
>Ga0209016_1003051_pt1 | contig 10349 bp, 9 predicted proteins | sample EPASupsiteSAE305_FD_187265 | JGI IMG/M metagenome (GOLD analysis project Ga0209016, IMG submission 187265) | Bioremediated contaminated groundwater microbial communities from EPA Superfund site, New Mexico - SAE3-05 (SPAdes) (version 2) | ecosystem: Environmental > Aquatic > Deep subsurface >...
AACCAGCATCCGATAAAAGAACACCTGCAAAACCGGATATTTGTTGAGGACGTGTTTGAAGTCCTTGCTGGAAAGGGTTGCGAGGCGAGTTTTTTCACGGGAATGAATAGAGGTAGTCACCGGTTCGCCGGACAATAGGCTCATTTCGCCGAAGATGTTTCCAACGGTCATCTCGGAAAGCGTCTGCCCCTCCTCGCCGATAACGGCAACCCGGCCTTCAAGTACAATGTAGAGACTGGTGCCAGGGTCACCTTTTTTCAGCACTATTTTATTCGCGCCAAATTCTTTCACCTGAAGTTGGGATGAAAGATCGCGAAGACTGTTCTCGTCCAGCGGCTCGAAAATTTCCAACTTGCGCAGAACGTCATAAAACCGATCCAGATGGCGCATCTTTGCGCGCTGTTCAGCCGCTGCCAGCAACTTCATTTGCATTGTAGCGAATTCCCTTTCCTTTTTAAATTCGAACCGAATCAGGCCGCTACAGCCGCCGCACTCAAATTTGACCCTTTTGACCCCGTGCGGGGTAAATCGTTCAAAACTTTGGGTCTCGGCGACGGCCTTCATTAATTCACGCACCATCATCAGGCACGCAGGTTTGGCCTCGGGAACGGTGAGCCCTAAGTTTTCCACCTTGAGCTCTTCGCCGACATTATAAATCGGGCAGGAACGCTCTTCGGTGATAATAAAAATTGCGTTACGGTATTTCATGAAACTCCATCAGGATTCACTGGTCCTCATGAGAAAAAGCCGCAAACTGACGGCAGGATAAATGACAAGTCGCACTTTTCAGTCGGAACGGCCGAAAAGCAGGTAGATAAGAAAGCCAAGGATTGCCGCGCCGCCGAAGAGTACCGGCAATATCTTGCTGACCTTCAGTTCGTTGCCCACCACCAGCGTTTGCATGTATGGTGTTCCGGAGGCATACCAAACCCCCATTATTATCCCCAGAATAATGAGATCGCGAAAGGCTTGTTTGTAGAGCAGGTACCCGACGAGAGCAATAAATGGTACCAGGAACCAGGGATTGGTGAATAATCCTGCAAAATCGACGGCTTTTATCTGCTCCGGCAGGTGTGTCCCTTGAAAAAAACGCCCGACGGGCTCCAAAATTGATCCGGCCATTTTTACGATCGAATCGACCATTGTCCCCAAACTCATTGTCATGCTCCTTAATTGAAGGCACTGTGTTCATCTCGATACCACGGATTATATTGGTGGTGTCTTAGGTTCCCCCAAAAGAGGCTTGCTCTTTCATCCTCTCGCCACGTCGCGCTTAACCCTGATAAGTCAATGGTATCAAGGCGCAACCGGTTCGTCAAAATGAAAACAGTGCAACGGGATTTTCCGCAACTCCAGGTGCCGCAAAGAGGTGTTATTTTCAGGGGAGGCCAAGCGAACCTGTCGCCTTCTGTCAGGAATGGGTTGTACTTGCAACTTCAAAGGATTGCATGGTAGAAGACACGATGTTTCTCGGCCATTCTCGCATTATCAGGCTGCCGTGGAGGACAATTCGCCAGCCCATTTGTTGCGGATGTGGGCCTTCGGGCCAAACATGAGATGCTCGGGTGCGGAAAAAAACGACCCCACCGCAGCGTTCCTTGAGACTGTCAACAGATTGGCCGTCGAGGCAGCGACAATTTTTTTATGCACAATTCGATCCACCATGCACAAACGACAATCCCCGCCCCCATCCTCTGATCTCCGTTCCTCCATGATGCTTCTGCCATGAATATCCTGACTCCCCAACAATCGGTTTTTTCGGCCATGCTGCAAGAGGGCCCCTTTGCTATCGGGAACGCCCCGCCCCTGGCTCATCCTTTTTCCTCCGAGAGCAAGGCCTGGGTACGGAAAATCCATGGAAACCAATTGTTGAAAACTAAATATCGTTCGGTACGCAACCAGATTTTCGATCTTCTTGGAGTCAATACGTATGACGAAATCCTGGTGTTGATCCATGACAAGCGGCGGCGGGTCAGAGCTGCTCAACGCGCCCACCGCCTGCTCGGCAATATGTTCGGTGTCGAAGGCTCGAGCCGGGAAGTGATTCGCCAGCTCCACGAATATGCCCGGACAGCCGACGATGTCATCAGTTCGCTGCGGGCCAAGGTGCTGGCTCCTTACAGTTCCCATATCGAAACCACCAACGAAATCGTCACAGCCTGGGACCCTGTCGAACTGCTGCTGGCCCTTTTTGATGACCGCTACCATAAGAAGGCCAGGTTTGAGGCCAAAAGAAAGCTAGCGCTCATGGGGCTGGCCGGCTCCATTGACCAGAGGGAGCGGGAGACGCGGATTGGCGAAAGATTCTCCGAGTTTCTCAATTTTCTCAACGCCTTTGTCTGGAGCCCCGACTCGAAGATCGGCGACCTGGAGATTCGTTATCTTCACAGCACCCACAACCGTGAGGATTTCAGCTGCAATTCGGTGACTGTACTTTCCGAAGAGGAAGCTCAAACCCTTACTCCGACCGTCGGTGAAAAACTGACCCTGATCAAGCGGCGGCGATTTCGCGACAACGGGGTCGACATCCCCATCTATGTTACTATCCGCAAGAAACCGCCCTCGGCCAAAGTGCTCAAGCTCCTGCGCAAGAACGAAAAAAATCCGGCCACAGCGGTTGACGACGAGCTGGGGTTGATGGCGGTGCTCAACTCGGTCAATGATGTCAAGCGGTTTGTCCGGCACCTGACCCGGAGTGCGGCCCGGGCTGAATCCTTCATGACCCTGGAGGACATCTCCGACACCCTGACCGGCGGCGAATATGGAGGTACCAATACCGGCAGTTCCGGCAAAACCTCGATGCTCAAGTTTTTTGCCCGTACCGGGGGGATGCGGATTGAATTTATTATCCACACCAACCGCTCTTACCTCAATTACATCTATCAGCGCGATGTCGCCCACGACGAATACGAGGTCAAGCGGATCTTCGACACCGGGGTGGTCGAATTTCTTTTTCCGCCGGATATTTATCGCCTGGATCTGCGGAAAATTCGTGATCACCAGTTGGCCTGGTTCAGAAAACAGATCGAGGAAAGCTGATCTTCCGAACGCTCGATCGTTTTGGATCAATATCCGGGCAGATCCGGCTCCTCACCGACAGCTTCCGGGTCCTGATCGATAGCCGTATCTCGCTGTTACCTCTCGATTTATTATCCCCTCGCTTCCCATTTCGCGCTTCCGGCAATAATCATCGCCGGCGACTTGGGCACCTGTCAAGCCTACAATTCTGTCGTTGTCCTACCTAATTGTCACAATTGCCACAATCCTGGATGGCTCTCTTCTTGAGGCCTATTTTACGGCCAATTAAAAAATATTTCGCAATATTGTAATGTTAAGTTGATTAAATTTTACTTTTTAGTATTGGCACGGCCTTTGCCATAAGGGAGATAACACTGCGGAACGGTATCCCGCAGGTAACCAACGCTGACAACGGGCTGGAACCCTCCAGTAGCATCCCCCGAATTATGAGGAGACAAAAAATGAGAAAGGTAGCGATCTACGGCAAAGGCGGCATCGGCAAATCCACCACCACCCAGAACACGGTGGCCGGTCTTGTGGAAATGGGCAAGAAAGTGATGGTGGTCGGCTGCGACCCCAAGGCGGACTCCACCCGCCTGCTCCTGGGCGGACTGGCCCAGAAATCGGTCCTCGACACCCTGCGCGAAGAGGGCGAGGATGTGGAACTCGACGATCTCCGCAAATTGGGATATGGCGGCACCTGGTGCGTCGAATCCGGCGGACCTGAGCCGGGCGTCGGCTGCGCCGGCCGCGGCATCATCACCTCCATCAACATGCTTGAGCAGTTGGGCGCTTATGATCCGAGCGAAGGGCTTGACTATGCCTTTTATGATGTTCTTGGCGACGTAGTCTGCGGCGGGTTCGCCATGCCGATCCGCGACGGCAAGGCCGAAGAGATCTACATCGTCTGCTCCGGTGAGATGATGGCCATGTATGCAGCCAACAATATCTGCAAGGGTATCATGAAGTTTGCCCAGTCCGGCACGGTTCGCCTTGGTGGACTGATCTGCAACTCCCGCGCGGTCGATAACGAGCGCGAGATGATCGAGGAACTGGCCAAAAAAATCGGCACCCAGATGATCGCTTTCGTTCCCCGTGACAACGACGTGCAGCGGGCGGAGATCAATCGTAAGACCGTGATCGAGTGGAATCCCCAGGTTAAGCAGGCCGATGCCTATCGGAGCCTGGCTAAAGCGATCGACGAGAACCAGATGTTCGTCATCCCCAAACCGCTGGCCATTGAAGAACTGGAACAGCTGCTTTTGGACTACGGTCTGATGGAAGCATAAGAGGCTATTAGGTTGTTTAGACTGTAGTCTGTTAGGAAAAAACAGAACAGTACCCAATATCTGCAGACTATCGACCATTAAAAAAACATCTAAAAGACGAACACCTACAGACTATCCACCTAAAGGAGTACACCATGATGATCATGATCAGAGCCATAATCAGACCCGAAAAAGCAGACGCCGTCCTCGCCGCCCTCATGGATGCCGGATTTCCAGCTGTCACCAAATATTCGGTTGCCGGCCGCGGCAAGCAGCGCGGCATCAAAATCGGCGAAGTCACCTATGACGAGATTCCCAAAACTATGCTGATGAGCGTTATCCAGGCGGAAGACAAGGATTTTGTCATCAACACCATTATGAACACCGCCCGAACCGGCACAAAAGGCGCCTTCGGCGACGGCAAGATCTTTATCAACGAGGTTGAATGCGCCTATACCATCAGTTCCGGCGTCAAGGAAGGAGCGGAGGTGGCGGCATGAAAGAGGTCATCGCCATTGTGCGCATGAACATGATGAACCAGACCAAAAAGGCGTTGACCGAGGCCGGGGTGGATGCGTTTTTCGCCCATGAGGCCACGGGCAGGGGCAAGGGGTTTGTCAATCCCCAGGTCCTGGCCGGTGCCGAGGATGGTTATGAAGAGGCGGCCTCGCTCCTTGGAGAGAAAGGCAAACTGTACCCGAAACGGTTGATCACCATTGTGGTCGAGGATGATTTTGTCGACAGCGTGGTGGAATCGATCATCAGCGTCAATAAGACCGGCAAGCCCGGCGACGGCAAGATCTTCATTCTGCCGCTCGGTGACGCTGTCCGCGTTCGAACGGGCGAATCCGGTATGAAATCAATATCCTGAGCCCTAGGAGATTACGATAATGGCAACTGCAAAGAAAAAGCTCGTCCAGTGGGAACCCACTGATGTTAAAAAAGAGCTGCTGAAACAATATCCGCCCAAGGTAGCGCGCCGGCGGGCCAAGCAGATCCTCATCAACGAGGCCCTGGAAAACAATACCCCGGAAATCGTCGCCAACGTCCGGACTATCCCTGGGATCATTACCATGCGCGGCTGCACCTATGCCGGCTGCAAGGGGGTTATCATGGGGCCGACCCGGGACATCGTCAACCTGGTGCACGGACCGATCGGCTGCAGCTTCTACGCCTGGCTGACCCGGCGCAACCAGACCGATGCCGGGATTGACGGCGAGAACTACATGACCTACTGCTTTTCCACCGACATGCAGGATTCCGACATCATCTTCGGCGGCGAGAAAAAGCTGGCGGCTGCGATTCAGGAGATCTACGACCTGTTCCACCCCAAGGCGATCACCATCTTCGCCACCTGTCCGGTGGGGCTGATCGGCGACGATATCCATACCGTCGCCCGTAACATGAAGGCAAAATTCGGCGACTGCAATGTCTTTGCTTTCAGCTGCGAGGGCTACAAGGGCGTCTCCCAGTCCGCCGGTCATCATATCGCCAACAACCAGGTGTTCACCCACATGGTCGGCGAGAATAATGAAGAAAAGGCCGGTGAGTACAAGATCAACCTGCTGGGCGAATACAACATCGGCGGCGACGGCTTCGAGATCGACCGGGTATTGAAAAAGTGCGGGATCACCACCATCTCCACCTTTTCCGGCAACTCGACCTACGATCAGTTCGCCTCGGCACACATGGCGGACTTAAGCTGCGTCATGTGCCACCGTTCCATCAACTACGTGGCCGACATGATGGAAACAAAGTTCGGGATTCCGTGGATCAAGGTCAACTTCATCGGCGCCAAATCCACCGCCAAATCGCTGCGCAAGATTGCCGCCTATTTCGGCGATCAAAAGCTGATCGACCGGGTCGAGGCCGTAATCGCCGAGGAGATGCCGGCAGTGGAAGCGGTTTGCAGCGAAGTCCTGCCGCGCACAAAAGGAAAAACCGCCATGATTTTTGTCGGCGGCAGCCGGGCCCATCACTACCAGGACCTGTTTGCCGAAATGGGGATGAAGACGATCTCCGCCGGCTACGAGTTCGCCCACCGCGACGACTACGAGGGTCGCGATGTGATCCCCTTTCTCAAGGTGGATGCGGACAGCCGTAACATCGAGGAGTTGGAGGTCGAGAAAGACGAGGCCCGCTACCGGGCACGCAAGACCCCGGAAGAAATGCAGGCCCTGGAAGCGAGCGGCTATAAGTTCAAGGAATACGACGGTATCTTGCCGGACATGGAAAAGGGATCGATCGTGGTCGATGACCTCAACCAGTACGAAGCGGAAAAACTGGTCGAACTGATGAAGCCGGATATCTTCTGCGCCGGGATCAAAGAAAAATTTTCCATCCAGAAACTAGGCATCCCCATGAAACAGCTCCACAGCTACGATTCCGGCGGTCCCTATGCCGGCTTCAAGGGTGCGGTCAATTTCTATCAGGAAATCGATCGGCTGGTCAACAGCAAGGTCTGGAGCTACATGAAGGCCCCCTGGCAGGAAAGCCCCGAACTCTCAGCCACCTACGTGTGGGAATAAGCATCAACCAAGAGGGCAGAACTATGCTACTTCGACATACACCCAAAGAAATAAACGAACGCAGCGCCGTGACCATCAACCCGGCCAAGACCTGCCAGCCCATCGGCGCCATGTACGCGGCACTGGGCATTCATGGCTGTCTCCCCCACAGCCATGGTTCCCAGGGCTGCTGCGCCTACCACCGCAGCGCCCTCACCCGGCATTACAAGGAACCGGTTTCCGCCTCCACCAGCTCGTTCACCGAAGGTTCGTCGGTGTTCGGCGGTCAGGCCAACCTGCTGCAGGCCATCAACAATATTTTTACCGTCTACAACCCGGAAGTGATCGCGGTCCACACCACCTGTCTGTCGGAGACCATCGGCGACGATCTCAACCAGATCTTCGACAAGGCCTACAAGGAAGGGACCGTTCCCAAGGGGAAAACCCTGGTCGGCGCCCCGACCCCGAGTTATGTCGGCTCGCACGTCACAGGATTCTCCAACATGGTCAAGGCCATGGCCGATCTGGCGGAGCCCACGGGCAAGAAGAACGGCAAGGTCAATGTGATCCCCGGCTGGGTTGAGCCCTCGGATATGGAAGAGATCAAACGGCTGGCGCGTTTGGTCGGCGCCGGAATCACCCTCTTCCCCGACACCTCGGGAGTGCTCAACGGGCCGTTGTCGGGTGAGTACAAGATGTTCCCGGACGGAGGGGTCACCGTTGCCGAGCTCAAGGGCTGCGGCGATGCCATCGGCACCCTGGCCCTGGGCGAATGGTGTTCGGCCGATGCCGCCCGTCTGCTCGACACCAAGCACAAGGTGCCGTGCAAGATCCTTGATATGCCCTTTGGCCTCAAGGCCACGGATCGGTTCATCGATGCCCTGCGCACGATCAGCGGCACCGTGGTTCCGGATGAGATCACCCATGAACGCGGCCAGATGGTGGACCTGATCTCCGATATGCACCAGTATTTCTACCACAAGAAGGTGGCGATCTACGGTGACCCGGATCAGCTGATCGCCATGACCGAGTTCCTGGTCTCCATCGATATGTGCCCGGTTCATGTGATCACCGGCACGCCCGGCAAGCGTTTTGAAAGCCGGATCAAGGAGTTGACCGCGGACATGCCTTATGAGGTCAATGTTCGGGCCAAGGGCGATATGTTCCTCCTCCACCAGTGGATCAAGAACGATCCGGTGGACCTGCTGATCGGCAACAGCTACGGCAAGTACATTGCCCGCGACGAGGATATCCCCTTTCTCCGCTGGGGATTCCCCATCCTCGACCGCCAGGGACATCAGTATTTCCCGACCGTCGGCTACAAGGGCGGCCTGCGGATGCTGGAGAAGATTCTCAATCTCCTGCTCGATCGCAAGGACCGGGATGATCCGGAAGAGAAATTCGAGCTGGTGCTGTAGTTTTCCAGGTCCGGCGGGAGAGTATTTTTTGGCCCCTCTCCTTGGTTTCCCGCCGGACCTTTTCTTCAACAATTAATCGGGCGGATTGCCATGAATGTTATCCCTTTCCCACGTGCGGTCCCCGAGGCTGTCCAAGACGTTCTGCTGCTGCCGATTGCCCCGCAGGCATGTTGTGGTCTGCGTTTTTCCCTCGGTAAGAAGGCGATTCAGGCTTTGTCGCCATCCGACGCCCTGGCGGAGGTTGGTCGGCACAAGGGGCTGGCCGGGGTGGAACTGGGCGGGCCAGGGGATCCCTTGGCCACGGTGGCGGCGACACTTGAAACCATTGCTTTGCTGAAATCGCAGTATCCGACCTTGGAGATCAGTCTGACCACACTGGGAATAGGCGGTGGACAATGTGCGGCCGATCTTGCCGTCGCCGGACTTACCAGTATTAACCTGCTGGTCGATGCCCTGGATACGGCGACTGCTGAAAAGCTGTATGCCTGGATTCGTCCGGGGAAAAAGACCCTGCCTCTGGAGAAGACCGTGGGCCTGCTGCTGGACGAACAGCGCAAAACCGTGCAAGTCATGGCTGCGTCCGGAATTGGTGTGGCCGTCCGTACCACGGTCTATCCCGGAATCAATGCGCATCAGGTCGTGACCATTGCCGAGGCCATGAAGGAACTGGGGGCAAAGGAGATGGAGCTGTTGCCGTTTTCTCCCGGTCCAGGGCAAGCCGATGTTCCACCCCCGGCCACCCGGGTGCATATGGAGCAGATCGGCAAGCTCACCAGCCCGTTCCTGGCCACCACCATTCATCAGGTTCCGGTGACAGAATGCGGCTGCGACTGCGGTCCCGACTGCGGAACCGGGAGTGCCTGCGGCTGCTCCGCTGCAGCGCCTCTGCGGATCGGTCTGCCCAAACCGAGCGCCGAACGGCCCCGCGTGGCGGTAGCCAGTGCTACCGGAATGGATGTCGACCTCCATCTCGGTCAGGCCAAGACGCTGCTGATTTACGGTCCCCGGGCCGACGGGCTCACCTGTCTGCTCGAAACCCGTCAGGCCCCGGCAGCGGGCAGCGGCGAAACCCGATGGGAGCAGCTGGCCGATATCCTTCACGACTGTTTTGTCCTGCTGGCGGCCAGCGCCGGCCAGCGGCCGCGGGAAGTGCTCGCCAGTCGGGGGATCAGGGTGCTTGTCACCGAAGAAAACATCGAGGGTGCGGTCGATGTCCTCTACGGCGGCGGCAAGAAAAGCAGGTGTTCAGGTAAATAGTCTGTAGGGATTCAGGTCAAAGGCCCAGCCGTGGCCCGGAATCCGGATTACGTAGACTGCACCCCTGAAAGACTGCAGTCTAAACAACCTGACGAGTTGCTCAGTACCGATAACCAAACAACCCAAGAGTTACTTTTAAGAAAAAAAGGAATAACGACAATGGCTACCCCCGAAAAACAAATATTGGTTTGTCAGAGTTTCCGAGTCAAAGGCGATCCCAAGGGCCTCTGCCATAAGCAGACCGACGGTTTTCTCCAATACATCGAAGAGGAAATCCTGGATCGAGGTCTCGATGTCCAGGTAGTGGCCACCGGTTGCCTCAAGCAGTGCGAGTCGGGGCCGGTCATGGTGGTGCAGCCCGATAATTGGTGGTTCAAAGGCGTTACCAGCACCGAAATCATCGATGCCATTCTTGACGGTATTGAGGACGGCGAACCGGCTGCGGACTATCTCATCGAGTAGGAAGCGTACCCATGGTCACTCTGCGTGAAGCCCGGCAAGGGGATTTGGACGAACTGACCGCTCTGCTCCGGCTCCTCTTTACCATTGAAGCGGATTTCAGCTTCAATGAGCCCCGGCAGCGGAAGGGGCTCCTGATGATGCTGGACAACGACCGGGGCTGCGTCCTGGTGGCCGAAGAGGCCGGACAGGTCATCGGCATGTGCACCGGTCAGCTGGTGATTTCCACCGCCGAGGGCGGGCCGGCGGTGCTGGTGGAAGATATGGTGGTCGATCCCGCTCACCGGGGGCGTGGCGCCGGGCGCGCCCTGATCAAGGCCATGGCGGGCTGGGCCCAGGAACAGGGGGCAACCCGCCTGCAACTTTTGGCGGATAAGAACAATCCGCCGGCCCTGGCCTTTTACGAACGTCTCGGCTGGCGG
>Ga0209016_1003052_pt1 | contig 10343 bp, 9 predicted proteins | sample EPASupsiteSAE305_FD_187265 | JGI IMG/M metagenome (GOLD analysis project Ga0209016, IMG submission 187265) | Bioremediated contaminated groundwater microbial communities from EPA Superfund site, New Mexico - SAE3-05 (SPAdes) (version 2) | ecosystem: Environmental > Aquatic > Deep subsurface >...
CGTCACACTCATCTTCCCGATTTTTTAAGGTTAGGAATTATCCTGCTTTCACTAATATTTGTTCTCTATTATTATCTCTATTTACCAAAAACATTACGCTATGAACTACCCGAGAAAAAAGATTAATTTTTATCAGAAAAGAACTTTAGGAGAAAATATAACAGCTACATTCGACTTCCTGAAAGGTAATTGGAAGCCCATTGTGAAGTTATGTTTATATGTTTTGTTGCCTTTATCAATAGTGCAGGGGGTATTTATGAACAACTTCACCTCTACTGCGGTAGATGCTGTAATACATCCTCCTACTACGGTTGCAGCCTTAGAGGCATATAGCCCTACTATCGTTATAAATTACCTATTATTGGCACTCTTTTTTATGGTTGGACATAGTGTTCTTGCTGCTATTGTATATACAGTGATGCAGAAATATCAGAGCAGTGAAACATCAGAAATATATTCTGTAGCTGATATAAAGGATAATTTCATATCATTCATGAAGCAGTGCTTTGTCCTGATGGTATACGTTATGTTTATATCAATCGGATATTTGGCAATAGTAGGTACTCTGGCTTATTTATTTCCTTATTTGCTCATTTTAATTATCCCCGGAACAGTGGCTTTGATTATTCCCTTAACACTTATTTTCCCGGCTTATATATTGGGTGAAGGAAGCGGCACTAATAATGCGTTGAAGGAATCTTATAGATTGGGATTCCCTACCTGGGGCAAATTGTTTTTATTGGTTCTTGTTTTAGGAATAATTAGCAGTATAATAAAGACTGTTGCTCTTTTGCCCTGGTACATTGTTTTCTTTGTAAGTAAAATAATGGGGCAGGTAACCGGTGGAGTTGCAACATCAAACTCGGTATGGGTAGATTTTGTTACCTATGTTCTTGCTGCTCTTCAGGCTTTTGGTACTTATCTTGCCGGAATCTTCATTTTTGTTGGTGCAGCTTTTCATTATTTCAGTGCATTGGAAGCCAAAGACTCGGTATCTGTAAATGAAGACATTGACAATTTTGAGCAATTATAACTATTAGATGCACACTACGGATACTTTACTCTATGATACTGCAAAGATAGCGCGCTATCAGGCAGATAGTCATTTTGATTATAATTCACAGTTGGTTCACAAGAATTTTAATTTATACGAGATAGTTATAAATTGGTTCCGTGAGCTGATTCATAACCTTTTTGGAAGTGTGATTGCTGAGAAGTATTCCGGAACAATATTGGCTGTGATTTTTGTTCTGTTCATTTTATTGCTAATCTTCGTTGTTTATAAGAAACGGCCCGAACTTTTTTACAGAGAAAAGAAGTTTTTGAAATATAACGTGGAAGAAGAAACCATTTACGGGGTAGACTTTAACAGCGAAATAAACAATGCTTTGGGCCGAAAAGATTATCAACTGGCTGTTAGACTGGTTTATTTGGAGACATTAAAACATCTGTCCGATTTCAAATGCATAGACTGGCAGACTTATAAAACACCGACAGAGTATTTGTATGAAATGAAACGCAAAGGAGTGAGTGATGAGTTCCGCCAACTAACCAACCGTTTCCTGATGGTTCGTTATGGAAATTTTGAAGCAACGGAATCTACTTACGAAACGGTTAAAAATCTTCAGCAGATAATATGGAAAGGAGGAAATTGGTGAAAGGCAATCTTAAATTTATTGTTTTTATTCTGCTCCTTATCCCTGTAATGTTTTATTTTGAGCAAAGCTTTACCAAGGAATTTTCCTGGGATGCTTCTTTTAGCAAAAATGATAAACAGCCTTTTGGATGCTTCGTTTTTGATGATGTGTTATCTTCTTCCCTGAAAGGAAACTATTCGCTTTCGGATAAAACCTTCTTTCTGCTGAATAATGACTCAACTGCCAGGCCGAAGGCTTTTTTAGTTTTGTCAGATTATGCTTTTATGGATTCATTGCAATTCCGCTCTATGATAAGTCTTTTGCGAAAGGGTAATAAAATAATGTTTGTATCTTCCACTTTTTCGCCTTATTTAGTAGACTCATTGCGAATTACTGCTCATAATTCCTTTATAGCTTATAATGATGTAAAAGCGATGACACAGCATACAAGGAAAAGAAAACCATTGTTTCTGTGTAATTCAGCTTTGCCGTGCAAAGTTTACAGATTTTATCCCCAAATATGCACCGATTTTTTCTCGCAAGTTACTCCTGATGAACCAAAGATGAAGGATAAATCGAAAGATAAAAGGAAGCATACCTGGCTTTCGGAGATACCTTCTACCGTATTGGCAAAAAACAGAGAAGGCTTCCCTGTTGCTTTTAGCAAGAATGTTGGAAAAGGTGAACTTTTTTTGGTCTCAACACCCTTGTTATTTACCAATTACGGGATGTTGGATCAGCAGAATGCCGGTTACGTGTTTAGTCTGCTTTCTTACATGAAAGGAATGCCTTTGGTTCGTTTTGATTCTTCTGAGACCAAGAGTGAAGCAAAAGAAACGCCACTTCGCTATTTCTTAAGTCAGCCTCCATTAAGATGGAGTATTTACTTGTCTATGTTTGTACTGATTCTGTTTATGCGCTTCAATGCAAAAAGACGGCAACGGATTATTCCTGTTATAGAACCTCCGGTAAACACAACGCTCGACTTTATTAAACAAATAGGTACATTGTATCATCAGAAGAAAGATTACCTTGGAATATTGCGTAAAAAAAAGGTGCATTTTGCAAAAGCACTCAAAAAGGAAACCTACATAGATATTGAAGAGGAGACACTAACAATGGATCTTTGTCATAGACTATCCAACAAAACAGGAATGGAGGCGGAAAGAATTTACAAAATACTGAAAGAACTGGAGTTACTTCAGTATGATATACCGATTGATGAAAAGACCTTGAAAGATTATATTGACCGAATGAATGAAATTATAACTAATTCCAATAAATAACAGATTATGGAAGATACAACGAGCAGAATAGACTTGACTGAATTTTCGGAAAAGATCCGTGAACTTAAAAGCTGTATTGCGGAGACTATTGTGGGGCAGGACATAGCTGTGGACTTAATTCTTACCACCATACTTGCAAACGGACATGTTCTTATAGAAGGAGTGCCCGGAGTTGCCAAAACATTACTGGCGAAACTCGTTGCAAAGTTAATAGACGCTGATTTTTCGCGCATTCAGTTTACTCCGGATTTAATGCCTTCGGATGTGCTGGGAACAACTGTCTTTAATATGCAGAAAAATACCTTCGACTTTCATCGCGGACCGCTTTTTGGCGATGTGATTCTTGTGGATGAGATAAACCGTGCTCCGGCAAAAACTCAGTCGGCTCTCTTTGAGGTGATGGAGGAAAGGCAGATTACCATTGATGGCTCTACTTTTCAGATGGGCGATCTTTATACAATTCTTGCAACCCAGAATCCTGTAGAGCAAGAAGGAACGTATAAACTTCCCGAAGCACAGATCGACAGGTTTTTGATGAAGGTGACGCTTGATTATCCTTCTTTGGAAGATGAAGTAGCGATTCTTGAACGACATCATAAACAAACCGACTTTGTGAAATTGCGTAGCGTGAAGCCTGTGCTGAAGAAAGAAGAGCTTCTTTCATTAAGGAATCTGGTAAAACAAGTATATGTGGATGCCACATTACTTCGATATATAGCATTGATTATTCAACAGACAAGAACCAGCAAATCTGTGTATTTGGGAGCTTCGCCCCGTGCTTCTGTCTGTGTGCTTCAGGCGGCAAAGGCATTCGCCATATTGCAGGGAAGAGATTTTGTAACGCCCGAGGATATTAAATTTATTGCTGTTCCGGTGCTGCATCACCGCCTTTTGCTTACTGCTGAGGCTGAAATGGAAGGCTACTCTGCCGTAAAGGTTACCCGGAGATTAATTGATAAAGTAGAAGTTCCGAAATAAAAAATTATGTTTCTGACTAAGAGGTTTTATCTGTTTTGCATCGTCCTTATTCTGCTATTGGGAACTGGCTACATGGTTACAAGTCTGTTCCTTGTGGCACAAATCGGCGTGCTTGCTCTTATTCTGGCTGTGCTTTTCGATATCTGGCAGCTTTACTGGAGAAGTTCAATAAATGGTTCGCGCTCTTGTGCCGAACGCTTCTCTAACGGAGACGATAATCCGGTGAAGATTTATATTGAAAATAACTACCCGTTCACCGTCCATTTGGAAGTGATTGATGAGATTCCCGTTATTTTTCAGCGCCGCGATGTGGCTTTTCACCTGAGCCTGGATGCAAATAAGAGTAAAACGATAGAGTATAACCTCTGTCCGGTGAAAAGAGGGGAGTACTCTTTCGGAGTAATCCGCATTTTTACCAGCACTTCTCTGGGATTGATTGCACGCAGATATAATTGCGGCACTCCTGCTTCCGTGAAGGTTTACCCGTCATACCTGATGCTTCATGAATATGAGTTGATGGCGATGTCGAACAAACTCACGGAAATTGGAATTAAAAAGGTGAGACAGTTAGGGCATCATACAGAGTTCGAACAGATAAAGGAGTATGTAAAGGGAGATGATTACCGTACTATCAATTGGAAAGCCACTGCACGCAGGCATCAACTAATGGTAAATACCTTTCAAAGTGAAAGGTCGCAACATATATATAATGTTATTGACAAGGGGAGGGTGATGCAATCGGCCTTTCAGGGAATGACTTTGCTTGATTATGCCATTAATGCTTCACTCGTTCTTTCGTATATTGCCATTCATAAGGATGATAACGCCGGACTGATAACCTTTGAACGGCAGTTCGACTCTTTTGTTCCTGCCTCTAAAAAGGAGGGACAGATGCAACTATTGCTTGAAAATCTGTATAACCAGAGCACAACCTTTGGAGAAAGCGACTATTCTTCGCTCTATATTCATCTGAACAAACACATTAGCAAACGAAGTTTCCTTATTATCTATACCAATTTTGACAGTATTGTAGGTATGGGTCGTCAACTGAGCTACCTTCGTCAGCTGGCACGTCAGCATCTGGTGCTGGTTGTTTTCTTTGAAAATGCCGAGCTGAATACTTTTATAGAGAAGAATCCCGGCACTACTGAGGAGTATTGTCAGCAAACAATAGCCGAAAAGTTTGCTTTCGAAAAGCGGTTGGTGGTCTCTACCCTGAAACAACATGCCGTTTATTCATTACTCACCACGCCCGATAAATTGTCGGTCGATGTTATAAATAAGTATTTGGAGATTAAATCCCGCCATCTTATTTAGATGGTTAATATTTTACTTTTTATAACTTAGTAAAGATCACCTATCAAGTTAAATATAATGGTCTAAAGATGGAAGTCTTTGTGATGGAAATAAATTAGTCAATCTAAAGAATAATGAAAATAACAATTAAATTATTGGCTCTATTTTTTATATTCCAAGTTTCATCATCAGTGCAAGCTTCAGGCAAATGGGTGACCAAGAAAAAGACAGTGCCAATTTTAGAATGTATCAATAGGGATTTCTTAAATTTACTTGATAGTATTTTTATTCAAGATAAATATTGTCCATACTATTCTGATTCCCTTTGGCTTTCTATTAGGATATTGCATTATCCTGATAGAAATGAAATTTTTCAATTAGCCTTTGAAACAGGACCGGAAAGTCAGAAAAGTATTTTCCTTGCTAATAAACCAATAGGCTATTTTAAAATAGCAAAACACATTTGTTTTATTTATTTTAATATACCCAAGAGTTTATTTTCAGCCACTAAAAGAAATCATATTTTCCATTATAAAGAATATGTACCACCAAAAAAGCTAAAGAAAGGAGAAATCCCATTAATTATATCTTCCGATGATGATTCGTTTTCAAGTTGGATTTATGATTTTAATGGAAATAGATTTAAATTATTGGAAAGGAACTTATGCCAATAGAAATTCTTTTTAGGAAGAGAAAGAGGATAATTTACTGATTTTTTTAAGAATCTCATAACTATAAGGTTAATGCTACTCAAGCTTCTATTGCAGATGAGGGTTATACTTCTGATCAATATTATTTAGTTTCATCGTATGCGTATTGTGAGAATAATCTTTTAAACAAAATGGATCCAGATGGCAATAGTACCCGATATAATTGGAATGCAGGTAGTATGAAGATGAATTGGGTGATGAAGTTTTTTGGAGGATGTAAAAAGTGAATATGGGATGCCGTTTACTCATTACTCACTACGGCCGATAAATTGTCGGTCGATGTTATAAATAAGTATTTGGAGATTAAATCCCGCCATCTTATTTAGGCGATTAATATTCTATTGCTGATAACTAGCTATTCCATTCGCCAATAAATAAAATTCATTGGTGAATGGCTGAATTTTATTGGTGAATAATCCGGGAAGATTGGTGAATGGTTTTCAGAGAAACTAACTTTCTGTATTTTCTTTGTGTTTTGCAAACTATAAAGCAAAAGTAGAAAGCTACCATCACTCCCTCACTTTTTGTTGTAATATACTGAATATGAAATAACTAATGGGTGGTGGTAGCTTTTTTATCCATCACTTTACCCTCACAAAAAGGGGCATCCCTCACCTTTTTAAGCATAATTTGCTTATTTCAGATGTCTGCGTAAGTTGTAATGTAGGACTTCTGTTTTTATATTTTTGTACAAAGAGACAAGTCATTTCTTAAGCATTCTAAATTATGTTTGGACTTTGTTGATCAACAAAGTTCTTTTATACTAATATGTCCCAATAATATCAAATAATAATAATAATCTTTACTAGATATATGTATTATATTTCTTTATTTTATACATTTGTACATTATGTTCAAATTACAAGCGCGACTGGTAAAGGCTATGTAGAATATTATTCTAATGGTGGACTACTTATTTCTAAGAATTCAAATATTTGTACTCTTTATATAGTGAAAAGAAAATAATAATATATGAATAAGAAAAAAATAATATCGTCAATTATAAAAGTTCTTATTATAATTGTTCTTATTGTAATTGTTGTGATTGGTGGAATCATAGGATTCTGGTATCATAGCCATTTTTGGACATACTATTTCAATTATAGGATAGAAAGTGTAGATATGCGAGAAGTTGTGCTTGATGATTCTGCTTGTGGCAGCAAGACCTATCTTTTAACCCTTAAATGTAAGGAATGTAATCCAGAACGAAGGTGGATGGGTAGAATTCCACCTTTTGCACATGGCATTGCAGAAAAAGTGGAATCTATCGAGGTTATGGATTTTGAGAATAAGAATATATCCTCAGTATTCCAGGGTGTTGATAGGTATAAAAACGTTCCGTTGGGTTTTTTGTGTGCTGGAAATTATCCTCGCACTGTTCGTTCTGTTAGAGATTTAGATAGCTTAGGTAATTACATGAATCATTTAAAAGAAGGCTTGTGTTATAATTATTATAACAAAATAGATAGCTTATATTATGTTGGGGTGTTATATAGATTAAAATACAATCGTGGAGTTCCTAAGAATGTAGTCGTTAAATTAAAGGGAAAGACTTTACAGGCAGAAGTTGATACGGTACCTCTATATTTAAGTGTTTCATGTATAATACCTCAAGGTCAGGAACGAGCTGGTGAGGCAGAAGCAATTAGAAGTAGTTGGCATTACGATTTCGATTATAAAAAATAACTCTCTTAATTAATTCAAAAAGTATAGTATTAATATGAGATCAGATAAAAAATATATTTCACCGTTTGTAGCATTTTTGTTGCTGCTTTTAGTTGCTTTTTATCTTTCTTATCAAATAGGTAAAGATGCTGCCCATAGAGATGCTCGGATTAAAGCTGCAAGTGAAGTTAATCAACAGAAATAAGGAGGTCAAAGTAATACTTCTAGTGGGGGACTAATACTATTTCCAATATAAAAACAGTCCGTTGCAAGGATAAGCTTGCAACGGACTGAAATGTATTTTATCCTCCTAATTGAGGGATTCTGGACTAGTTATTAAGTAAGGTTAATCAACCTGACCCAATGAATTCCCATATTCCATTTCTCCTTGAACAACAAAGAGAATATCTTCGGGATTAAACTCTCCCATACCATCTTTTTTTGCCTCTTTTACGATGTATTCCACGATTTCGTCCTGATCGATATTTACATATCCATCAGCATCCGGCTGTGCATCCAGACATCCGCTTGTAGAATAGTAATCCACCATCACGTCGAGGAAATAATAGAGCTCATCGTCAGTAAACTTGTCTTTCAAGTCTTGTGGCAAAAAGTTCTTAATGAATTCAACGGTCTTTTCGTCGTCTTCATCTTCCAATAAGAAATCATCTTCTAAGCCCATAATCTAAGTTTGTTTTGAGAGTCTTTATAAAATTTATTATTGAATTACAGTAAAGAATCAATCTTTGCCTGGAAAACAGATTTCGCAGCAGCTCCAACTTGTTTATCAACAACTTCGCCATTCTTAATAAACAATACAGTAGGAACATTACGGATTCCGAATTTTGATACTAGATCGTCGTTCTCTTCAATGTCACATTTCCCAATAGTTACTTTTCCTTCGTATTCTGCAGCTAATTCTTCGATTGCAGGTCCTATTTGTTTGCAAGGTCCGCACCAGGTTGCCCAGAAATCTACTACTAATGGTTTTTCGCTTTGAAGTAATTCTTCAAAATTATTGTCTGTTATTGCTAATGCCATAATATTATCCTTTTTTTATTAAACGTATATGATGCAAATATAATATTAATTAATATGATATTCAAGTTCGGGATGTTCATTTATATAATTGACGATTTTTTTTCCAATAGATAATTTAGTGGAACGAGCCATAAATTCAACCGAATAATTTGATTCATCATCAAAGATTTTAAAGAAAAGTTCTGTCTTTCCCGGACTTTCATTGCTTAAAATAGAGAGTTCTGTCACAACCTGCTGATCTAAAGCTTTCAATGGGATAAAGATTGTCATCTTTTCTATTAATGTATCCTTTACATCGGGAAGCAGTTCCATAGATGTTATTTTAATATCCAGCTCGTCGGGCTTCCATTGACGTGGCTGACAACGGCCTTTGATATATAAGAACATTCCCACAGAAAGGAAGTTGCGCCATTCAATATAGTCGTTGCCGAAGAAAGGCAGTTCATTGGATCCGGAGAAGTCTTCAAACTTGACTATTGCATAAGGCTTTCCTGTTTTTCCCATACCTTCTCGAACGTTTGTTACTATTCCTCCAAAGGTCAGCTCCTTGTTGGCAAGGGATGCCCTGTCTGAGAAATCTACCATTTTGGTATTACATACATCCTTTAAAATAATAGAGTACTCATCAAGTGGGTGAGCTGAAAGGTAGATACCAACCAATTCTTTTTCTTTATTAAGACGTTCAAGGTCGCTCCATCTTTCTGCGGGCAATATTTCGGGCGTTGCAATATCGATAACATTATCTCCGCCGAAAAGAGAATTCGCAGCTTGTTCTCTGTCCAGCTGATACTTGTTTCCGTAACGGACCAGTGTTTCAAGGAACGTTTCTCCTTTTGTATTTGCAGCAAAGAATTGTTCTCTTTTTAATTCAGGGAAATTATCGAAACCACCGGCTAGAGCAATGTTTTCAAGGTTCTTCTTGTTGCAGGCGGTTAAGTTTACCCGCTGAACAAAATCGAAAATTCCGGCAAACGGACCATTTTTCTCTCTGTCTTCTATAATTGCTGCCACGGCATTTTCGCCTACACCCTTGATAGCTCCCAGTCCAAAGCGAATATTCCCCTCTTTGTTAACCGTGAATTTCAGATTACTTTCATTTACATCCGGTCCCAGAACAAGAATCCCCATTGCTTTACATTCGTCCATGAACCTTGTGATATCTGTAATATTTGAGATATTCCGGCTCAGAACGGCAGCCATATACTCGGATGGGTAGTTGGCTTTTAGATATGCAGTCTGATAAGCTACCCATGAGTAGCAGGTTGCATGAGATTTATTGAACGCATAAGAGGCGAACTTTTCCCAGTCTCCCCAAATCTTTTCAAGAACTTTAGGGTCATGACCGTTTTTCTGTCCTCCTTCCAGGAACAGAGGTTTCAGGTGATCCAGCTTATCTTTCAGCTTTTTACCCATTGCTTTACGCAATGTATCCGATTCTCCACGGGTAAAATTCGCAAGAAGTCTGGATAAAAGCATCACCTGTTCCTGATATACCGTAATACCATAAGTATCTTTAAGATACTTTTCCATTACTGGTATGTCATATATAATGGGTTCACGACCATGTTTACGGTCGATGAACTGAGGGATATAGTCCATTGGCCCCGGACGGTAAAGCGCATTCATCGCGATAAGATCCTCGAAAGTACTAGGTTGAAGCTCTTTCAGGTATTTTTGCATACCGGGCGACTCAAACTGGAAGGTCCCGATAGTTCTTCCTTCACTATATA
>Ga0209016_1003056_pt1 | contig 10336 bp, 8 predicted proteins | sample EPASupsiteSAE305_FD_187265 | JGI IMG/M metagenome (GOLD analysis project Ga0209016, IMG submission 187265) | Bioremediated contaminated groundwater microbial communities from EPA Superfund site, New Mexico - SAE3-05 (SPAdes) (version 2) | ecosystem: Environmental > Aquatic > Deep subsurface >...
AAAATAACAAGCCGGTAGCGGTTTGGGTTGTAATTCCTTTTAAATTTGAACTAAGAGGCAATTAATTTCTTTGAGTTCAATTTTTGTTTATTTTGGATATGCAGCGGGAATTGTTTTTTTTCTCATTGGATTAATTATGCTCTCGGGATTGATTTTTCCGGAAGACATTCCCGCTAAACTTAAATACGTTATGGGCATTACTTTGGTGTTGTATGGAATATACAGAGTGACTTCCACCTACTTCAAATCAAAACAGGATGCAAGATTATCAGAGAAGAACAATGAAACAACAAAATCTAATATATTGCCTTAAGATTTCTTTTCTTTTACCCATTGTTTTGGTCGTTTTCGGCTGTCAGGAAAAAAAAATTTCACCGGTAAAAGGAAATTTAAAAGCCTATGCCGATGAGTCGGTATATAATTTGATACTTAAAGAGAAAGATACTTTTGAGTCTTTATATCCGGACGCAAAAATTTCTGTTGAACCGTTAACAGCGAGAGAAGGAATTGCGAAAATTCTTAACAAAGAAATTAAGATTTTTATTTGTTCGAGAGATTTTAACAGAGAAGAACTTGAGTTTATTAAGAAGCAGCAATCAGGTTTAGAGTCTTTCAAATTCTGTTATGATGCCGTTGTAGCGATAGTGGCAAAAGAAAATTCTCTTACCCAAATAAGGTTGGACGATCTTAAAAAAGCGCTGCTTGGAGAGAAAAAAGATTTTACTATCATAATACCGCAAAAAAATTCCGGCGTTTATGAATTTCTGAAGACGGATATTTTGGAAGGAAAAGAACCTTCTTCAAGCGTTAAAATTGTTGCCAGTGAATTTGATGTAAAAGAACAAGTGTTAAAAAATAAAAATTCAATCGGCTTAATGGGATTGAATATCTTAAAAGATACAAGCAGTGTGACAATCTTAAAAATTGGTTACACCAGAAATACTTTAGAACCGGAAAATTTTTATCAGCCGCATCAGGCGTACATGATAAATGGTTCGTATCCTTTAACGAGAACAATTTATGCATTGTTGAACGAAATTGGATTAGGTTTGGCATCCGGATTTGTTACCCACTTAACAAGTTTTCAAGGACAGGAAGTTGTAAAAAATAGTAATTTAGGACCGGCAGCAATTCCGGTAAAATTAATTTCAGGACAAAAATGAAAGTACCAATGAAAAAAACATTCATCCCCATAGTTCTTTTCGTAATCTTCATTGGGCAAATGCATGCTCAAGATAAAGTTAAAACTGCTGAAACGGCAATTAAAAATAAAGATTACCCTACCGCTATGAAAATTGCTCAAGAGTTTCTTGATATAGATTCAGCAAAAACCGCATTGCATATCTTAATTAAAATTGAGTCCAACAACGTAGTCACTAAAGAGTTGTATGAGATGATAGGCGACTCCTATGCAAAACAAAAAGTTGTAGAACTTGCCTTGTTAAACTATGAAAAAGTCGAGGCGATGGATTCGCTTAATAAAAATATTAAGTTCAAAATTGCCGAACTGTTATATAAAGAACAACGCTATACAGATGCGGTAAATAAATACTTACAGATTGTTTCTATCGATAGCGCAGATACCGCCGCCTTATACAAAACCGCAAATATTTTTTATTTAGCCGGCAAAGCTGATAAGAGCAATTACGCTAATTCAGCAATCTATTTTGAAAAATATTTTTATTACGTTAAAAACAATAACGACGCTTATTCCAAAGCTGCAAAGACAAATATCGAAATAAGAAATTATCAAAAAGCATATGATTATGCCCATTTTGCCGCCGAAAAAGATAAAAACAATAAAGATGTAGTAAAGATAATAGCTGTGGCAGCAGCTTGGTTGGGTAAATATGAGGAGTCACTGAGCAATTACAGCAACATCGAAGATTCTATGCTAACCAAAAGCGATATAAAGGATTTTATTGGTGCCGGAAGAAATTATGAAGCAGCAAAGAAAGATTCCATAGCTTTGATTTACTACGGGAAAGCTTTTAAGATAGATAGCGCCTATGTTGATAGTACATACAAAGATGTTAATTGGAGCGTTGCAATTCTTAATTACAAATTGGGAAACTTTGATATCGCAATAGAATTTTTTGATAAATTTTTGGCAAATAAACCAAACTTTGAACCGGCTATTAGGTTTAAAGCTTTTGCCTATTTACAGAAAAAAGATTATAACAAAACAAGGGAATATTTGTTAGAAGCTGTTGCCTTGAACGACTCATTGGTTGATTCTTATTACTGGCTGGCTCAATCTTATAAGGGAGTAGACTCCCTCGGAAGAGCCGCCGAAGTGATGGAAAAAATGATTTCGGTCTGCATGGGAAATGAAAAGCTTAATGAAAAAAAACTGGGAGAGGCATATGAATTTTTGGGACAAACAGCTTTTGAAAAAAAGAATTATGGCGGCTCAATTCCATATCTTGCGAAAGCGCTAAGTTATAAATCCGATAATTTGACGGTTACATTTATGTTGGCAAACTCCTACAACATGGTCAAAGATACGGAAAACGCTAAAAAATATTTCTATAAAGTGTTAAATCTGGCATCCGATAGATCGATGGAATATGAAAACGCCTATAAAAATCTAAGAGCCATGGGAGAACTTCCTCCCAAACCGCCGCGCAAATAGGTTTAATTATTCGCGGTAAAGAGAATGATATTTCTTAATTAAAAAACTAACAAATTATTTAACAAAAATATTAGGGCACAAAATGAATTATCAAAAATTAGTAAAATTGCTTCCGGTTCTTTTGGTGGTTTTGTTTGTATCATGCGGAAAAAAAGAACCGCCAAAATTAACTTTCCAATTTCAAGGTTATGAAAATCCTACTCTTCGTTATCACGTCGAATATCCAAAGGGATGGATACTAAATCAGGAATCGGGAAAGTTAAGACTTCTTTCTTCCCAAGATGCTTATGAAAAATTGGTTGATCCCACATCAAAAAGTTCTATTGGTGCAGTTATCTTTGTTTCCGCCTCAAAAGATACTCTTGGCGGTGACTTGCAAAAGTTTTATGAATCAACTTTAGCTGTTGACAAAGACAAAGAATCAATTGAAAAGTATGAAGAAGTTACTGATGTAAAAGTTGGAGACAAAGCGGCAAAACGCCTTTACTATCGGTTGAAATATGATAAAGCAACAATAAAAAGAGTTGAGAAATATTTGGTTACAGCCGATACACTTGACTTCACAATAGAATTTATAAGCTTCAACGAAATGTTTGAAAGTTATAAACCGGCGGTTGAAAAACTAATTTCCACTTTTGGTTTTCCTAAAAAGTTAGAAAAAGGAGTAGATGCCGGAGAGAAGCCGTCTGAATCATTTTCTACTTATAACAATGCTCTTTACACTATTGAGTATCCGGATAATTTTGACATCAAAGCTGCGAAAAAAGGCGAAACCGGATCAGTAGTTACTTTTAGCGGCTATCGTTTAGATTGTACCTTTGTCGTTGATATTTTTCCTTCACAAAATTTAAGCGTGGAAAAAGTGTTTGACCAAAACAAAGGAAAATATCCCGGCGCCGGTGGACAAAAAGAAACGACAATAAATGGTTTGAAAGCTATTTATCTTAATTATGCCGGCGCTGCCAACATTGGCAGCCGCGCTTACTTCGTAGTTAAAGGAGACAAGGTTTACCGGTTAACTTTAAATTGGTTTAAACCCCAAGAAGCGGATTATCTTGCAGCATTTGAGAAGATAGCGACTTCCTTAAAGGTAAAATAAGTTTTTCTTACAAAGGCTGACTAAAGTTTTTCTTGTTTTCGAGCGAGACATTAAACGTCAGCCTTTTTCTTTTTAAAGAAAATAATTTGGATCGTTAGTAAAAATCATCTGCAGCGGCATACTGTGCAAAAAGGTAAGAATATTTTAAGCATGTCGAAACAGAAATCAGAAGTAAGGACTCACATTTAAGAAAAATAAACGGTTTTATTATTCCTTAGATACCAGGTAAAAACCATAAGGAATTCACTATTTTTTCATACACGAAAAACTCTTTCTTCAACTACAACCAAGATTGAAGAAGATCATTTTATCACCATACAAAGGAGCGATATGAGAACTCTCTTTTCATTTGCTTTACCGATTTTCTTTTTTTCAGCGATCGGTTTAAGCGGTAATGCGGCAACCAAGCCGTTTCCCTATCCAATTGAACAACACAAAATGTCGAATGGATTAAATGTTGTCACTGTAAAATTCGACAGCCCCGGAATAGCGTCATTCTTCCTCATTGTCCGCGTCGGTTCGCGGAACGAAGTTGAAGAAGGCGTAACCGGATTCGCACATTTTTTCGAGCACATGATGTTCCGCGGAACGGAAAAATATGATAAAGACAAATACAACGAAGAATTAAAAGCGATTGGCGCATCTGCTAACGCAAACACCTCTCTTGATAGAACTGTATATCACATGACCGGCAACGCACAAAAGTTGGAAAAAATGTTTGAGCTTGAATCGGACCGTTTCCAGAATTTACATTACCCAATTCACGATTTTAAAACAGAAGCCGGTGCGGTTAAAGGCGAATACACAAAGAACATCGCTTCACCATTTGCTCAATTGGAAGAGAATATCGCCAACACCGCCTTTGATTCTCACACATATAAACATACTACAATGGGATTTTTAAAAGATATTATTGATATGCCGAATCAATACGATTATTCTTTGAAATTTTTCAATCGATTTTATAGACCGGAATACACAACGCTTTTAGTTGTTGGCGATGTAACTCCGGAACAAGTAAACAAACTTGCGGAAAAATATTTTGGGAAATGGGAACGCGGAAATTATGAGGCGAAAATTCCCGTTGAACCGGAACAAAAAACTGCAAGGTACACGCATCTTCAAAACAGCAGCATTCCCCCTTACGTTAGTTTAAATTTTAAGGGACCTGGTTTTAATGCTGAAAGCATGGATTCTCCATCGCTTGATATTTTGTGCACAATATTGTTTTCACAAAATTCAAAACTGTACCAAAAACTTGTTCTTGAAGAGCAAAAAGTCCGCAGCATAGACGGCGGAATTTATGACACGCGCGATCCCAATTTAATCTCGATTGATGCTTCGATTGTAAAGAAAGAGGATATGCAATATGTAAAAGATGAAGTAATGAAAACCATCGATGCCGTGAAAACAAACGGTGTTGATGAAAAGATGCTCACAGAAACAAAAGTAAGATTGAAATACAGCTTTGCGATGGGAATAGATAATCCTTCTTCAATTGCAAATATTTTAAGTCACATTATTCAACTTACCGGCGATCCGGAATCTATAAATCATCTTTATGAAAATTATGAAAAAGTAACTGTGGAAGATTTAAAAGCAGCGGCTAAAAAATATTTAACCGCCGAAAGACTAACCATCGGTACAATCTCGGCTGATATTGAAGGAGGAGTAAAATAATGAAAACAGTAATACTTGGAATTTTACTATTCGGTTCATTGCTTGCTCAAGAAGTAGTTGAATTAAAACTGCCGAACACAAACAAAGTAACTATCAAATTGATGTTCAAAAACGGTTCGGTATGCGATCCTGCCGGAAAAGAAGGATTAATGTATCTAACTTCCGCATTGATAACACAAGGCGGAACGGGTAACTTAACTTATGCCGATATTCAAAATAAAATTTATCCATGGGCGGCAGGATATTCTTCATCGGTTGATAAAGAAGTTTCTATTTTCACGTTTGAAGTGCATCAAGACTTTCTAAATGATTTCTATCCAATTCTAAAAGGATTAATTCTTAATCCTTCATTCTCTCAAAATGATTTTGACCGCGTAAAAAGAAATCAACAAAATTATGTTGACCAGGTTATCCGCGCTTCTTCCGACGAAGAGTATTCAAAAAAAGCGTTGGAAGATTTTCTTTTTAGAGAAACAAAATATCAGCACATGGTTCAAGGAAAAACCGAAAGTGTAAAAGCGATTACATTAGATGATGTAAAAAATCAATACAAGGATTTCTTTACGAAAAATAATTTGATGATCGGAATTGCCGGAAATTATTCAAGCGAATTTCTTTCAACTTTGAAAAAAGATCTGCAAAATCTTTCCGCAGTAAAGCCAGTGCTACCTGCACAAACACAACCGAAAGCACCAAAGGGAATCAATGTTGAAATCATTCAAAAGGATAATGCGTTTGGTTCTGCAATATTTGCCGGATTCCAGATGAACCTTACACGAAAAGATAACGACTTCGCTGCGATGATGGTTGCAAATTCATATCTGGGCGAACATAGAAAATCTTACGGACAACTGTATCAAAAACTGCGCGAAACCCGTTCGATGAATTACGGAGATTACTCTTACATCGAATGGTATGATAACGGCGGAAGAAACATGCTTCAACCCGCTGGAACTCCACGAACGACAAATTATTTTTCGTTTTGGATTCGCCCTGTGCAAATTGCAAAACAGTTGAAGAATCAATACAAAGAATTAGAAGATATTAAAATCGGGCATGCGCATTACGCAATTCGTTTGGCTGTTCGCGAAATTGATAATCTTGTAAAGAACGGAATGACAAAAAAAGATTTTGAAGCGACCCGCACATTTTTAAGAAGTTATATTAAACTCTATATTCAAACTCCTTCAAGCCGTCTTGGTTATTTAATGGATTCAAAATTTTACGGCAAAAAAGATTACGTTAACGAGATGGATAAACAACTTGCAAAACTTTCCCTTGCAGATGTGAACCGCGTAATTAAAAAATATTGGCAGACAGAAACTATGTGCGTTACGATTGTAACCGATAAAAGTGAAGCGGAGCCGCTTGCAAAGAGCTTAAAAGAAAATCTCGTTTCACCAATGAGTTATTCAAACATCGTTAAAGCCGGATTGCCGAAAGAAGTGCTGGACGAAGATGATGCGGTAGCGAATTTTAAGTTGAATATTAATGAAGTGAAAATCATTAATTCGGCTGATACGTTTAAATAGTAGAAAATATTAACACAATGGGACGCAGATTTTTTAAGATTTGGTTAAGATCCGTTAAGATTATTATAAAAAATCATAAGGATCTTAACAAATCTGCGTTCTATTTTTAAATTTAACCATACCCGCTCAACTCTTCTTAAACAACACATCAAATTTTATTGACTTATACTTTAACAAATCTTCAAGCATTCTGCGGCTTTCAATTACCGTAACGGAAGGGTCTAAATACTGTACCAGATCGTCCTGCGGATTTTCCATTTCGATATAAATTTTTGCATGCTGGTTTAACTTCTTAATGCGGGAAAGAAGGTGCAGGGTTTTTACATCGGGGTCTTTAAAACGGATATTGGCAAAAACGAAAATAAAATCGGCGTACTTTATATTTGCTTTCTTTAGATTAAGCGGATTGATGGGGACGCCTCTTACAAAATAGTGTTCGGGATAAGGATTGGTTTCAACCAGATCAGTAACAATCACCATTTCCTTTTCGGTAAATCCTTCGTGAGATTGAAGTTCCTGAATCAATTCATCTGCAAAAGCCGTGTACTCACAGATAACGATATGATTTTTGCAAGCGACTTGAGCTAATCCCCGAATGTGCTTCTCAAACGATTGATGCACAGATTCAGCAATAATAGTGATGATATTCGTATAAAAGAATACACCTACAATAATAGAAACAATTGCGGAGAGTCTTCCGATTGTAGTTACAGGGTAAACATCGCCGTAACCAACCGTGGTAGAACTGACCATCCACCACCAGACAACATCAAAAAAAGAATGAACATGCGGATTGACGCCAATCTCGGTATAATAAAAAATAGTTGTATTGATGGCAAAGCTTACCACTAATACAATCATTAAGAAATATATTCTAGACTTCATAGTAACCTTTAAGTTAGGAGCAAAAGTTCATAAATTTTTTCCACAATATAATCGGGTTTTTCCTTTTCTAAAATATTTTTCGATCGATAACCCCAAGTAACAGCGCAAGTTTTTGTTTTTGCGTTCTTTCCACACTGCACATCAAGTTCAGAATCTCCGATCATCATAGTTTGCGTCGGCAAAACAGAGAGAGAGTTACAAATATGCAACAAAGGCTCCGGTGAAGGCTTAACCTCTATTCCATTTCTTCGTCCCATTATTTCATCAAAATATTTATCCAAGCCAAAGTGATGAAGAATGTTTTGCGCTTGATCTTGCGATTTAGTGGTGAGCAGTGCGATTTTCTTACCATCTTTTTTCAGATCTGAAAGAGTCTTTTCTACATCCGGATAAAGTTTTGTTGTGTCGATAAAATCAAAATAAATTGTTTTGTACACATTAATAAATTCTTCAACATCATCAACGTGAATGTTCAAGTCATCAAAGATCGTTTGAAAATGCTCGCCGATCCGCTTATCTAATTCTTCTTTCGGAAGATGTACAGTGCGACCAAAATGCTCAAATGTTTTTAGCGTTGTTTGGTGAATTGTTTCGGATGATTCGGTTAAGGTTCCGTCCAAATCAAACACAAAGAGTTCAAGGTTTTTTATCATGATAATTAGTTCTCAGCTTTTATATAAAATAATCTTCGGGAATAATTTTTCTACCGGCGTATCCGCTTGCGGGATGATGATAATAACTGATCGTCTCTTCATCACTGCGCCAGCAAAGAAAAACTTCTTCTCCGTCTATCACGGAAGGAAAATCAACTAAACCGAGCGAAAAATCCCAATCTTTATAGTAGCACCCAACGTCAAGCAATTCTTTTAAATAGACCTGCATATTTTTTAAGCGCTCGGGAATTTCGGGATTCAATTGAACATCACCACCAACTTGATCCATTAAAAGCTGAATCTCTTTTCCTTCGCGCAAAATATCTTCAACAATTTTTTTTACCAGCGGAAGCGTCTTAACCGCTTCTTTCGGAGTGAAATATTTTATTTCTGCCATTTTTATTTCGCTTTCACAAAATATGCTTTACAATTTTCTTGCAACCACCACTACGGTTTTTAGTTTATCAACCACCGAGGAAGCATCATTCATAGCCTCAAGATAAACAATATAAATGCCTATACGAAGCGGGTTGCCGTCATCAGCTAATCCATCAAAAACAACGGAACCCGATTGCCCACTTGCCTGATTGTTCAAAAGCGTTCTCACTAATCTTCCTTTCGAATCGAAGACCTTAATTCGCGTTTGTGATATTGCCTGTGATAAATTGAAATTGATAATTGTAAAATCTTCAAAGCCGTCGTTGTCGGGAGAAAAAGGATTCGGCAAAACGGAAATGTTTGCGGCTGTGTTTGTATTAGTTGTGAAAATGCTGTTTTGTTTTCCGGGAGTTGCGCCGCTAACCGCAACCGAAGTGCTCCAATTGCCGCTCAAGTTACCGTCAATGGTTGGATTTATTCTTTCAATTGATCTGTTGTTCGTGTTTACAATATTTTTGTTGTGCCATTTATCCGAATAAAAAATTGAATCGATACTGCCGCCGAAAATATTTTTAAGCAGAATCAGTTCGCCTGTATTTGTAAAGCCAAGCGATGATTCATTAGCAATTGAAATGTTCGGAATCGAAAGCAGCTCGGGATACTTTTTTAGTATGATAGAATCCGCGGCAAGAATGAAAAAATTATTTGGTGAAACAACAAATCCCGTTTGCGAAAGTTTAAAGAAATTTCCCTTTTCATCTTCAATACGCCAGCCGCCGATGTTTATTGAATCGTTCGAAGTATTTTGAAACTCAACAAACTCACTGTTGCCGGTATCCGGATCAAACAAAATTTCATTTACAACAATCGCATTTCGATTGACGTTTTGATTTGGAAGAAGATTTTCTCCTCCGGCTGAATTTCCGTTTACCGCAAGCGAAGTAATCCAGCTCAGACTATCGTTTGCTCCGCTGATGTGTTCAATTGAAAAACCTTTTTTGCCTGCCCAAGTAGATTTGTAATGCATTCTATCAATCAAGGCATCGCGGAAATCGTAAACATGAATACCGTCTTCCGTGTTGCTAAGCGAAGGAAGATTAACCGGAATAAATTTTATGTTTAGCGTGGGATGATACGAATTGAAAAACGAGACTGAGTCTTTTGCAAGCACAACAAGTTCGTTTGGTGAAAGATAAAAATCGTTGTAGGTAATTTTTACTTTTGTCGGAGTAGAAAGCGAATCGGATATCGACCAATTTTTTAAGTTGATTGAATCCTTCGCCACAAGTTCGATCCATTCAGGAGCGTTATCATTCGGATTGTACATCACTTCATTTATAATGAGCGCTTGTTGTTGGTATCCTGGTTCAAAATATTTTTCGGCATAATTGTTAAGCGTGTCTTCATCATCGGTAAAAATAACTTTTGCGGCAAACAAAGTCCGCTTTGAAATTGAACCGTCCGTTGCGGCAAA
>Ga0209016_1003057_pt1 | contig 10333 bp, 10 predicted proteins | sample EPASupsiteSAE305_FD_187265 | JGI IMG/M metagenome (GOLD analysis project Ga0209016, IMG submission 187265) | Bioremediated contaminated groundwater microbial communities from EPA Superfund site, New Mexico - SAE3-05 (SPAdes) (version 2) | ecosystem: Environmental > Aquatic > Deep subsurface >...
TTGTTGCCGATGAAGAGGGGGATTGGGCGTTCCACTGCCACAAAAGCCATCATACGATGAACGCTATGGGGCATGATGTGCCGACCATGATCGGCGTCGACCATCAAGGGCTGAGTAAAAAAATCTCACAGCTCATCCCAGATTACATGGTGATGGGGGAAAGAGGCATGGCCGATATGACCGAGATGGAGATGCCGCTTCCGGACAACACGGTTCCCATGATGACGGGAGAGGGGCCGTTCGGTTCTGTCGAGATGGGCGGGATGTTCAGTGTCGTGAAAGTTCGGTCCGGTCAGCAGCCTAACGATTATTCGAACCCCGGATGGTTCAAACATCCCAAGGGAACAAGAGCCTCTCAGTATAAGCAGAAAGTGAAAGAACCAACCCGTTCCCGGTCTGCAGGTCGGCAATCCATGCCCCGTAAACAAAAACCTGTTGAGAATGTCGAGGTGCAAATCCGCAAGCCGATTCGACGCGTGGATCATTGAGGTGTTGCAGGTGAGGTTCTTATTCCAATTTACTTTCAAGTTGGCATGTATTTGTAGGGTGCACAGTGTGCACCACCATGCTTTTGCTGGTGCGCACAGCGCACCCTACACAAAACGGAGAGTCAGCTTGAATGCAAATGCGAATTATTAGCGAAACAATGTATTTTCAGGTGTTTATAACGTCTAAAGAATCGTTGTTTGCAAAGGAGGCCGCCCATGAAAAAAAATGCATTTATCTTGATCGTTGCTCTTTTTGCTGGCGTATGTGGTGGGGTTATCGATGGTGCAGCGCAAACAGCCAAGGAAAATCAAGAGCAGAGCGAGACAGTGGACAAAACCGCAGATATGACCCAAGGGGAAGTGCGTAAAATCGACAAAGAGGCAGGGAAATTGACTCTAAAGCACGAGAGGATCGCCAACCTGAACATGCCGCCGATGACCATGGTGTTCAGGCTGAAGAATAAAAGCATGTTATATAACATTCAGGTGGGCGACAAAATCCTGTTCAAAGCTACAGAAAATAATGGCTATCTCACGATAACAGAAATCAAATCAACAGTGTCCGATTACGAAAAAATACAAGCGAAATAACTTTTTGATTTTTGGGTAATAAATAAGCAAACCTGTCTGTAATCGATTTGAAAAGTTATCCAACGCCCAGACCTGGTCGGTTTGGAAATTCCCGCAATCCTCGACTACTGAAAAGCTTCTCGCCACTTTCGAAAACGGAACGAAGCCACCCTTGGGTGGCTTTTTTGTTTCGATCAGCACCTCGCTTGAGGGACAATGCCGGCAGAAAAATTTCTCCAAAAATTAAAGAGACTCCGCATGTTGCTTATTGACTTTTTCTTACACCAATGTATAAATTTTATTTTCAAACATGACGGATTCGCAAAAAAAATACGTATTTTTGACCTTTGTTGAACTTGTAACTATCTGAATTTACAGCGGTCGAATTTACAAATTTTGACTTTTCGCGAGATCGTCAAGTATCAATTTTTATCGTCGTTTAAAGGAGAAAAAATGCATAAGATCGACCCTGATGAATGTCAATTTTGTGGCGCATGTGTAAGCGCCTGTTCTGCTGATGCAATCATCCATCCTCCTGGAAAAAATTACTATGAGATAACTGAGGACTGTCTTGATTGCGGCTCGTGCGAAGCCGAATGTGGTTTTAATGCAATTATTACGGGCGCTACCGAGTAAATCGAATTTACTTATCCGGCTATTCTGAAACGGCCAGCCAAATTTACAACGCACCTGAATCTTCTCAGGTGCGTTGTAAATTCAACTTTAGGTTTATATTTGGTGTGGATGCCGTACAGATCTGCTTCCTATTTGAGTTCATACCCCTTGGCGTACATGCATTTTTTCACGATATTATCTTGCATGAAAGATCGTTCAAGCCCGGTGTCGCCATCGAGATGCAGTGTTTGGGTAGACAACGAAGCTTCTCGCTGACATTTTGCGAAATCCTGATCGAACCGTTCTTGATTCATTCCGGATTTTGTCCAAACATTCGGCTTGGCACATCCAGCGAAGGCGACTGCAACAACCACCGCCCATGCACACAAAGGCAACCCCATATATCTATTCAATAAATTAGTCATTTAAGCCACCATCACCCATCAGTGTTTTTTGCACGTTTCCTTTTCATCCATCCCCAAGAAGGTCCGTAGCCAATTAGGCGGCACGAACATTGACAGCACGTCATGACATTCCTACATTGATCCTAGACTAGAACACGTTGCGCCTGCCATGCCTAGCGGGAAAGGAGCAATTTTTAATGGACCGATTGAAGCGCCCTCGAGCAAAAGGTGAATATCATGAAATATACATGCATGAACTGTGGATCGAGTTCACACAAACCTCACGAACTGTGCAACCCTACCAGCGATAACTTTGACATGAAATTTTGTGCCGCCTCTACCGATCAGCCGTGTGAGGAGAAAATGCCGTCAATGCATTTTAGATGCGATTCATGCGGCGGTTTGTCGCCGGATGTCGAACACTTGTGCAGCCCAAGAGCGATTTGATTCAATTCATTTTTCCATTATCTCCTCAACCCAGGACAAGGCCGCCATAACCTGGGGGAATCCTATGGTGGACACCAAAAGCAGCAGGGCGTGACGGATTTCCTCAGGGCTTGCTCCGGCCTGCAAGGCTCTACGCGTGTGGGAACAGACAGCTCCTTCCGATTTTGAGGCGGCGGCGGCCGCCAACTGGACCAGATGAGCCGTTTTCTCATCGATGGGGCCAGCCTTGCGCAAGGTTGTCCCAAGTTGTTCCACCGCATTGAAAATCTCTGGATATTTTTTGTTCGCCTTCTTGTAGAAACTTGGCTTGCCATTGTCAGGTTCAAACACTTTATTGCTCATCACTCCTCATCTCCTTGTTTTATTTTAAATTCATGCAAACCTATTCCCAGTCATTTGCTCTGTCGCATTCAGTCGTCCATGAGCCAGACAAACGCACTCTTCTCAAGCCGGCCAACCGTTTGATTTCATTGTTCGCCCTTGGCGATCAACAACGAAGCATTCATACCCTGGCCGAGCATTGACGTACCGTATTCCGACCTCCGGCTCCATGACAAAGACAGCGGTCGAGAGAATATCGGCATCCATAGCGGTGGGAGCCATAACCGTGACGCTGGTCGACAGGTGCGGCGATTGCCCTGTCTTACCGTTGACAATATGGTGAAACACCTTCTCTTTGTCATAATACACTTCGTAATTGCCGGATGTTGAGACCGCGCCCTCGCGCAGGTTGAGGACATCGGGATATTCCTTTTTTTTCGTCGGATCCTGAATGGCAACAATCCACGGCGCGCCCTTTGCGGCTGATCCACTGACTCGAATCTCCCCTCCGCCGTCGACCAGGTGATTGACAACCCCGTTTGCAGCAAGTATCTGCGCTGCTCGGTCGGCAATATACCCCGGCGCCACGCCGTCCAGGGTAATCCCCATCCCTTTCTTGGGCAGGAGAATGGAACCCTTGGCAAAACCGAGGCGTTCCGAACCTATCAGATCGAGAACCGCATCGGCGTCGGCTTCTGTTGGTCGACTACCGGCTGCGAATCGCTCTTGGAAAAGATTGACGAGCGGCGCGACGGTAATATCGAAAGCCCCATTGGTGTCGCGATGGAAGTAGAGCGACCGGTTGACAACCTTGCTAATCTCTGGCGCCGGCCGCTCCAGACAATTCTCGGCGTTTAACTCGCAAATCGGCGATTGGTTGCCATAACGGGTCATGAGAGCGCACAACCGGTCAACCTCGGCAAAGGCAAGTCCCATGGCGTTTTCCGCCTCATCCCTGGAGGAATGAATGACCGTCATGTTGACCAAGGTCCCCATTGCCGTGCGCGTTTGGGACACCTTGTACATGTTTTTGTGAAACAATACGCTTTCCACCTTCTCGAACGGCAACAGGGTCGCAGTGGCGACGCCCAACCCCAGAAGTCCGGAAAGCTTGAGAAACGTTCTTCGCTTGTGATCATGCAGAGCAGGGAAAGTTATCATGACAGTTTCACTCGTTTGATTTTCTTAACCGGCCATTTTCAGGCCATCAGCGACATTTCGGGCTATGGCCGGCCGTCCTTTGTAATGGCGAAAAATCTCGCGAGGACATTTGGCCACACACACGCTCTCGCAAGAAGGTCCATACGTGATGCAACGCTTATGGTCGATAGCAATCCTGTTGTCGACATACGCAACGGCCTTTGCCGGACAGGCCTTGACGCACAGCTTGCAGCCGATGCACCCGACCTCGCAGACGGCCTTGACATCCTTGCCGAGATCTTGAGAGGAGCAAGCCACCTGCACCCGGGCCTTCAATGTTTGCAGCTCGATAATCTTCTTCGGGCAGGTGCGCACACAGACGCCGCAACTCACACACTTGTCGGGATTGACAACCGGGAAACTCTCCACCATTTCTATGGCGTTGAAAGGACATGCTTCGGCACATTCCCCCAGGCCGATGCAGGCGTACAGGCAGCTTGACGGTCCGCCGAACCCGAGGTTGGCGGCCGTGCAGGAATGGAAGCCAATGTAATGATGTTTATGACTGACCCGTCCCTCAACCCTTGAGCAGCGGACAACCGCAATCTGATCCTCCACGGCAACCATCTTCTTGCCGGTAAGCTCCGCGACCACTCTGGCGACAGCCTCTTTTCCGGGAAAACAGAGGTTCGGCGGAACATCGGGGTTGTTGACCACTGCGATTGCATACCCTTCGCAGCCAGGATATCCGCAGCCGCCGCATTGAGCCAAAGGCAAGGCATGCAGGACTTTGTCGATCAAGGGGTTGGTCTCGACCGCAAACTTATGGGCGACAAGAGCCAGGCCGATGCCAAAGAACAGGCCAATGCAGCCGAGAAGAATCAGCCCGCTGAGGGCTATTTTCAGTAATTGCGGGTCCATTGCACTCTGCCCTTATCCATCCTTGTTGTCGGTTTCGATTTGTCGAATCAAAACAGCTGCAAACCGGAAAAACCGAGAAAGGCCAAGGCGAATTGCCCGGCAACGATAAAGGCAATGGGCAGGCCTTTAAATGTTGGGGGAATTTTTGCCAGTTCCAACCGCTCCCGCACCGAACTCATGAGATAGAGGGCGAGCAAAAAGCCGCCGCCGGCGCCGAGGGCAAGCATGAAGGTCTCAAGGAAATTATAATTGAGGCTCGACATGATCAGCGGGACGGCAATAATGACGCAGTTGGCGATGACAAGCACCAGGTAAACGCCGAACGAGTTAAACAGGACCGGATTGACCTTGCGCAGAATCGTGTCGACCGCCTGCACGGTGAGCGAAACCAGACCGATGAAGACAACGATTTGGAGAAAATCGAGGTGGAACGGTATCAGGGTGAATTGGTAAAACAGCCAACTCATGCTGGCAGACGCCACCATAACGATGGTGAACACCACCCCCATGCCTTTTGCCGTCTTCTTCCTTTTTGATGTTCCAAAAAATACGCATAAACCCAAGTATTTAGTAAAAACGAAGTTATTGATCAGCAATGCGGCAACAAGAATTGAAAACAGATGCCCGAAGTAGGGTTTTGCGACCTTGAAATTAAGCTCAGCGCCGTCCCCCAGCCCCTGTACCCGTACCACATGGGTTTTCGCGCTGTTGAGCGGTTCGGCAAACAACAACTGCAGACTGCGTCCGTCGCTGCCTAGCGCTGCGGAGGCCAAGCTGAGTTTGATGTCGGGATCATTCTCTTCATAGACCGTATACCGGGACACTTCGCCGGCCGCCGTTTTGTCCACCGGCACGGCAAAGGCGACCGCAATGCCGTTCTTGCCGGAAAACGCGGCGGATTCTATAAAATCAGCGGCCTGCAGCCACGCGGGAAGGAGCAACAGGGCCAGAAAAACGGCTGACAAAGGAATTTTGAGAATTTTCATGACTGTATCCCTTTTCTGCGCTTATAGACCAGTTCGACCCAGTTGAAGAAGGCCATCATCAAACCGACGACGAAGAATCCGGCGCTCGGGAGGATAAAGAAGAGCAAGGGTTTGAATCCCAACACGTCATAGCCCAAGATCGCGCCTGAGCCCAATAGTTCACGGACAAAACCGATCACCACCATGCCGACCATGAAGCCGAGCCCCATGCCCACCCCGTCCCAGAAGGAGTCGGCCGCATTTTCTTTGCAGGCGAACATCTCCAGTCGCATGGTGATGATCGCAAAGGCAACGATCAGTTTGATGAAAATGCCCATTTTAGCATAGGCTCCCGGCAAGTAGGCCGCCATGACCAGATCGATGACCGTTACCCAGGTGGCAATGGTCAGGGTGTAGGTTGGTATGCGAATGCGGGGATGGATCTGATTTTTAAAAAGCGAGATGGTCACGCTGGAGAAGACCTGAACCAGAAGCACGGCGACGCCCAGCATCAGACCGTTCATGACCGTGGTGGAGATGCCCACAGCCGGGCACATCGACAGGGCCAGCCGGAAAATCGGATTTTCGCTCAGGATGCCGCGACTGAGGAGTTCCCAGGGGGTTTTGGTGTTTGATGATGTGGTCACCTCACTGCCTCCGACAAGGGTTAAAACGAAACCGCGATTTTTTGCTCATTGAGGACATGATCGAGGATGTCCAGGCGGTAGACAAATTTCCCCACCATGCCTTTCAGGCCGTCGGTGAGCATCCGTGACGAGATGGTTGCTCCGGTCAGGGCATAGATGTTTTTGTCCTTGAATTGTTCCATGATCCGAGAGACGTCGGCGCCTGCCAGACGCCCCTCAAGGGCTTGCCGGTATTGGTCCGGCAAAGGTTCCTTCACGACCTGCAGCCCCTTGAGCACATCAACAGCCCGACCCTTGAATTGATTCTTGAAATAATCCTTTTCGATCTCAGCGCCAAGACCGGGGTCCTCTTCGTTCTCCAGAACTTCCAGGCCAAGCGTCGTGAATTGCTGATCGAGCGCCAGCATCACGTTGATAAAGGTCTTGAATCCCGGAAACTTGCCTCCCAGCAGATACGCAACCCGTTTGCCGTTGTCGGTGACGACTATCGTATGGTCAGCAAAACGGATTTCCTTTCCAGGTCCGATTACCGCCAAAATCGCCTTGTCGCGATCTTCTTTTTCCCGGCTCTGCTCGACGTCAAGGGCCACTGCTTTCCGGTCGGCCATCTTGCCTTCAAGGTCCAGCGAAACCAGGGTGTAGCCGGTTTTGCCCGCATGTGTCGTCGGCACGAGGTAGCCGATCAGTTGCCTGCCGGGTTCGGTGATCACATAGCGATAAATCTGGTGCAAGGCCAGGGTCGAGGGGACCGGTTTACCTTCCCCGTACCCGAGCAGGCTATACATGGTCCGCTCTTCACGGGCATGTTCATTGTGTTTTTTGGCTTTGTCGGTAAGGATGAAGGCCGCTCCCATCACCATCGCCGCCATCAGGCAGGACACTGTGAGACGAAAGACGATGTTCAGGATGTCTTTCATTGGTCGCCTCCAATCGGCAGCGCGAACCGCTTGGGCTTGAACCAACCGTCCAACACCGAACTGAGCGGGTTCATCAGCAGGATGGCGTAACAGATGCCTTCAGGGTAACCGCCCTTCAACCGGATCAAAACGGTCAGCGCGCCGATCCCAACCCCATAGAGCAATTGCGAGATTTTATTGGTTGGCGAAGTAACATAATCGTTGGCCATATAAAAGGCGCCCAGGATTGCGCCGCCGGACAGCACAGCCAGCAGCGGATCGCCGGCGCACAATGCCTTGCCGCCGAAAATCCAGGACAACGCCGCAATCGTACCGAGAATCGAAACCGGGATGTGCCAGCTGATATACCCCCTGTACATCAAATAAAGACCGCCGAGCAGCAAGAGGAGACCGGAGGTTTCGCCAATGCAGCCCGAACGCCAGCCGATGAAAAAAGTGGCGTACAGGCTGCCGCCGGAACCGAAGGTCTCAAGGAATCCGGCCATGCCCTGCGCCTTCAACACCGCCAGCGGAGTGGCTGCGGTAATGGCGTCCGCAGCAGGGCCGAGACGACTGAAAATCGCCAGGTTTTCCAACGGGGGCAACCAGGCCGACGTCATCGCCACCGGAAAGGTGGCCAGCAGAAAGGCCCGCCCCAGCAAGGCAGGATTGAAAATGTTGTAGCCCAGTCCTCCCAGCAGGTGTTTGCCGATGTATATCGCCATGACCGCGCCGAGGACCGGCAGCAGACAGGAAACACCCGGCGGAATAACGAAGGCGAGCAACACGCCGGTCAGGGCGGCGCTGCCGTCCTTGATGGTGATCGGTTTGCCGAGCAATTTCTGGCTGACTGCTTCTACCGCCACGCAACTGACGACCGACACGGCGGTGATGATCAAGGTTTGAACACCGAAAATAAAGACCGACAAGATCAGCGGCGGCATCAGGCAGGCCACCGCGGTCCACATGATTTTTTCAACCGATTCAGCACTCTTCACATGCGGCGAAATGGAAACGATCCAGTTCGAAGATGGGGGCAAGGCTTGGCGGTCAGGTGCTTGCGTTTCGATGGCGTTACTCCTTCAGAACGATGGTCTACGATCAATGCGAGGGCTATCGGCCCCACTCACCCCAAAACCCGAGGGCCGGGCTCATTTCCTTAAGAGGTCGCGGCCGCCGGCATGCGGCGCCGTCTTCCAGAAAGCTCATGACGCGGGGGTTATCTTTTTGCCTTCATCTTGGCCAGCCGGACAAACTGCACCAGAGGCCGCTTGGCCGGGCAGACATAGGCGCAACTGCCGCATTCATAACAATCGAACACCCCGAATTGAGCCGTGTCCCCTGCCCGGTTTGCCTCCACATACAGCCCGATTTCTTTGGGTTCCAGCCCCATAGGACAGGCGTCGAGGCACCAGCCGCAACGGATGCATTGCGAATGAGGGCGGCTATCGATTTCTTTGGCGGTTAAAAACAGCACGGAGGAGGTGGTTTTCGTCACTGGAACATCCAGGCTCGAAACGGCAAAACCCATCATCGGGCCGCCCATGACAATTTTCGCCAGTTTCGGTTTGACGCCGCCCAGGTGCTGGACGATGTCGCCGATTCTGGTTCCGACCTTGACCAGGAGATTGGCGGGCCTGGCAACGCCTCCGCCGCTGATGGTGACCACTTTTTCGCAGAGCGGCTTATTGAGCGCAACCGCTTCATAAATCGCCAGTGCGGTTGAGACATTCTGCACCACAACCCCCACCGCCGACGGGAGAGCCATCGACGGGACTTTCCGGCCGATCAGAGCCTGAATCAACTGTTTTTCCGAACCTTGCGGATACTTGACCTGCAATCCTCGCACAGACAACGAATCGTCTGTCGTGCTCCCCGCCTGGGCGGCGTCGGTCATGGCCAGAATGGCGTCCGGCTTGTTGTTTTCAATGCCGATCCGGCACGTATGAATGCCCAGAATCTTGAGAATGATCTTGGCCCCTTCGATTATTTCCCTTGGGTGCTCAAGCATTTGCCTGTGATCAGCTGTGATGTACGGTTCGCACTCGGCCCCATTGAGCAACAAGAAGTCGATCTTGGCGTCGGCCGGCGGTTTGAGTTTCACGTGCGTGGGAAAACCAGCCCCGCCGATGCCGACCACTCCGGCGGCGTGCACCTTGGCCAGGAGATCCGCAGCGCTCAGTTCCTGCCACGGCTGCAGTTGATAGGAAGCAGGCGCTGCGGCAGGATCGACCGTAATGGTGATCGACGGCGCCTTGCCCCGCAACGGATGTGCGGACATCCCAATATCCTTGACGGTTCCGGCGACAGGCGAATGCAGCGGCGCCCCCAACCCTTTTGCCACGTCGCCGATCACCGCGCCTTCCGTAACGACGTCGCGCTTTTTCACCATTGGCGAACAGAGGGCGCCAATGTGCTGCCCAAGGATGATCTCCAGTTCGTCCGGCGCCGGCATCCGCTCAATGGCAAGGGAAGCGGTATGGGCTTTTGACTCCGGCGGATGGACGCCGCCTTTGGGGAAGGTCAGTAAAGAATGCATAAATTCGAGCACACGTTGCACTGAAATAATTGAGACAAACTTGCCTTGAGCGTCGAGGCTTGCAGTCTGGCTGAAAACCCGGCGGCGAGTTTGCCGAGTTACTGTTTGCAATCGGTTATCTAACGGAAATGCACTTCAAATTGCTGCGCTAATTCGCCAGCATCTTGCCTCCCCCAGTGATGCTAATGCCACTTCTCTTTCCCTCAACCCTTTTCACCGAGCAACCTGGAAACCAGGTTATATTTAACCGCTGGAGCCTCTTGCAAAAGTCTGAGTCACAAATGCCCGATGAGCAAATCTCAGTACCCCGTCAACTTGATTAACTGATCGGCAAAGAGGGCAACAACACCAAACATCAAATGCAACATGACTTTGGCAGG
>Ga0209016_1003058_pt1 | contig 10331 bp, 5 predicted proteins | sample EPASupsiteSAE305_FD_187265 | JGI IMG/M metagenome (GOLD analysis project Ga0209016, IMG submission 187265) | Bioremediated contaminated groundwater microbial communities from EPA Superfund site, New Mexico - SAE3-05 (SPAdes) (version 2) | ecosystem: Environmental > Aquatic > Deep subsurface >...
CCTTTACCCAACCCTCTTTCTATTGCAAGAGCAAGGCAAACAAATAAAGAGGGTTGGGTAAAGGAAAAAAAGCCATTTAAAAACATGGGATAACAACCAATATAACAGTTTTTATCGTTGGCTTTATAACCAGTCTGCGGAGATGGGCAGAGTATTCCATGCTGTTGTTCTAACATGGAACACTAAAATAAAAAGGAATAGCGGAAAGGGTGTATTGGTTTGAGCGTTCACGGCAAGGGCATTAAGATTTTTAGCTGCAATTCCAATCAGGAAGTTGCCCGCGATATTGCAAATGGTATTGGTCTGCAACTTAGCAAATCCAAAATTTCCACCTTTAGCGATGGCGAAATTTCCATTTCAATCGGCGAGTCCGTTCGTGGCTCAGACACCTTTATTGTTCAATCCACCAGTTACCCTGTTAATGATAATTTGATGGAGCTTATGTTAATGTGCGATGCGTGCAAGCGTTCATCGGCAGGGAGGATAACAGCGGTTATACCCTATTTCGGATATGCAAGGCAAGATAGAAGGGCAAAAGCAAGGGATCCGATTTCTGCAAAACTTGTTGCAGACCTTATAACTTGTTCAGGTGCGGATAGAGTGCTTACAATGGATTTGCACGCACCGCAAATTCAGGGCTTTTTCAGCGTGCCTGTTGACCATTTGCTTGGTGTTCCTATTTTAGCACCGTACTTTGCGAACAAGTTTAAAAATGCGTTGGAGGATATTGTTATCGTTTCTCCCGATTTTGGTTCAGTAACAAGGGCAAGGAATTTTGCACAGAGGTTTAATGCACCCATTGCAATTATTGATAAACGTCGCCCAAAGGCAAATATATGTGAGGTTATGAATATCATTGGTGAGGTTAGGGATAAAATTGTTATTCTCGTTGATGATATGATTGATACAGCAGGAACACTTTGTAACGCTGCAAAAGCAGTGATGGAAATTGGCGGAGCAAGAGAAGTTTATGCCTGTGCAACACACGGCGTGCTTTCTGGCCCAGCAATTGAAAGAATTGAGAAAAGCGTTTTAAAAGAGGTTGTAATTCTTGATACGATTTATCAGCCACCTGAAAGAAGAATAGAAAAAATCAAAATTCTGCCTGTTGCACATGTTTTTGCAGAGGCGATAGACAGAATTTATGAGGACAAACCGATTTCGACATTATTTAATTAAACATAGATTTATTATTGATAGAGGAATAAAAATGTATTTAATAGCAGGGCTCGGCAATCCCGGGCTTAAATATCAAAAAACAAAACACAATGTTGGCTTTATGTTTATTGACGCACTGGCTAAAGAACTTGGTGTGAAGGTGGATAAGTCAAAGTTCAATGCACTTATTGCAGAGGTTAACATATTAGGCGAAAAGTGTCTGCTTATGAAGCCCCAAACATTTATGAACAACAGCGGAGAAGCAGTGGCACAGGCGGCAAATTTTTATAAAATCCCGTCAGAAAATGTACTTATAATTTTTGATGACATTAGCCTTGATCCAGGCAATCTAAGAATAAGGCGTAAGGGTTCAAGCGGCGGACATAATGGAATCAAGAGTATAATAGATCATTTAAAGTCACAGGATTTTCCACGCATCAAGCTTGGGATAGGTGGCAAGCCGTATGATGATTATCTGCTTGCGGACTATGTGCTTTCAAAAATTGATAAAAAAGACCAAGAGAAAATTGATGGTGCGATAGAGAGTGCAATCGAGGCGTCGAAGCTTATTATAAAAGGCGATGTCGAAAAAGCCATGAATTTATACAATTCTTAGTGCATAAAATAATAATATGAATTTAGAATGTTTTAGTTTAGAATATATCATATCCCCTCTCCTATGGAGTTGGGGCTTTGTGCGTTAGTTATTATATGGAGTGTATAAAATATGTCTTGTTTTTCTAAAGTGTTAAATAAAAGCGATGAATATGCTGCGATACTGCGTGCTATGCACGGCGGTAAAACTCCACTTGGTCTTGTTGGAGTTTCGTTAATCCACAGGGCACATTTTATCCATTCACTATGTGCAGATAGTGGCAAAAAAGGACTGGTACTGACTCCAGACGAGGCGTCGGCACAAAAACTAACCAAAGATTTACAAGCAATGGGAACAACAACATATTTTTATCCCTCTCGTGATATTTCATTTGCCGATGTTCAGGCACAGAGCAGAGAGTATGAGCAACAACGCCTTGGTGTTCTTATGAATATGGTAAAAGGAAAGTATGATGTTGTTGTTTGCAGTGTTGGTGCGGCAGTGCAAAAAACAATTCCACCTTCAGAGCTTGACTCAAGGTCAATAACAATTAAGCAAAACGAGGATATTGAGGTAAATCAAATAGCTACGGCTCTTTTAAAGGCAGGATATTCAAGAGCGGACACAGTAGAAGGCACGGGGCAGTTCGCAATTAGAGGTGGAATAATTGACTTTTTTCCGCCACACAGGCAGTCTCCAGTTCGTATTGAGCTTTGGGGCAACACCATTGACACAATGGCAGAGTTTGATGTTGCAACGCAAAGACGTGGTGAGAATATAAACAAAATAACAATAACGCCATCTACTGAGGTTCTGTTTGATAGCTTGGAAGAATTGGCACAAAAGATAGAAGTTTTTGCAGGGACGATTAAAGGAAAATCAAGTGCAAATGCAAAGCAAAAATTATTGCAGGACGCACAGGCGTTTTCACAGGGAGTAAAGGTTTCATCTTCTGACAAATATTTGTCGCTTGCCTATAAAAAGCCTGCAACAATATTTGACTATTTAAAAAACGGCCAACTTTTTGTTTGCGAAACTCAGTCAGTAAAAGAAAAATCACACGCTACAACAAAGCTAATGCACGAGGAAATAAAATCAGCATTTGAGGACGGAACACTTTGCCGTGGGCTTGATGACTTTTTACTCGACTTTTCTTCGCTTTGCGGGATTTACAAAGACTACGGTGCAATATATGCAGACACATTTGCAAGGGGTAGCTTTGATACCCCAATAAGAGAACTTTATAGCATAACACCGCAACAGTTATCTGTTTGGAGCGGTGCTGTTTCTGTTCTTAAAGATGATTTTTTGCCTTCAAATATCGACGATTACACAGTGGCAATTATGGCAGGTACAGATAAGGCAGCAAAAAATTTAGCAAACGAACTTTTGCAAGATGGCTATAACGCGGTATTTTTCAAAAAGCCTCCGCAAGAAATTGCAAAGGGACAAATAAGCATAATGCCTGGCAGCCTTTCAGCAGGAATGGATTATACAGCAATTAAATTCCTTATGATAACTCAAGGAAGGCAAACAGAAAAACAGCAAACCAAAAAGCAAAAAGCAAAAAAGATAGCAAACGCCTTTACAAACCTTGACGAACTTCATAAGGGTGACTATGTTGTTCAGTCAACACATGGCATAGGTGTTTTTGACGGTATAAATTGCCTTACAGTTGGCGGGCTTACAAAGGATTATATAAAGATAAAATATGCAAAGCAGGATGTTTTGTATGTTCCTGTAACACAGCTTGATACTGTGGCAAAATACATTGGACCTCGTGAAGAATCAAGAACAGTTAAGCTAAACCGCATTGGTGGAAACGAATGGGAAAAAGCGAAAAACAAAGTTCGTGGTGCGGTTAAAGATATGGCAAAGGAGTTGATAGAGCTTTATTCAAAGAGAATAAAAACCCCTGGATTTGCCTTTTCGCCTGATATTGACATGCAAAACGACTTTGAACGACGTTTCCCGTATGACGAAACGGACGACCAATTGCGTTGCATAGATGAAATAAAAAGGGATATGGAAAAGCCATATCCGATGGATAGATTACTTTGCGGTGATGTTGGATTTGGAAAAACAGAAGTTGCTCTTCGTGCAGCTTTTAAATGTATCGCAGACGGCAAACAGTGTGCAATTCTCGTGCCAACAACCATTCTTGCATTTCAGCATTATCAAACAATTTTAAAAAGATTTGACGGATTCCCTGTGGAAGCTGAGATGCTGTCTCGCTTCCGCACACCAGCACAGCAAAAAAAGATAACAACAGGGATGCGTCGTGGCAGTATTGATTTGATAGTCGGTACGCACAGGCTTATTTCAAAAGATGTTCAGTTCAAGGATTTGGGACTACTTGTGGTGGATGAGGAACAGCGTTTTGGCGTTGCTCAAAAAGAACGATTAAAAGAAATGTTCCCAAATGTTGATGTGCTAACTCTTTCAGCAACGCCTATTCCAAGAACGCTAAATATGGCAATGACAGGCATCAGAGACATGTCTATTATTGAAGAAGCACCGCAGGACAGACACCCAGTTCAGTCCTATGTTTTGGAATATGATGAGGGCGTTGTGACCTATGCAATAGAAAAAGAGCTGCGTCGTGGCGGGCAGGTTTACTATATGCACAACAAGGTTGAAACAATTGCAAGGGTTGCAAAAAATCTGTCTGAACTTTTACCAGACGCACGCATAGCAGTGGTGCATGGAAAAATGACAGAGGAAGAGTTGAGCGATGTTTGGCGTAGGCTTTTAGATGCTGAAATTGATGTGCTTGTGTGCACAACTATAATAGAAACAGGCGTGGATGTGCCAAACGTTAACACGCTGATAATAGAAAATTCAGATGCGTTAGGTCTTGCACAATTACATCAGATAAGAGGAAGAATAGGTCGTTCTTCACGTCGTGCATCGGCATATTTTACTTTTACAAAAGGTAAAGAAATAAGCGAGATTGCAACACGCAGGCTTTCTGCAATCAGAGAATACACAGAGTTTGGCTCTGGATTTAAAATTGCAATGAGAGATTTGGAACTTCGTGGAGCGGGTAATGTTTTGGGAGCACAGCAACATGGCCACATGGAAGCAGTCGGCTATGATATGTATATCAAATTGCTTAGCGAAGCGGTGGAAGAGGAAAAAGACAAGAAGCCAAAGAAAGAGCAAAAAGAGTGCTTGATTGATGTTCAGATAGACGCACATATTCCAGATGAATATATAACAAGTGTTCCACAAAGACTTGCGATATATCGTAGAATTGCAGACGTGCGTACAAACGATGATGCAATGGATGTAACAGATGAATTGATAGACCGCTTTGGTGAACCGCCAGAGAGTGTTCTTGGACTTATTGAGGTCTCTCTACTTAGAAACACAGCGGCACAACTTGGCATTTATGAGATTGGTCAAAGAGGCGAGAATTTGCTTTTATATTCAAACGAGATAGATATGAAAGGCGTTTCAAGACTATCTCAGCTTATGCGTGGAAGAGTTCTTGTTAGTGCGGGATCAAAGCCGTATATATCTATTAAGGTGCCGATAGCACAGCAAAATGTTGCAGTATTAAAGGAATCATTAATGATACTAACAAGTGAAAAGAAAAGGGCATAACAAAAAGGCTGATATCGGGTTTGATATCAGCCTTTAATATTATTTATATTTCTATTGTTGCAATATAATTTCCCATATTATCGGGAGAAATTATGCATTCTAAAAAGTGATTTGGGAGCAAAATAGTATCTCCAATTTTTTGGCGAGTGACTATATAATTGCCAATCTTATAAAAACTACCTATTTCTAATTTTTCAACATACTCTTCAAGTGTTAAATCATTCTTAAAGATTACTTCCGAATGAGGGATCCCAATATAGCGAATGTGCCACGGCTCATAGTCTATTCCTGTTACAGCACTCTTACCACGGGGATATCGGATGATAAATCCATCCTCCCAGCAACTGGAATTAACATACTTTCCTGCATCTGACTTTATGAACGACTTGCCAGAATAGTATTTTACATAAACATCAAGGGCAAGCCCTGCTTGGTGTTCACTTGCACCAACATCTGTTGCGGTGTCCTTGTGGGTTTGAAGAACCTCTTGTTGATCCTTTTTTGTTCTATAACTGCTGGATACATAAAGAGGAGTTGAAAACTCATTTGTTATCTTTTTAGAAAGTGATGAAAAACTGTCATGCATACACCGATTCAACTCTACTCCAGTATCTTTATAATTAATTATATCGGGAACAAAATCGTTGTTCAACAAATGCTCTTGATTAATTAACATAAGAGACTGGTTAAACTTAACCAAATCATTGCTTTTAAGCATTTGTATTGAAAAGGTTGCAGTTTCAAGGTCCTCCGTATCAATTTGCTTAATAGTACATCTGTGAGCATACTTTTCATAATAATTAGAAATGACTGCAAGATTGGGCTTGCTAATGTAGTTGGTTTTGAAAGCAGCAAAAACTAAGACAACGCAAATTATAAGGAATATAAAAAATAGTGGTTTTTTACTTTTCTTTTTTCTTCTTCTTTTGGGGCTCAAGTTAATCATCCTTTAATACCGACATTGTTTAACTTTAGCTATTATAGCGCCCGTTTACTAAAATTTAACACCTAAAAAGTTAAGATTATATTAAAAGAAAAAATAAAAAAAGGACAAAGAAATGTTTATTCTTTGTCCTTAATGTTATCATGTTTAAAACTCAAGTTTGCTTGAAATATATGCCTCAAGTTCGCTTATTGGAAGTCTAACCTGATCCATTGTATCTCTTTCGCGGACTGTCACACAGCCGTCTTCAACGGATTCAAAGTCATAGGTGATGCAAAATGGAGTTCCGATTTCATCTTGTCTGCGATAACGCTTACCAATTGAACCTGCGTCATCATACTCAACATTAAATTTCTTTGCAAGTGCACAAAAAACCTTGTCAGCTTCGTCGTTAAGCTTCTTTGAAAGAGGCAAAACAGCAGCCTTAATGGGTGCAAGTGCAGGGTGAAGTCTAAGAACAACTCTTGTGTCGCCTTTTTCTTCGTCAACAACCTCTTCGTCATAAGCCTCACAAAGGAAAGCAAGAGCAACACGGTCAGCACCAAGTGACGGCTCAATAACATAGGGGAGATATTTTTCGTTTGACTCTTGGTCAAAGTACTCAAGGCTCTTTCCAGAGGTGTTTTGATGCTGAGTCAAGTCAAAGTTGGTACGGCTTGCAACGCCCCAAAGCTCGCCCCAACCAAAGGGGAAAAGATATTCGAAGTCTGTTGTTGCATTTGAATAGTGAGAAAGCTCCTTTTGCTCATGGTCACGAAGCTTTAAGTTTTCAGTTTTAATGCCGAGAGACAAAAGCCACTGATTGCAATAGTTTTTCCAATATGCAAACCAATCAAGTTCTGTGCCTGGCTTACAGAAAAATTCAAGTTCCATCTGCTCAAACTCACGAGTACGGAAAACAAAGTTGCCTGGAGTGATTTCGTTGCGGAAAGACTTGCCAACTTGGCAAACACCAAAAGGAACCTTACGGCGTGTTGTACGCTGAATGTTAGCAAAGTTTACAAAAATTCCCTGTGCAGTTTCTGGGCGAAGGAAAATCTCGTTTTTGCTATCCTCTGTAACACCCTGAAATGTTTTAAACATAAGGTTAAACTTGCGTATATCTGTAAAGTTACAGCTGCCGCAGTCTGGGCAAACAATATTTTGTTCCTTGATATAATCAGACATCTGCTCAAATGACCAGCCAGCAGGATTAACACCAGCATCCTCAATAAGTTTGTCTGCACGGTGGCGTGTTTTACAGTCCTTACAGTCCATAAGCGGGTCAGAAAATCCGCCAACATGTCCAGAAGCAACCCATGCCTGTGGGTTCATAAGAATAGCTGAGTCAAGACCTACATTGTAGCGATTTTCGTATACAAACTTCTGCCACCAGGCACGCTTAACATTGTTTTTGAACTCAACACCAAGTGGACCGTAGTCCCAAGTGTTGGAAAGTCCGCCGTAAATCTCACTTCCAGCATATATAAATCCACGGCTCTTGCAAAGAGCCACGACTTTTTCCATGGTTTTTTCAGAATTAAGCACCAAAATTCCCCCTAATTTTTATACAACAAACATACTAATATAATGAGAGTGAAAAGTCAAGTATACCCAATAAGAAGCACAATAATTTACTATAAATATAAAAATCAAGCAAAAACGGTATATTTTTATAAGAAAAAAATTAAAAGTTAACAAATGCTTAATTGACATTATATAAAAGAAAGAATATAGTGTGTATTGTTACTTTAAATTATAAATAATGCTAAAATCAAGTGAGCATCAAGGAGCAAATGTCGAATGGAAAATATTTTAATACCAGAAATAAAATCTGTTAAAAATATGGCTTTGGGAATTGATATTGGCTCAACCACTGCAAAAATTGTGCTGATAAAAGATGGCAAAGTTTTGTATGAGTGTTATGAACGTCACTATTCACAAGTCCGCCAAAAAATGTTGGAATTAGTTCAGAGAACTGAAAGTTTAACAAAGGGTGAGGCACTGTGCGTTTCTGTTTCAGGTTCGGCAGGTCTTGGCGTTGCAAAGCATGCAAAAATTCCGTTTGTGCAAGAGGTTTTTGCAACTGCTGAAACAGTTAAAGAACTTGCGAGCGATACTGATGTTGTAATAGAGCTTGGAGGAGAGGACGCAAAAGTAGTCTTTTTAACAGGCGGTACAGACGAGAGAATGAATGGTACTTGTGCAGGTGGCACAGGTGCATTTATTGACCAGATGGCAACTCTTATGAATGTCAGCACTCAGGAGCTGGACGAGTTAAGCCTTGATTATCAGCGTATTTACCCAATAGCTTCACGTTGTGGAGTTTTTGCAAAGACAGACATTCAGCCACTTCTCAATCAGGGTGCACGCAAGCAGGATATTGCAGTTAGCATATATCAAGCGGTTGTTGACCAAACTATTGCAGGGCTTGCTCAAGGCAGGAAAATACAGGGCAAGGTTATGTTCCTTGGTGGTCCTCTTTATTATTGTAAAGGTCTGCGTGACCGTTTTACAAGCACTTTGAAGTTGCAACCAGAGGATGCAAGATTTCCTGAATATGGTCGTCTTTCCGTTGCTATAGGTGCTGCAATCTATGCATCAAAGCAGAAAAAAACATTCACATATAAAGAACTAGTGGAAAGCATTGAAAAAAGCGCTTCTGAAAAGGTAGAAACTGCTCATTTAGAGCCTCTTTTTGAAAGTCAAAAGGATTTTGATGAGTTTGAAGCACGCCACAAGAAGGCAATTGTAGCAACCGCTGACCCAAATGAATATCAAGGTGATGCTTATTTGGGAATTGACTGCGGAAGCACAACAACAAAGGTTACGCTTATAACAGATGACGATAGAATTCTTTACACATATTACAACTCTAATAAAGGCAATCCTGTTGCGGTTATCAAAAAGCAGTTAGAGCAAATATATAAGCTGTGCGGTGAGCACATAAAAATAGTTACAAGTGCGGTTACTGGCTATGGTGAAGAGCTTATTCAAAACGCTTTTCATATTGATGAGGGATTAGTTGAGACGATGGCACATTTTACTGCCGCACGTCACTTTAACCCCAAAGTTGATTTTATTCTTGACATTGGTGGTCAGGATATAAAGTGCTTTAAAATACACAATAATTCAATAGATAGCATATTGCTAAACGAGGCTTGTTCATCTGGCTGTGGTTCGTTTATCGAAACTTTTGCACGTTCTATGGGATATGAAATTGAAGAGTTTTCAAAGTTCGGATTGTTTGCAAAAGCACCTGTTGATTTGGGTTCTCGTTGCACAGTGTTTATGAACTCATCGGTTAAACAGGCTCAAAAAGACGGTGCAGGAGTTGAAGATATTTCTGCTGGTCTTTCAATGAGTGTTGTTAAAAATGCAATTTACAAAGTAATCAGAGCAAATTCGGCAGATGAACTGGGAAGCCAAATTGTTGTTCAGGGCGGCACGTTTTTAAATGATGCAGTTTTGCGTAGTTTTGAAAAAGAACTTGGCTGTGATGTTGTTCGTCCGCAAATTGCAGGGCTTATGGGTGCATATGGTGCGGCACTTTACGCAAAATCTCTTGGTCTTAAAAGTTCAGAGATGATTACTTCAGAACAGCTAAAAAGCTTTGTGCACGAATCAAAGGCAGTTGCTTGTAAAGGTTGTACAAACAAATGCAACCTTACAATAAACACATTTGGAGACGGCAAAAAGTTTGTTTCGGGAAATCAGTGCGAAAAAGGAGCAGGCAAAACGCTCAAAAAAGCAGACGCTATACCGAATTTACATCAATATAAAAGAGATAAGTTGATGGCACTTGAGCAAACAAACGGTATAAGAGGAACAATAGGGCTTCCACTTGCTCTAGGAATGTATGAGCTTGCACCGCTTTGGCACTCCATTTTTTCAAGCCTTGGCTTTAATGTTGTTCTTTCGGGGCTTTCAAACCGAAGGCTTTACAGCAAGGGTCAGTTTAGTATTCCATCTGACACGGCTTGCTATCCCGCAAAGATTATGCATGGACACATCGAAAAGCTTGTTGATCAGGGTGTGGATGCAATA
>Ga0209016_1003060_pt1 | contig 10329 bp, 5 predicted proteins | sample EPASupsiteSAE305_FD_187265 | JGI IMG/M metagenome (GOLD analysis project Ga0209016, IMG submission 187265) | Bioremediated contaminated groundwater microbial communities from EPA Superfund site, New Mexico - SAE3-05 (SPAdes) (version 2) | ecosystem: Environmental > Aquatic > Deep subsurface >...
TAGTAACATTGGTATTAACCCAACTGATATACGATTCCTTACCAATAACCTTATCGGCTACCAGTAAGTTGTAGTTGCTTACCCCTTGTGTATCGATATGTCGTATGTTACCAGTTAAGCTATCTCTAACAACTGCCGATTGTTGTTGTGTTATGGCATTCAGCATCCCGACCCCCCATCCATTTGAAGTATAGCCCGATATTTTTGTAGCGTTGTATAGACTTGTCTCAGCCGGATTCTTTAGAATTACCTCGTTGGTGTTTAGTTGTGCCGATACTTTATTGTAATTACGAGGTTGCCCGCCTATACGTCGTGAATAAAATATATCTCCCTTGCTGAAGAGTTCTGTTCCTTCGGTGAAGAATTGTCGTTTCTCGTCGTATTTGGTTTCAACAGACGTCAGATTAAGAATATTATCATCTGCTCTGGTTTGTCCAAAATCGGGGATTAACATCATGTCGAGGGTAAAACTTTCATTGAGACCATATTTAAAGTCCATTCCACCTTTGAAAGATAACTTATGCTTGTCGTAATACGTTGTCATATACGGCATCAGCGATAGTCGGGTAGGGGGATTAATGTTTTTTAGTCCATGCATTTCCCCGGCCTGGTTGAGCCATCCGTTTTTGTTCTTATCAACAAAGTTCCATGTAATGGCTTCTCCATTACGCTTTATTAAACGGAAGAAGTTTATTTCCCATAGCTGAATATCCTTCTTGGGAAACCGGATGGCTGAGAACGGAATTTCCATTTCTGCAATCCAGCCTTGTTTCGTTTTTACCACAGCGCTTTTCCAAACAGCATCCCATGTTTTGTGCATGGCATTCAAATCGTTTTTGGAATCCATCTGTACACCAGCGGCCGATACCATAAATTCTGTTGAATTAAGACCGTTATTATAGGGATTTATCTCTACAGAGAAAAGGTCGGTATTAGCCTCATCGCCGGAATCCCGTTCGGCCAGTTCCGAGAAAATAGAATCGGGTTTACTGTCATAGAGTACTGCCAGTACGTAAATAGAATTATCATCATATAGCATCTTTACTTCTGTTTTCTGTGAAGGCTTGCCTCCATTTACCGGACTTTGTTGTATAAAGTCGGCAATGGGTTGAACTTCTTCCCAGGCTTTATCGTTGCACAAAGCGTCAATCTTTGGTGCTATTGCCGTTTTGGCTATGGTGAACTGTTTACGAAGAGGCATTCCTTTTCCCCATGCAGACAATGACAACAAGCATGTTAATAGCAAGCATATAAAATGAAGATGTTTTCGCATAGCTATAGTATCAGAATTGTTAATAACAGATTTACGCACCAAAGGAAATAATTATTTATTTCAAATAAAAAGTATTTATGCTGATGCCGTTTTTTTTATGCAAACGAATAATAAATCACACTTTGGCATAAAAACAGAGATACATGTAGTAGTTAATATTGTTGGAAACAACAAAAAAGGTTACTTTTGTTTTAGTCTATAAATATGAATAAATACAAGAGATATGCCGTCAGTGTTTAACCTTCTCAATAGCCGCAAACGTGTTTTGTTCCATATAGCCTATTGGATAAGCGTTGTTTTATTCTTTACCTTTTCGTGGGGTACGCGTTATAATAATTACTGGGTGTGTTTTTATAACGAGTTGGCGTTTTTGCCTGTGAAACTTGGGGTAACATATTTTGGTCTGTATTATATAATACCTAAACTATTGCTTCAACAAAAGTATTATCGTTCAGCTTTTGCCTGTGTGCTGATGATGGCCGTTGGCGGTATGTTACAAAGAAGCCTTTCTTATTACTCTTTTATCCCGCTACTGGGAATGTCGGATCCAAAAGCGTCATTGTTCGATCCTACCGAAGTGCTTCATCATGTAATCAACATTAATACGGTGATGATTATACCTTTTGCTATCAAGCTTTACAGTTATTCGCTGGAAAAGGAAAACCGCATTCTCTCATTGTCTCACGAAAAAACGCAGGCGGAATTACAATTTCTGCGTAGCCAGATACAACCTCATTTCTTCTTTAATGTGTTGAATGATCTTTATGCCATGGCTTTAAAGCGTTCGGATAATACTCCGGAGATGATTATGAAACTGTCCGACCTGATGCGTTATGTGCTGCACGAGTCTACTGCAGAAAGTGTTCCGGTAGAAAAAGAGATAAACTATATTCGTAATTACATCGATCTGGAACGTCTTCGTTACGGTAACCGCTTCTCTGTAGATTTTCAAGTGAAAGGAGATGTTGCCGGTTCTAGTATTGCACCATTGTTGCTCCTTCCGTTTGTGGAGAATGCCTTTAAGCACTCTTCAACTAACCAGATAAGCGGAGTAATGATTCTTATAGAACTGATTATTTGCAATGGTGAATTACAGTTCGAAGTATCTAATACCTATGATCCTGAGTGTAAAAATCCGGATAATGTATCGTCGGGTATTGGTATAAAGAATGTATGTCACCGTTTGGATATCTTATATCCCGGAAGATATACATTTGAGACGAAAATAGTAGAGCAACATTATATAAGCACCTTGAAAATAAAATTATACCTATGAATCCGATACGTTGTTTGCTGGTTGATGATGAAGAGTTGGCACTTGATGTACTTGAGATATACCTTGATCGGCTGGAAGGTTTCGAGGTTGCAGGACGTTGCACAAACGCTCTTGAGGCAAGCAGTTTCCTGAATGAAAACCCTGTTGATCTGGTATTTCTGGATATCCAGATGCCTAAACTCAATGGTATGGAGTGGATAAAGAGTCTGCCCACTCCACCCAAAGTTATTTTTTGCACAGCCTTTAGCAACTTTGCCTTGGAGAGCTATGAGGTTAATGCCATTGATTATTTGCTAAAGCCGGTATCATTCGAACGGTTTGAGAAGGCGGTTGCTAAAGCTGCTGATATGATTCACAATGAACTACGCCTGGCAGACTTAAAGGAAGAGGAGTTTATCTCTATTAAATCGGAACGCAGGTTTTATAAAATTCGCATCAACAGCATCTTATATATTCATAGTCTTAGTAACTATTATCAGGTAGTAACACCCGAAAAGAAGATTATTGTATATGGTAGTCTATCTGCGCTGGAGAATAAACTATCTGCCAATCAGTTTATCCGTATTCATAGATCTTATTTGGTTGCTATAAACAAAATAGAGGCAATATCAAGCACAGTTATTCTTCTTGAAGGGAAAAAAATACCAGTCGGAAGGAAATACCGGGATAGTGTTGAGGCTCTTATCGATAGAAAAAATCCTGCGTAAACGGCATATTGCTATGTTGCGCTTACTGCAGGATTTGCAAGTTTAGTAGTTATGTCTAGTGTAATGTTAGTTTAGCTGTTATGTCTGTTGTAACTATTTAATTTCTTAGTGAGAAGTAGCTAAAAGAATCAGAGAAGCAACACCCAGAATTGTACCTACTGTCTTTGCATCACTATTACCGTGGTGGTGTCTGCGTTCATCACATCTGTCGTAGCTGTCTCTACGATCTCTGTCTCTATAATCTCTGCCTCTGTATTCACGACCTTCGTAGCGATCGTCATTATTGTAGTAGTCTCGGTTGTCATTATCGTAGTAATCACGGTTATCGCGATTGTTGTACTCGTTGTACTCTACGTAGACTTTCTTGTTATTTCCACGATCGTGATTTCTGTAATTCGCGTATGCTTCAATACTTATTTCTCTGCAATTACCATTGTTATGTTTGCCCTTATTTGAAGCCATGCTCACTGAACTCATTGTAACCATCATGATGGCAACCAATGTTAATATAATCTTTTTCATAACAACAAGTTTTTAATTGTTAATACCTTTGTTTCTTTGTTATGCATCAAAAGTAGGGTGAGAATATTCCCCCATCCAGCAATATTCCCCATTCTTTGATAGGGATTTCCCTAAAAGAATAAAAAGGCTGTAAAAAGCAGCTTTATTGAAGCCTTTTTTATATAAAAATGAGGGCTAAATTCGGGAAAATCTATTGATGGAAAGTAAATGCAGAAAGCTTGGTGAATCATTTTAATCCATTGGTCTATGGATTTATTTTATTGGTGAATAAAGTTGGGACTATTGCCCAATAAAACAGCAGAGGATAATCAATAAGAGAATGAAGTCTTTGAGAAGTAATATAGATATAAATGTCTGGTCATTTCTGCTAAACAGACTTGAGATTTCACCTAAAGACTCAAGTCTTTTTCTTTATAAAATAAGTGAGTGAGTTTTAAACCCTCACTCCCTCACTTTTTTCACTTAATATGTTAAACAATAACTAATTGAAGGGTGATGGATTGGCATTTAACCATCACTGAACCATCACCAAATGGCATGAACCCTCACCTTTTTAAGCACAATCAGTAGATTTCGGGCTTAATTTGTCTTGAGTAACAATCTTACGTTGAAATTGATTCTTTTTGGATAAAAACGACTTTAAAAAGTGTGGGATGCCCCCAAAAAGTGAGGGTTATTATTACAAATGAGATCTTAGCAGACAAAAAGACTGGGGTTGCTCTAAGTAGAAGCAACCCCAGTCTTATAATGTTAAGGAAAACCTTTATTTATTCTTTTTGCTCTTGTCCGGGAAAGCCGGGATAGCAGGAATATCCTTTCTTTCTGTCTTCAGCTTATCTAAGGCAACCTCAATAGCTTTGTTCAGCTGTTGGTCTTCGCCCATATATTCCTTGTAAGCGTCGTTTTCCAGTTCAATATTTGGTTCCACACCTCTACCTTCAATAATGAAGCCACTGCCATCGGCAGCAAAAGGAGCGTAAGATGGAGTTACAATAGAACCGCCATCCACAACAGGAACTGTACCACTGTAACCAACTACACCTCCCCAGGTTCGTTTACCGATTACAGTACCAAGGTTATTGAACTTGAAACGGTAAGGGAAGAGGTCGCCATCAGATGCAGAATATTCATTGATGAGCAATACCTTTGGTCCCATAAATGTTCCAACCGGATTCACAGAACCTTCCTTCTGATTGGTATGCATTGTGAAGAAAGTAGGGGTACGCATCAGTCTTTCAATAATCATAGGAGATACGTTTCCACCACCGTTTCCACGATCGTCAATGATTAACGCCTTCTTCATCAGTTGAGGATAGTAATGCTTCACAAACTCATTCAGTCCTTCAACACCCATATCCGGAATATGGATATAGCCAACTTCACCATTGGTGGCTTCGTTCACCTTGCGTGTGTTGTTCTCTACCCAGTTATAGTAATTAAGTTTAGAAACATCATTCAGTGGAGTAACCAACACTTTGCGTGCTCCTTTTTCGGAAGCAACAGTGTTTACGGTTAGTTCTACTGTCTTTCCTGCCTGACCAATCAATAGTTCCTGAGGATCTTGTACTTCATTGAGTAGTTTACCGTTAATAGCAATAATGTATTCACCCTTCTTTACATCTACTCCCGGCATGGTTAGCGGATTGCGGGTAGATTTATCCCAGTTGGCACCCTCGGTAACAGAAGCTACCTGGAAGAAACCGGAGGCATCTTTCGTGAAGCTGGCTCCAAGAAGTCCCATAGGTATGCGGGTAGGAGTAGGATGCTCGCCATTCTGAGAATAAGCATGACCTATGCTCAGCTCGCCAATCATTTCTCCTAAAATGTAAGTCAGGTCGGTACGATGGTTTACGTATGGAATAAGAACCTTGTATTTGTTGTAAACTTCGTTCCAGTCTACACCATGCATATTCTTAGCATAGAAGAAATCGCGCATCTGTCTCCAGCTTTCATTGTATATCTGCATCCATTCCTGATGATAATCAACCAGTTTCTTCATATCTCCCAGGCTGATAGGTTCGCTGATGCTAACAGCAGATGTAGGAACATCTATTACCTGCATCTTCTGGTCTTTAACAGCTAAAGCTTTTTTGTATCCGCTTCCGAAAACAATATATGCACCCAAATCTGTTTCGCTCTTCTTGTCAAGGTCGTACATCACACAACTTCCTCCGCGTTGGTAGTAAACCTTTTGCCCTACCATGTGCAGATTTCTGTAATTACCAGCCTGAACAGGTAGTTCAACTACGCGACTTTCTATATTATCGAAGTTGTATACCAAAGATTCTTCCTTTACAGGAGCTTTCTTTTTCCCTTTGCTCTCTTTTGCAGGAGCAGCTTCTTTAGGCGCCGCAGTAGGATTAACCATATCATTAACCGGAGCAAATGGTATTTTTGCATCCTTGGTTAAAGGAAGAATGTAAACTTTGCCCATGTTGTTGTATGCATGGTTCCATTCTGTTTGACTGTAGGTTGGATTAAATGTACGTGCCGATTCGAAGATCAGGTATTTGCCATCCGAACTGAAATTGGGAGAGTCGGAATCATACCATCCGTCGGTAATAAGGTGTTTTGCTCCCGTAGCCAATTCGTAAACAATGATATTACTCATTGTCTTCTCCGGACGGGTATAGGTAATGAAACGACTATCGGGCGACCAGTTGAAGTCGTTAAACAAATAGACTCCCGATTCCTCAACAATCGTTGTCTTTCCGGAAGCTAAATCGGTAATGTTGAGTGTATTCTTCTTATCGCTCCAAAGAATCTTTTTAGAATCAGGCGACCATGAATAGTCAATAATATAAGTCTTGATATCTTTGGTTGCCACACTTTCTTCTCCTGTTACAGCATTACGCACATAGATACGGAACTCTCCGTCCTTGTCCGATACATAAGAAATGTATTTGCCGTCGGGCGACCAAAGTCCATTCTGGTCGTTAGCATCAGAAGAGTTCGTAAGATTGTAGGTAATACCCTCTTTTCCAGGAAGTGAGAATATATCTCCACGACCGGTAAGAATAACTCGTTCTCCATTTGGAGAGATAGCGTAAGAAGAAAGCTGAGTACTTACATCCTTCCATTCCGGACGGGAATATTCCTGATCGTTATTGATGTTGACTGTTACCTTGTTGGCTGTTTTGCTCTTTGTGTCGAACAAGTAGATGTAACCACCATACTCGTAAACAATCTGGTCTCCACCAATGCTAGGGAACTTAATATCATAATCCTTATAGAAAGTAAGCTGTTTGGTTTGCTGAGTAGAGATTTGATAAACATAAAGATTCATCACGTCATCACGGTCGGAAGTGAAGTAAATCTCATCTCCGTTCTGGCCCCACATCGGGAAAATATCCTGCCGTATATTATTAGTGATCTTCTTTGATTCCTTGGTTTTGAAATCGAAGATACGGATATCATCGGCCATACCTCCCTGATAACGTTTCCAGGTACGGAATTCACGGAACACATAGTTGTATGCCAGTTGTTTCCCGTCTGGTGAATAAGTTGAGAACCCACCGTTTTTCAATGGAATCTCTGTAGGAATACCACCGTTTGCCGGAATGGTAAGCAGCTGACCTGTGAAGTCATTGAATGTATTCTGACGAGAACGGAACAGAATGCTCTTTCCGTCTCGGGTCCAGTCCAGTACAATATTATTTGGCCCCATGCGGTCGCCAAGATCATCACGACCCAGAGTAGCGGTATATGTCAGGCGTTTAGGTTCTCCGCCTTCAGCAGGCATAATAAACACTTCCGTATTTCCGTCATACTGTCCGGTGAACGCAATCTGTTTGCCGTCCGGAGAGAAGTGAGGAAACATCTCATAACCAATGTTCGAGGTAAGTTTACGCGCTGTTCCTCCCGACTTGTTCACAGAGTAAAGGTCGCCTGCATACGAGAAAACGACCTTATCGCCATGAATGTTGGGAAATCTCAGCAGTCTGCCTTCGTCAGCATTTACAGTTAATGCTGCGGAAAGGGCCAGAGCACCAAAGAATAATCTTTTTATCATAACTCTTTATTAATAATGTTTGTTTAATAACTTAAAATACAGAAATACAAATATATACAAATTTAATGTATTAATATTCTGTAATTGTAATAAAACATTAAACTAAAAATGATTCACTTACTATATTTATAACTTTTGAAGAATAAAACACTACTTTTGCACTGTTTTTGGAATAAAATAAATCAAAATGCAATCAATTATCCGTTTGGAGGGAGGAGTGGCCCGCAATGAGATGTACCGCTTTACCCATCCTCTGACTATGAGTCTGGAAGCCGGAGAACACCTGGCAATCGTTGGTCCCAATGCGAGTGGGAAGAGTTTACTGGTAGATACAATAACAGGTAAATTTCCTCTGAAAGAAGGTAAACTGGAATATGATTTCTCTCCTTCAGTCAGTAATCTGGCTTATGAAAATATAAAATATATAGCTTTCCGTGATACGTATGGTGCGGCCGATGCCAACTACTACTATCAACAAAGATGGAATGCACACGATCAGGATGATGCTCCGGTTGTAAAAGATAGTCTGGGCGAAATAACAGATACGCAACTGCGTGATGAACTGTTTGAGCTCTTTGCCATTGAACCGATGCTTGATAAGAAACTGATTCTACTTTCCAGCGGTGAGCTTCGGAAGTTTCAGCTGACAAAGACTTTACTCACTAACCCAAGGGTACTGGTCATGGATAATCCGTTTATCGGACTCGATGCAAAGACTCGCGATTTATTGCATGATGTTTTGCAGAGGCTGACTTCTAAATCTTCCCTACAGATTATTCTGGTACTCTCCATGCTCGACGATATTCCCGATTTTATTACTCATGTATTGCCGGTTAAGGCTCGTACTTGCGGTAAGAAAGTAACCAGGGAAGAATATCTGGCAAGTTATGTGCCTAATACAGCCACTGTATTGTCAGAGGAAAAGAAACAAGGTATTATTGATCTGGAATACGGCGATAATTTGTTTGATTCCGAAGAGGTGGTAAAGCTAAATAAAGTTTCCATTCGTTACGGCGACCGTACCATTCTGAAAGAACTCGACTGGCAGATTCTTCGCGGACAGAAATGGGCACTCTCTGGTGAAAACGGAGCCGGAAAATCAACATTGTTAAGTCTGGTATGTGCAGATAATCCACAATCTTACGCTTGCGATATCAGCCTTTTCGGTCGGAAACGAGGATCAGGTGAAAGTATCTGGGAAATAAAGAAGCATATCGGATATGTATCTCCCGAGATGCATCGTGCCTACTTGAAGAATTTACCCACAATAGATATTGTAGCTTCCGGATTGCACGACTCAATTGGACTGTACAAGAAACCACGCCCTGATCAGATGTCAATCTGTGAATGGTGGATGGACATCTTTGGCATTCTGGATATCAAAGATCGTCCGTTCCTGCAAATATCATCAGGTGAACAGCGCTTGGTTCTTCTGGCACGTGCTTTTGTAAAAGACCCGGAACTGCTTATACTCGATGAACCTCTCCATGGGCTGGATACAACCAACCGAAGAAGAGTAAAAGCTATTGTTGAGGCTTTCTGTGAACGAAAGGATAAAACGATTATTTACGTAACTCACTACGAAAGGGAACTTCCAAAGCCTATTTCTGACAGACTTATGCTGAAAAGAAATAAGTAACATAGAACGGAATGAACAAGATACGAGAAAGGGGTTGGCCGACAAATCGGAACAACCCCTTACTTATGCTTTTTTCTTTAAATCCAACATAGAAATATAACTTTAGATAGGCCTTGCGGACCCTTTCCTATGCTTTATTTCTTTAAATCTCTGTTTGCAAACCGTTTTAAATACTAAATATTCAGAGACTTAATATTGCTTTTTGTACAGCCTCTTCTTTATATTTTATAAGATACTTATTCTTTGTAACAGCTTGTTGGCCCAGTTTAATTCAGTAGAAGCCCATGTAGATTCATCAGCGCTTCTTGTCTGATCCAGAAATGCTGAAAGATGGTCGATGTATTCTTTAAGGCTGGAAGCTGCTTTACCCTGTTTGTTTAAACGTAGTAATGCAAGAATTTCTTGTTTATCAGTATTCAAATTAGGAACATCTGTTACTGATTTTGCTTTTAGAATTAATGATAAACTTTCGTTATTCTTTTCTTCCGTATTGTACAAAGCCATGTTTGTTTTTGCAAGCAAAACATAATCATCATCCGAAGCGACTTTGTTTTTTATATTCTTGTTTACCAATAAAGCAGCATCGTCATAGCGTTTACCGTTGAGTAGTAATATTGAATTAAAAGTATTCACAGTAGACATAATTTTGTTGTAACGATGATTGATTGTGCACTCTTTGTTTTCTCCCAAACGTTCTATACGTTTGTCGAATTCAGCATAAGGACCGTATTTTGAAAGGGTGTAGTAATCACGATGATCTTCGTAGTAGCTCTTTATTTTAGTAAGACCGGAAGCCAATGCGGAAGGTTGCATGTTTTTCATTTTCAGAAAATCAATAGCACATTGATCGGCTACCTTTTCCTGATCGCGGCTATAAGTCATACCCAGTCGTTGACTTGT
>Ga0209016_1003062_pt1 | contig 10327 bp, 6 predicted proteins | sample EPASupsiteSAE305_FD_187265 | JGI IMG/M metagenome (GOLD analysis project Ga0209016, IMG submission 187265) | Bioremediated contaminated groundwater microbial communities from EPA Superfund site, New Mexico - SAE3-05 (SPAdes) (version 2) | ecosystem: Environmental > Aquatic > Deep subsurface >...
TAACGTGTGGCCTTGAAGAATAGAACAATTGCGGATTACTATGTTTTCGCAGGGGGTATTTAGGCGCCATCCATCCTGATTGCTCCCAGATTTAATAACAACGGCATCATCTCCCTGATCAAAGATACAGTTTTCTACAAGGAAGTTGCGAGTCATTTCCAGGTCTATACCATCGTTGTTATGTCCGTGAGCTTTTATATCCAGATTACGTGCTATACCATTATCGCACATATACATGTGAACGCACCAGAAAGGGCTTTCCCTTATTTTAAATCCATCCAGCATGATATTCTGGCATCGGTTAAAATGTATTAGGTAAGGACGCATTCTGTTTTCCTCGTTTCCAAATTGTCTTTCTTCAACAGGAACGTTTGTAGACATCATCGTGTAAAGCTTTCCGGCTGCATCCATGTAATACTTCTGGCGTGGAAACCATATTTTCCATGTATCCATTTTGGGGCTAATTGTTCCTTTACCAGTGATAGCTATATTTTCACATTTAAATGCGTAAATAAGAGGCGAGTAATTATAGAATTCCATTCCTTCCAGAGAACTTTGCACTGCAGGCAAATAGTCGGATGGATTATCAGAAAAACGCAATACTGCATTTTCATCAATATGGAGGTCTACATTACTTTTAAAATGAATAGGCCCTGTAAGCCATGTTCCCCCAGGAATAACAACTCGTCCACCACCAGCTTTGTTGCACGCATCAATGGCTGAGGCTATAGCTTTTGTGTTGTCGGCAACGCCTCCTTCAATGGCTCCGTAATTGGTAATTAGAAAATCTTGTTTTGGATAATTGAATACCTTAATAGGCTGCATTGGGAAAGGAGCTTTTACTTTTACAGTGCTATAATCACCATTAGGAACGGTAAAAGAAGATGTAAACAGATATACAACGACTCCTGCGAGACATTTTAAAAAATTAATTTTCATAGTATTATTTCGTAGATTAATTCCTTTAGATTTTTTTTACTTATCAGAATTCAATGCAAAGAAAAGCATTTTTCATTAAGTAAATATGTTATTGTGTACATAACCTCTAGAAATTTATACAAGAAAGATATTAAACAGCCTTACAATATAGATTGTGAAAAGGATTACCAATAATAATATTTATCAGGAGAATAAATTGCGCTTTATTTTGAGTATATATTTTCTTATATTCGTATAGTTTATATAAGAAATATAAACTGCAAATAATAATACGAAATGAAAACGTGTGATTTAAAGAGATTCTTTTTTGCTTTGCTATTTAGCTTAATGCCATTTATTGCATTTGCACAAGCAATTATTAAGCAGACTGAACAAAAGCTAAAATCTCCTGATGGTGCTTATGAATTTACCTTTTATCAGAAGCAAATTACTCCTGGAACAAAGCAAATGTACTATACTCTTTCTTTCAAAGGAAAAGAAGTAATGAAAGAATCAGAGCTTGGTGTTCTGATTGAAAACCAATTGTTTGAATCAGCATTGAGTGTGCCCAATGATACTTGCCGTTTGTGGTGCGAAAATCTTGCTTTGATTGGAGCTGATTGCTCGTCAGTAGATACAAACTGGAAACCTGTTTATGGTGAGAAAAGCATAATCAGGGACAATTATAATCAGCTAACTCTTAAGTTCGAAAAATATGGAAACGGAAATTCAGCCATTCCAACCGATGGATATGATAAACGTCGAGCTTACCGCATGGATATCATTGTTCGTGCTTATAATGAAGGCGTAGCTTTGCGCTATTTCTTTCCGGAAACAAGTAACGGGCTTTTCTTACATATCACCGGCGAGCAGACTCAGTTCTCTTTCCCAGAGAATACGCAGGCGTATTATGAGCGATGGGCGCAAGGACCTTATTCTCTTCTCCCTTTAAAGGATTGGAAAGATGAGTGTGAACGTCCGCTTACTCTGAAACTGGAAAATGGCTTAACTGTGGCTCTTGCCGAAGCACAAATGGTTGATTACTCTCGTATGAAGTTTCGCTTGAATGCAATAAAAAGCAATACTTTGCAGGCTTCACTTTATGATAAAGTTGATATAATTTCTCCTTATTCAACTCCCTGGAGAGTGATCATGGCAGCTGAACGGCCGGGAGACTTAATTGAGCATAACAATATTATTTTGAACCTGAATCCGGAAAATAAACTGGAGAATACATCATGGATAAAGCCCGGAAAAGTAATCCGTGTTGGCAAACTTGCTCAGGCTGATGCAAAGTTGTGCGTAGATTTTGCTGCAGAAAGAGGATTGCAATATATTCATCTTGATGCAGGATGGTATGGCCCGGAAATAAAAATGAGTTCGGATGCAGCAAAAGTTTCTGAAACCAGAGATTTGAATATACCGGAACTTACTGCCTATGCTGCTTCAAAAGGTATTGGTGTGTTTGTTTACGTAAATCAGCGGGCATTGTTTCAACAACTTGATACGCTTCTTCCACTTTATAAGAAATGGGGATTGAAAGGTCTTAAGTTTGGGTTTGTTCAGGTTGGCTCAAACCGCTGGACTACCTGGATGCACGAAGCCGTGAAGAAGTGTGCGGAATACGGACTGATGGTGGACATTCACGACGAGTATCGCCCAACTGGTTTCAGTCGCACTTATCCGAATCTGATGAGTCAGGAGGGAATTCGTGGCAATGAAGAAATGCCGGATGCAACACATAATACAACTCTTCCTTTTACACGTTTCCTTGCTGGAGCTGGTGATTATACTGTTTGCTATTACAATTCACGTGTAAAAAACACAAATGCACATCAGTTGGCTTTGTCTGTTGTTTATTATAGCCCTCTTCAGTTTCTTTACTGGTATGCCCAACCATCATCCTATACTGGTGAACCAGAGATTGAGTTTTTCGACAAGGTGAAGACTGTTTGGGATGACACAAAAGTAATTAATGGAGAGATTGGTGAATATATAACTACTGCTCGTCGTAGTGGAGATGAATGGTTTGCAGGAACCATTACCAATACAGAAGCACGTAAGGTTACTGTTTCACTTACTTTTCTAGATAAAACGAAAAAATATGTAGCAAGCATTTATACTGATGATGATGCAGTTAAGACTAAAACACATGTGCGTGTTTCTAAATATATTGTAAATGGAGATAGCGTACTTAACTTTTCAGTAAAAGCAAGTGGGGGAGTAGCCATGCATTTTGTTCCTGCTACAGCAAAAGAAATTAAGAGTCTCCCCAAATTGAAGAATAATAATCAATTGTAGATATGGTAATTGCAATGAAAAAAGGAACTGTTTTAGTAGTTATTCTTATGTCTCTCTTTGGATGGAATACCGGAAAAGCACAATCAGTGTATCCGGGACAACATAACGGTAAAATAAAGGAAAATATAACAGCACCGCTTAAAGCTTATAGCTTTGATCTGAAACAAGTAAAATTGCTTCCAAGTCGTTTCCGTGAGAATATGATGAGAGACTCTGCTTGGATGATGTCTATTGATACAAAACGATTATTGCATAGCTTCAGGACAAATGCGGGAGTTTACAGTGCTAATGAAGGCGGATACTTTACTATGAAAAAAATGGGAGGCTGGGAATCTCTTGATTGTGATTTACGAGGACATACTACCGGACATCTTCTTTCTGCATTGGCTCTGATGTATGCTTCTACAGGTAATGATGCTTTCAAAATTAAGGCTGATTCACTTGTTAAAGGATTGGCAGAAGTGCAGCTGGCTTTAGGTAAAAGTGGATATTTAAGTGCATTTCCAGAAGGACTGATTGATCGCAATATTGCTGGCAAAGGGGTTTGGGCACCGTGGTATACTCTTCACAAAATATATGCTGGGTTAATAGATCAATATCTTTATTGCGATAATAAGCAAGCTCTTGATGTTGTGATAAAAATGGCCGATTGGGCTTATAATAAATTGATTCCATTGAGTGACGAGGTTCGTCGCAAAATGATTCGAAATGAATTTGGTGGTGTAGGAGAATGTTTTTATAATCTTTATTCTATAACCGGAGATATAAAATATGAAACGCTGGCTAAGTTCTTTTACCATAATGAAGTGATAGAACCATTGGCAGACGATAAAGATGAATTGGCAGGAAAACACGCTAATACCTTTATCCCTAAATTAATTGCCGAGGCTCGTAATTATGAACTGAACAATGACGGAAAAAGTAAGAAAGAAGTTTTAAACTTCTGGAATAATGTTGTGAACAGTCATTCATTTGTTACTGGTAGTAATAGCGATAAAGAGAAGTTCTTTGATCATAATCATCTTTCGGAACATTTAACCGGTTATACAGGAGAAACCTGCAATACATACAATTTACTTAAACTTACCCGCCACATGTTTTGTTGGGATGCAAATCCACGATATGCTGATTATTATGAGCGGGCTTTATATAATCATATACTTGGTCAGCAGGATCCGGAAACCTGCATGGTTGCTTACTTCCTTCCAATGTTATCCGGAGCTCATAAAGTATATAGTACTAAAGAGAACTCTTTCTGGTGTTGTGTAGGTAGTGGATTTGAAAGTCATGCTAAGTATGGTGAAGCTATCTATTATCATGATGATAATGGAATTTATGTGAATCTTTTTATTTCTTCAGAGTTGACCTGGAAAGAGAAAGGGGTAAAACTCACCCAGGAAACACTTTTCCCTGAAAAGGAAAGCACAATATTGACTTTACATACTAAGAACAAAATAAAAATGAATCTCTACTTACGCTATCCTTCATGGACAAAGAATGTAGTGGTAAAGGTCAATGGGAAGAAACTCAAAGTAAAGCAAGTTCCTGACTCTTATATTGTTTTGAATCGTGTATGGAAAGATGGTGACCGGATAGAAGTAACTTATCCTATGAAGTTAAGAACGGAGACTACACCTGACAACGATAAAAAAGTAGCCATATTATATGGTCCTTTAGTTCTGGCTGGTGAAATGGGAACAGAAAACTTAATAAAATGTGCTCCTTATTCAAACCCTAATCTGTATAACGACTATTATACCTATAATTATAATGTTCCGTCATCACTTAAAACGGTATTGAACATTGATAAGAATAATATAGAAAAGGATATTAAGAGAATAGATGGCCGACTTAGATTTAAGGCTGCAAAAGAAAATATAATATTGGAACCTTTATATAATGTTCACAGACAAAGATATGTTGTGTATTGGGATTGGATGAACCCTAACCAGTAATTATAATAGTTTTTTTCTTTAAGAAGAGAGGGGTTGTTCCAAGAAAATGGAACAACCCCATTTTTGTGGTGCACCGTTAATAACTTGGTGGTGTGGGAGGTCGAGACGGGAATTAATCCCGTTTTTCTTACCCGATCCTTTTTTCTTTTACTTTCTCTGAGATTGTTTTCAAAGGTTCAAATCTCAGAGGCTTGATTTTACTATTACAGCCTCATTTTATTATGATATCAGATTTAAAACTCTTCTTTCAATTCAATGGATACTCTTTTATTCTAATTAAGTTCAAAAAAAGTAAAGGTGGACTAAGTGTGTTCTCATATTGCTACGTATTAATATATGTTGATGAAGACTTAGAGGACTTCATAATGTTAGATTCTAAAAATAGTTTGTTTTAATTAGGTTTATGGTAAGAAGATATATATCTGCTGAGGAAATTTTTCTCAGTAGATATTTATTCAGGATAGATATTAATAGTGCTAGTATTTTGAAATATATGAAGAATATTGTCTGTTTTTTCATTTTAAGTTTGTCTATTTCATCCGGCATTTCGGCACAGAATTATGTGTCGAAAGTATGGGTGGCAGATCAGGGAGACGGGACTTATATAAATCCGATTATTAATGCTGATTATTCGGATCCGGATGTTTGTGCAGTTGGAAATGATTTCTATCTCACGGCTTCTAGTTTTAATTGTATCCCTGGATTGCCAATTCTTCATTCAAACGATTTAGTGAATTGGAAGATTGTGAATTATGCACTGAAAAAACAGATTCCGGCTGAAATATATGATAAACCTCAGCATGGCAAAGGTGTATGGGCTCCTTGTATACGCTATCATAAAGGTGAATTTTATATTTATTGGGGAGATCCTGATTTTGGAATTTATATGATAAAAACAAGCAATCCTGAGGGCGAATGGGGTGAACCTGTATTAGTAAAAGCCGGAAAGGGAATGATTGACCCTTCTCCTTTGTGGGATGAGGATGGAAAAGTTTATCTTATAAATGCGTGGGCCGGAAGCAGAAGTGGCATTAATAGCGTTCTTGTGGTTTCTGAAATGAACTCTGAAGGAACAAAAGTAATTAGCGATCCTGTTATGGTTTTCGATGGTAACGATGGAGTGAATCACACAGTTGAAGGTCCTAAGTTTTATAAGCGTAATGGATATTATTATATAATGGCTCCGGCAGGAGGTGTTGAACAGGGATGGCAATTAGCTATGCGCTCGAAAAACATCTATGGCCCTTATCAATCTAAAATTGTAATGGCGCAAGGGAAAAGTGTTATCAATGGTCCTCATCAGGGAGCTTGGGTTGAGACAAATGCAGGAGAATCATGGTTTATCAATTTTCAGGATAAGGCAATGTATGGACGGGTTCTTCATCTGAATCCCATGAAATGGATAAACGACTGGCCTGTAATTGGTGTAGACAAGGATGGTGATGGGTGTGGAGAACCTGTAACTGCATATAAAAAACCAAATGTGGGGAAAGTATATCCTAAAGAAACACCAGTTGAAAGTGATGAGTTTTCATCTGCAAAATTGGGCCTGCAATGGGAATGGCATGCAAATTACAAAGACGTTTATGGCTTCCCTTCTAATTCAGGCTTTATGCGTTTGTATGCAGGCTATTTATCAGAAAAATTTGTCAATTTCTGGGAAGTTCCTAATCTGCTAATGCAGAAGTTTCCTGCCGAGGAGTTTGTTGCAAAGACAAAGCTTGCATTCACAGCCAAACAAGATGGAGAAAAGGCTGGATTAATAGTCATGGGATGGGACTATAGTTATATTTCAATATGTAAAAGAGACAATTTATTTGTTCTTCAGCAATCAATCTGTAAGGATGCTGAAAAGCAAATTCCAGAACAAGTTAAAGATTTGGCTAGTTTCCCTATTGATAAAATTATTCCGGTTGGTGCACCTAACTATATTAAGCATATCTATCTCAAAGTAACAGTAAATAAAGGTGGTAAATGCACTTTCGCTTATAGTCTTGATGATAGAAAATATATATCAATAGGCTATGAGTTTATTGCACGTCAAGGTAAATGGATTGGCGCAAAAGTTGGATTATTCTCTGTGAATCCCAATCAGTCGGGAAATAAAGGTTGGGTGGATGTAGATTGGTTCCGTATAGATAGATAATATAGAATATAAATATGATAAAAGAGACTACAAGATAAAAGGTATGAAGAAAATTATTTTAGGATTAGTGGTGTTGTTATTTTGTGCTTGCTCAGCCAATCATAGTGACAAATCGTTCGATGTAGATGGAGCATTAAAATATTGTTCCGCACAAACCAATCGGACTTTAAAGGAATTAGAACCAATTGATTATACAATGATGCCGCGTAATATAATGGACAGTCTTAATACATGGAGTTGCCGTAAAGTAACAAAAGAGGAATGGACTTCGGGCTTTTGGCCTGGTATTTTATGGTATGATTATGAGGCAACAAAAGATCCAAGAATTAAATCCGAAGCAGAGAAATTTACGTCATCTTTGGGCTTCCTTTCCAAAACTCCCGCTTATGATCACGATTTAGGTTTTCTTGTATTCTGCAGTTATGGCAATGCATATAGACTGACTAAGAATCCTGTTTATAAGAAGATAATATTAGATACTGCCGATTCGCTTGCTAAATTATTTAATCCTAAAGTTGGAACCATACTTTCATGGCCACGTGAAGTAAAGGCTAGAAACTGGCCGCATAACACAATAATGGATAATATGATTAATCTTGAAATGCTTTTCTGGGCAGCAAAGAATGGTGGTGATAAAAAGTTATATGATATTGCAGTTTCTCATGCAAATAAAACGATGAAATGCCAGTTTCGCCCGGATTATTCTTCTTATCATGTAGCGGTATATGATACTGTGACAGGTAATCTTATTAAAGGTGTTACTCATCAAGGTTATGCAGATAATTCTATGTGGGCTCGTGGTCAGGCTTGGGCGATCTATGGTTTTACAGTGTGTTACCGTGAAACAAAGAATCCTGAATACTTGAGCTTTGTGCAAAAGGTGACAGATATATACTTAAAAGGACTTCCTGAAGATTATGTTCCTTACTGGGATTTTAGTGCACCGGATATTCCAAATGCTCCTCGGGATGCTTCTGCAGCGTGTGTTGTTGCTTCTGCATTACTTGAACTTTCAACTTATTTGGATAAGGATAAGGCTGAAGAGTATAAGGATGCCGCAGTGAAGATGTTGAAAAGTCTAAGCTCTCCTGCGTATCAATGTGGAGATGCGAAACCTGCTTTCCTGCTTCATTCTACAGGACATTGGCCTAATGGCTCTGAAATTGATGCTTCTATCATATATGCTGATTATTATTATATTGAGGCACTATTGCGTTTCAAAAAGCTAAATGAAAATAAAGACATATTAGGAATATTATAATGGATTATGTAGTAAAAGCCATTAAATCTTTTTTATTTGCAGTTCTGTTTTTATAGCAATTAAATGCTCAGCTCAGGATACTGCCAAAAAGATAAAATATGACTTTTATCTTTTTTATGGAGCTCAAATAATATCTGCACTAACTTCTTCTATAGTGAATAAAAAGTAGAATAATTAGCTGTAAGCTGTCGATGCTTTTGTCTCTAAATATCTTATAATAATTGTTTTATGTTTTTTTGAATGAGATGAGATCTGATAAAAAATGCCCGGATTTTTTAGTCCAGGCATTTTAATATAGGTTGGGTATTTCACTTTTTATTTCTGTTTCAAGATATCACGTATCTCGGTAAGTAAAGTCTCTTCCTTGCTAGGTGCCGGAGGTTCGGGAGCTGGCGTTTCTTCTTGCTTCTTAGTAAACTTTCCCATAAATTTGATAAACAAGAAAATTGCAAATGCAATAATGATGAAGTCGAATGTTGACTGCAGAAAGTTACCATAATTTAAAGTAGCTGCAGCTGTGAGTTCTTTTCCATCGGCAGAATAAGTTGCTTCTTTAATAACCCACTTTAACTCTTTAAAGTTAACGCCACCAACAAATATACCGATAGCAGGCATTACAACATCAGCAACTAAAGAGGAAATTATTTTCCCAAAAGCGCCACCAATAATCACACCGACAGCCATGTCAATAACATTGCCTCTCATAGCAAATGCCTTGAATTCTTGTAGAAAGTTACTTTTTCCCATATTTTTTTATATTTAAGATAAAATTATGTGCTAATATAAAAACAATTTCGTACTTTTGCGCTGCAATTAGGAAATAAATTTCTATTGATAGCTACACAGCCTTATTATAACTTATTCATACATGATAAATGACTGTATAAAGAACGCTATTTTATGCATTTATGTTTATTTATTTCCTGAAAGTAAAGACGGATATTTTAGAATGAATATTATAAAACCCTTAAAAGTTTAACAAAATGATTAAAGTAGGTATTAATGGATTCGGCCGTATCGGACGTTTTGTATTCCGTGCTGCTCAAACAAGAAACGACATTCAGATCGTAGGTATTAACGACCTTTGCCCAGTAGATTACTTGGCATATATGTTGAAGTACGACACTATGCACGGTCAGTTCGAAGGAACTATCGAAGCTGATGTTGAAAAAAGTCTATTGATCGTAAACGGTAATCCTATCCGTATCACAGCTGAAAGAAACCCAGCTGATTTGAAATGGGATGCAGTAGGTGCAGAATACGTAGTTGAGTCAACTGGTTTATTCTTAACTCAAGAAAAAGCTCAAGCTCATATCCAAGCTGGTGCAAAATACGTTGTAATGTCAGCTCCTTCTTCAGATAGCACTCCAATGTTTGTTTGTGGTGTTAATGAAAAATCATACGTAAAAGGTACTCAATTTGTATCTAACGCTTCTTGTACTACTAACTGTTTGGCTCCTATCGCTAAAGTATTGAACGATAAGTTCGGTATCTTAGATGGTTTGATGACTACAGTTCACTCTACAACTGCTACTCAAAAAACAGTTGACGGTCCTTCTATGAAAGACTGGAGAGGTGGTCGTGCTGCTTCTGGTAACATTATCCCTTCATCTACTGGTGCTGCTAAAGCTGTAGGTAAAGTAATTCCTGAATTGAACGGTAAATTGACTGGTATGTCAATGCGTGTTCCTACTTTGGACGTTTCTGTAGTTGACTTGACAGTTAACTTGGCAAAACCAGCTACTT
>Ga0209016_1003063_pt1 | contig 10326 bp, 12 predicted proteins | sample EPASupsiteSAE305_FD_187265 | JGI IMG/M metagenome (GOLD analysis project Ga0209016, IMG submission 187265) | Bioremediated contaminated groundwater microbial communities from EPA Superfund site, New Mexico - SAE3-05 (SPAdes) (version 2) | ecosystem: Environmental > Aquatic > Deep subsurface >...
AAGCGTCGTACGAGCGGGCCTTGACCTCGACGAAGACGAGAGTGCCGCCTTTCAGCGCCACTATATCCAGCTCGCCGCGCGGAGTCCGGTAACGCCGGGCCAGAATCCTGAAACCCTTGCGTTCCATCAGACGGGCGGCTACGGTTTCGCCCTCTTCGCCGAACAGGGAGGAACGAGTCATAAAAGCTTGGGGTCGGGAAGGAAAGTCACCCGGTGCTCGGGGCAGGGTCCGAGGGAATTTACGGCTTCAATGTGTTCCTGCGTGCCGTAACCCTTATTGCGCGCGAAACCGTAGCCGGGATATTTCGCGTCGAGCTCGCACATATAGCGGTCACGGGTGACCTTGGCTATGACGCTGGCGGCGGCTATGCGCATGGACTGGGCATCGCCCTTGACCACGGTGCGCTGCATGGCCACGGGCAGATTCGGGACAAGCTGGTTCCCGTCGACAAGGCAGAGTGCGCCGTCGGAGCAGGCAAAAATCTCGGCGGCCTCGCGCATGGCGCGGAAGGTGGCCTGAAGAATGTTTATGCGGTCTATTTCCTGAGCAGAGACCCAGCCCACCGCGTACTGAACGCCGGGATGGTTCGACAGGACGGAAAAAAGCCTCTCCCTCTTTTCGGGGGAGAGGCTTTTGCTGTCATTAACATCAAGAATATCCGCTTCGGCCTGAGGTGAAACGGCGCAGGCGCACGCCACGACCGGGCCGGCCAAAGGCCCCCGGCCCACTTCGTCTATGCCTACGATGAAACTTGCGCCTTGTTCCTGGCGGAGCCGTGCATCGAACTCCGCCAGAACAAGGCCTTTCCGAACGCGTCCGGCCGTTATTTCTTACCTTCGGCCTTGGGTTCCGCCGCGGGAGCGGCGGGAGCAGCGGCCTCGGCGGGGGCGGCAACCATGTTCTCTGCGGTTACGCCTATCTCCTCGGAGGTGACCAGGCGGGCGGACTTGCCGCTGAGCTCGCGCAGGTAGTTCAGCTTCGCCCTTCTCACCTTGCCGTGCTTGACGACTTCAATCTTGTCAATGCGGGGGGAGTGGAGGGGGAAAATCCTTTCTACGGGAACGCCGAACGAGGTCTTCCGGACGGTGAAAGTCTCGGAAATGGAACCGCCATGGCGGCCCATGACTACACCCTCGAACACCTGGATGCGCTCGTTCTCGCCTTCAACGACTTTGGCGTGCACGCGCACGGTATCGCCGGGCTGGAAATAGGGTATCCCGGTCTTGAGTCCTTCAACTTTTATCTGCTGTGTCATGTCCTTCCTCCAAATGAGCGCTTTGTAGCAAATCCGGCCTAAGCTGCTTTGTGAGCTTCAGGGACTGCTCCCTGCGCCATTTCTCGATTTCTTTATGGTTTCCGCCCATCAGGACGGGCGGCACCTTTAGCCTGCGCCAGACTGCCGGCCTTGTATACTGAGGCGCTTCAAGCAGGCCGTCTGAAAACGATTCGTTCTCGGCAACGCCTTCCTTAACGAAGACGCCCGGCACCAGGCGGGTGACGCAGTCCGCCACGGCGGCCGCGCCTATCTCCCCGCAGGTGAGTATGAAATCACCGATGGACAGTTCCTCGTCTATCTTGGAAACTATCCTGTGGTCCACGCCCTCGTAATGGCCGCAGACCAGCACCAGATGTTTTTTCTTCGCCAGACGGTGGGCGGCCTTCTGGTCAAAGCGCCTGCCGTGCGGACTCATAAGCACGGTATAGCCCGTGCGGCCCTTCGCCTTTTTGACGGCCTGATAAAGCGGCTCGGCCATCATCAGCATTCCTGGGCCTCCGCCGTAAGGCCGGTCGTCGACGGTCCGGTGGCGGTCCTGCGAAAAATCGCGCGGATTGACATAGTCCACCCGCACAAGCCCCCGTTCCCTGGCCCGCCCCACTATGCTTGCGGAAAGCGGACCGTCAACCATCTCCGGGAACAGGGTGACGACTGAAAAACGCATCGGCCTAATCCAGATCCAGGAAAATCTTCTTATCCTGCTTGGACGCGGCGGCGGAAAGAACGGTGCGTATGGCCTTTATGACTTTGCCGTCCTTTCCGATAACCTTGCCCTTGTCTTCTTCCGCCACCTGCGCCTTTATGCGCAAAGTGCCGGCTTCGTCCGCCTCGCTGAGAGTTACGGATTCAGGCTTGTCGACAAGGGATTTCAAAAGATACTCCGCGAGCTCTTTCATTGTTTCCTCTCGAAACCCGGGCCGGGCACACCGACCCCGCAAAGACGCGCTTTAGGCGCGCTTTGCGAGTTTGATGATGGAAGCGACCGTCTCGGTCGGCTTCGCGCCGTTCTTCACCCAGTGGTCAACGCGTTCCACGTTAAGGGAAACCTTGCTCTTTTCCTTCCCGGTCATCGGGTGGTAATGCCCGAGCACCTCAAGCGCCTCGCCACGGGGCGACGCGGTCTTGTTGATCGCCACCACACGATAGTGGGCTTCCTTGGGTTTGCCGGTTCTCTGTAACCTGATAACTACTGCCATCCTGCCTCCTACGCGCAAAGTTCGCGCATTTTCTGTACTGCCTGTGACGGATTTTTATTTCCGAAAACTGCGTTGCCGGCCACCAGGCTGTCGGCCCCCGCAAGAGCCGCCGCCGGAGCGGTGTCGGGGCCTATGCCGCCGTCCACCTGCAACCAAATTTGTCTGCCCGAGCGGCTTATAAGCTCGCGGGCCTGAGCCACTTTCCCCAGGCATTCGGCCATGAAAGCCTGCCCGCCGAAGCCGGGATTCACTGTCATCACCAGGAACAGGTCCAGGTGCTTCACGAAAGGCTCCGCCGCGGACACGGGTGTCTGCGGCTTTATGGCCAGCCCGGCGCTGAGGCCGAGGGCCTTTATCTGCCGGATTATCTTCTCCGGGTTTTCCGACGCTTCAAGATGAAACGTTATAAGGTCCGCGCCGGCCTTGGCGAAAGGGAGAATGAAGTCCGCCGGATTGTCTATCATCAAATGGGCGTCAAGCGGAAGTTTCGTCATGCCGCGCAGCGCCTTCACAAGACCCGGACCGTAGCTTATGTTCGGCACGAAATGTCCGTCCATCACGTCCACCTGAAGCCAGTCCGCCTTGGAAACAGCGTCCACATCCTTGCCGAGGCAGGACATGTCGGCCGACAGAATGGAAGGCACCATGGCCACATGGCCGTCGGGAAGCGGCAGGCGCGATTTGAATTCGGGCATTGCTACGGCATCTCCTTTTCTTCGACTAAAATCCCGTTTACGAAAGTGCGGGCCTTCGCGGGGCCGTTATAAGGCGCGGTAAGGTCCACCTTGGACCCGGCGCCCCTGAAACCGTTGAAAACCTCGTGCTCGCCGGCCTGATCGAGCAGGACTATGCGAACCTGCTGGTTTTGCGCGCCGCCCTGCGGCAGCTCGTAGTGTATCCGGTGCACCTTGGCCTGAGAGGCGCCGGCGTCGCCGCGCTTGCTGACGGTAAGCTCGACCTTCGAGTCCTTGCTCAGCACGGCGTCCGGCGCGGGGGACTGGGAAAGCACCGTTCCGGCCGGGAACAGGGAGGCGGGGTCCTCGCTTATCTGCAGGATGATGCCCGCGTCCTTGGCCCACTTGTTGGCGTCCTCCGCCGGTTTCTGCACGAAATCCGGCATCAGCATTATGCCGCTGGGGGGAGGCCCGGCTGAAACCACCACGTTCATCATGGCGTTCTTGCTTAGGCTGGAGTCGGCCTTCGGCTCCTGCGCCATGACCACGCCCTTCTCAAAATGAAGCGAGTGCGACTCGCTTACCTCGCCCAGTATAAGCTGCGACTGCCGGAGCAGCATCTCCGAGTTGCGTATGGTAAGCCCCACAAGGTTCGGGGCGAAAACGGTTTCTCCGCCCTGGCTGAACCAGGCCCGGATGGCCTTGCCTTCGCGCACTATGGTTCCGGCCGGAGGATTTTGACGAATCACGCTTCCCACCGGAACGTTGGCGTCGAACTCGGTCCCTTCAAAACGCAACGACAGCCCTTTCGGCGACAGCAGCTGCAGGGCGGCCATGGACGACTTCTTCGTTATGTCCGGCACCGGAACTTCCTTGCGGTTGTGCACGATGGCGGAAAAAGCCCAGTCAAGCGAAAAGAAGGCGACTGTTGCAAGAAAAACAGTTACAAGCGCGGTTTCCAGAAGGCGCATAAGCAGCGTCTTCCAGCTGAACTGGCTGAGTGCCAACCGCTGCTTGAATTCTTCAAAATGTGCGCGCATCCGCCTCAATCATCCCGCACGGCAAAGCAAAAGCATCGCCGGCCTTAAGCTTAAAGCCATTAAGAAAATCCCAGCCCGACATTGTCTTCTTGCCTTCAGGGCGGACTTCCAAAACAAGCAATTCGCTGTCTATACATTTTACATAAAACCCGCGCCCCCTTTCAACGCGAGTTATTGAACCGGGCGGCAGGGAAGAGCTGTAATCGCAGTTTTCAAGCGAAGTCCGCACAAGCTGGATTGAAACGGGCTTGTCAACGCCGGGGAACGATATTCTGGCGCAGGGGCCCAGGGCAAGCCCGCGCACGATGTTGTGGGCCTCGCGGGCGGAACGGTTGAAATCTATGCGGGAAAGGGAAGAGTCCAGCAGCGCGGCATAGGAGGCCTCGCCCGTCTGAGACAGGCGGGGGGGATTCCCGCCGCGCAATATCTCAAGACTTTCGCGCAGGGCCTCCACGCCAAGAGCGACCAGCCGCTCCATCAGTGTGGCGGCATTGTCGTCCGGGGAAATGGAAAGACTTTTTTTGACAAGGACGGGGCCCGTGTCCATTCCTTCGTCGAGCCAGAAGACCGTGACGCCGGTTTCAGTCTCGCCCCGTATCAGCGCCCACTGCACGGGAGCGGCGCCGCGGTAAGCCGGCAGAAGGGAAAAATGCACATTGAGAAATCCAAGCCGAGTGGAGGAGAGAAATTCTTTTTTGAGGATGCGGCCGTAAGCGACCGCGACGCCCAGGTCGGGAGAAAGCGCACGGATGTTTTCCGTTATCTCGGCAGGGAATTTAGGACTGAACACCTGCACGCCAAGCTCCTGCGCGCAAGTTTTTACCGGCGATGGGGAAAGCTTGAGGCCGCGGCCGCTCGGGCGGTCCGGCTGGGTCACGACTGCATTCAGATCCGTGCTTTCCTTAAGAAGCTTTAGAAACGGAACCGCCACGCCTGGCGTTCCCAGAAATATTGTCTTCATCCGGTTTTATCTTGGTCTCATCCATTTCCGCCCACTGCTTGCGGAATTTCTTTATTGCGGCCTTGGCCTGAATCTTTCCCAGAGGGGAAAGCCTGTCCACGAAAACCTTACCGTCCAGATGGTCAATCTCATGCTGGAAAAGGCGGGCGAGCATGCCGGTGGCGGTTACCTCGATGGGAACGCCCTTCTCATTAAGGGCGCGGACAACCACCTTCTGACTGCGCGTCACGTCGGCAAAAAGGCCGGGCAGGGAAAGACATCCTTCCTCCGATGTAATCTCGCCGGAACGGTCCACGATGGCCGGATTGATGATGACCATGCGTTTCATATTGTCCTTTTCCTTTATCGCGAGCACGGCCATGCGAAGTTCCAGTCCCACCTGGTTGGCGGAAATACCAAGGCCTTTGACGAGAAGAAGCGTATCCCACATGTCATCGATTATGACGTCAAGCCCTTCCCTGATATCCTCGAATTTCACCGGCTTGAGCTTCTTGTTCAAAACGGGCGCGCCGTATTTGGTTATTCTCCTTATCGCCATAAGCTCCCCTTATATAAGTTCAAAGGACATCTCCCGTCCTTCCCATATGACCCTAGCCAGAACCGGCCTGTCTACCTGCTGCTGCACCTTCAGCGCACCCCACGCCATGGCAAGGCGTTCAAGCTGACTGTCCGCGCCATAAGCGCCGGAAACGCCCATCACTATCTGTCTGGCATGGGCGGTAAGGGCGGTCTGACAGATGGCGTAAAAAGGATCGTTGGACAAGACCATTATGGGCGTCACCTTCTGGCCGTGCTTTTCGGCCGCCAGTATGACGGAGGTGAAAAGGGCTACTTCATCATGCCCCACCTCGGTATTTTCGCCGCTGAGCTGTATGCCCTTGGCCACCTTGGAGCACATGACTATAACTTCGGTCTTGGAATCGTCCACGGTTTCCAGAATCTTGTTAAGATGGTACAAATTATTGGGATTCCGGACAGCGACGAGGATACGGTCTTCCTTCTCAAGACTGGCGATTGCCGTGTTCATGTCGAAAGCCTGTTCCGTGTTGAGCTGCTCGCGGTGCTCGGATATCTGGCGGCGCTTCTTCTCGTTCATCCGTTCGGATACGGTGAAAACAATATAGAAAACGGAAGTGAAGACAAGGCCCGACATGGTCGCGACCTTCTTGGTGATTAGATTGGTTCCAGCCACGACAAGCAGAAGAAGAAGGACCGCGAATATGCCCACGGGCACATGGAAATTCTCATATTTGATGTTGAACGGAACCATCCATTCCCGCTTGGAAGTATCCTTGAAGCGCAGCATTGCCAGAGAAAGCGCCATGAAAACAAAGCTCCAGAGAAGGCCGAAAGCGTAAGCCTCGCCCAGCAGATAGACGTCGCCGCGGCACAGAACGATGATTACAAGCTGAATGATGGCTACAAGGTTTACAATCCTGTGCGTCGTGCCATATTTGGGATGAAGATGGCGGAACCATTCGGCCAGAATTCCGTCCTCGGCCACGCGGTTCAGCACGCCGTTTGAACCCACAAGCGCAGTGTTGACGGCTCCCGCAAGCATCATGACGCCCGATACCACCACAAGCGCCTGCATGAACAGCCGGAGCCACATGGGGCCGGCAAGCTCCATGGAGAGCCCGGCAAGAAGATTGCTCGCATACTTTGACGCGACCACATCAGGGGGGATTATGAGCGCCGCAACAAGAGTCAACCCTCCCGTAAAAAGAAGGGCGAACAGGAAAACCACCAGGGCGGTCTTCTTGAGGTTTTCCATTTTGGGAGACTCCATCTCCCTGTAGACCTGAGCGATGGTTTCAAGTCCGCTCATGGCGAGAACCGAATGGCCGAAAGCCATGATAACGCCAATCATCCCTATGGGCGCAAGCCAGTCAACGCCGCTTGCCCAGCCGAGAGATTCCGAATTGAACTGAAGCTGGAAAGAAGGAAGAGTGAAACCTCGCTGCCAGATGGTCACAATACCCCATAGGACCAACACTATGCCTATAAATATAGCGTAGAAGACTATTTTTGCGCTGTCATCCGATGATTCCTCTATGCCGCGCACGTTCTGCCGCCAGAAGTATAACGTGACCAGCAGGGCAAAAACCACGGCGAAGGAAGCGGGCTGTATGGTGAAAGCGAAATTGAAATAATGCAGCGTGGAATTGAAAAGGCCGGCCAGATAATGCCCGGCGGTGACGGCGCTTATGGGCCCGGTAAGGACGTAGTCGAACATCAGGGCTGAAACGGAGAACTTGGCCATGGTATCGCCAAGCCCTTCCTTGACAACCTTGTAAACACCGCCGCGCACGAACATGGAACAGGATTCCGTGTAAATGGCGAGCATCGCGCCGGAGAAGAGCATCGCGGCAAGGATGAACCAGGGGAAAGCAGGGCCGAAAGCCTGCATGGCTATGCCGCCCGCGTAAAACGCGCTGGAACCGAAGTCGCACAGGACAATGGCGGCGGCTTTCCAGAAAGGAATGAAAGTAAGCATGGCGGTGGTAAGGACCACCACCTGCTTTATGCGCAGGGAACCGCTTAGCGAAGAGGATGACGACGGCTTTCCGTTTTCGGTCATTTCCGGGCCGTTATCTCGGCGGCGGCCTGTTCGGGGGTGGAGCATGCGGCCAGAGTGTCGATGAAAGCCGGCTGGAACAGCGCTGACAGGCTGGACAAAAGCTGCAAATGCTTCTGGAAAAATTGGGGGTTGGACGGAGAAAGGAACAGGAACATCACCCTTATCTTAAGACCGGGGCTGGCCTTGTCCTCCATGCCTTCCGGTATTATCGCCATAGCCACCAGAAAATTGTTTATGCCCTCAAGGCGGCAGTGCGGTATGCTGAGGCCGGTGTCGAGGGTGGTGCTTATGCCCTGCTCCCTGGCCCGGACCCTCTCGGTTATTTCCGCCGGCTTCAGTTCCGGATTTGCTGCGCACAAAACCCGCACAAGGGACTGCATAGCCTCGTCTTTTTCCGGAGTTCCTTTAATAATAATTATTCTGGACGGCGAAACCAGCGTGCCCACGCTTACAGCGGGCTGCGGCATTTTTGGCATAGTTTTTGTCGGAGTTGCCTGCTTTGGTTGCATATCAACAGATGTCTGCGCCGACCTGGCCGGACTGCCGGTGTGGGCGGCGGCTACTCTCTTTATGCTATCATAACCTATACGTTCAGTCAATGGAACACCACATGCCCCCTACTGTTGAAGAGCTTTACCAGAAACTTTCAAACGGAAGGCAGCCGGACGATAAACTGGATTTCCGGGCCTCCAAAACCTACTCCCTGCTGCAGGACGCCTTCGGCATCTGGTGCGACCACCACGCCCCGCACTCCGAGGCCGTGGAAGAATGCACCCGCTACGACCATCTTCGCTCCCAGAAAGACCGCTGCGTCAAGGACGGTTGGCTACTCAAGGAGTTCCCGGAGCTGGTCCGCATGGAGAAGGCAAATCCGCAGGATTCCTTCAAAGCAGCCCTGGCGGCTATGCTCTCCGGAGCAAAGGCGATAGCGAACCCCTATCTCTGGGACCTTACCCAAAATATCCACGGCAGGGCGAATCTCCTTATAAGGAATGACAGCGCGCCCTCCCTGCTTGGCCCGTATCATTATGAGCTGATGCAGTTCAAGCAAGCCCTTGAACTGAAAGAACACTATATACTTCAGGCAGTGCTGCTGAACCGTATACTTGGCGCGATACAGGGATTCGAACCGGAAAGCGTGAAGGTAAGGCTCCGCATGGATGAGCGCCTCATAAACACTCCGGCATGGAAAGAACGGCTGGACAAGCAGCTTCTTCGGTGGAAAAACATAGTTTCGGGCGAACTGATTCCCGATCCGGCAAGACCGCCCAACGCCGCCAGCACCCCGTGGCGCGTATTCGCGAACAAATGGGTCTATGAGCGGAAAGACCTGCTGCTCATAGCCGGAAGCGGATGGGACATGAGGGCCAAGCTCCGTGAAGCCGGCATCAAAAATACGGACGATGTCGTCTCCGCCGGTCTGGATAAACTGCGGGAACTTCTGGGCGACCCTCTCTGCACCGAATACTACGGCAACGCGCTCGCTTACAAACTGGCCACCCCAATCATAAGAAAGGAAGGCGTCTGGCCGCCACGGACCGCGAAGCGGAATCTTTATTTCGACTTCGAGGCTGCCGATTCGAACTGCAACGACGAGCGCCCGCACAATTACCTTATAGGCATATGGGACAAGGAAGCCGGAAAGTACGTCGCGCTTCTGGCCAAAGGCGCCAAAGAAGAAGAAAAGATATATAAGGATTTCATAGACTACGCGGGCAATCCCGCGGAATGCGCTCTTTATCACTGGACTGAACACGAAGTGCGCGCGCTGAAGGAAGCGGCGGGGAAGTATCCTTCGCTTGCCGAAGGGCTGCGCGGACTGATAGCCGCGTGCGTGGACCTCAAGGACGTGGCGAACAAGGCCTTCTATCTTCCCACGCCGAGCTTTTCGCTCAAGGCGGTAGCTCCGGCTTTCGGCTTCAACTGGCGCCAGCACGACTGCGACGCGATGGACTCGATGGTCTACTATTTCGAATGGCTCAAGGGACAGGAAGAAGCCATAGGCAAGGTTCTCATATACAACGAGGACGACTGTGTGGCCATGCTTAAAGTCCACGACGCCCTGAACGCAGCCAAACCAGCCAGGCTATGAAATCTCCGTCGCACGGCAAACGCCTCTTTATCGGCATAGACAGGGGGGGAACCTCCGTGCGCTATTGCCTCATGGACTCCGCCGGACGGACCATTAAAATGGTCAAACTGCCGTCCGTGGATATCAGGAAGTTCCCCGCACAGATTAAATGCGCGCTGGACAGGGAAAACGTGCCGCCGTCTTCCCATGCCGTAATAGCAACCCGCGGCGCCATAAGCAAACACTGGAAAATACCTTTTCTAAAGAACGCACTGAAAGGCCGGCTGAAAAACCTGGAAGTAATATCCGACCTTCAGGCGGCATATTGCGCGGCGCTTGAGCCAGGGGAAGGCTTCCTTCTGCTTTCCGGAACAGGCTCGGCCGCGTTCGCCCTGACCGTCGAAGGCAGACCGCTTTTATCCGGCGGGCTCGGCCCGGCGCTTGGCGATGAAGGCTCCGGCTTCTGGATAGGCAAGACCTGGTTGGCGGCGGAACGCGGCATTTCGGAAATCCCGGACCGGAACAA
>Ga0209016_1003066_pt1 | contig 10321 bp, 12 predicted proteins | sample EPASupsiteSAE305_FD_187265 | JGI IMG/M metagenome (GOLD analysis project Ga0209016, IMG submission 187265) | Bioremediated contaminated groundwater microbial communities from EPA Superfund site, New Mexico - SAE3-05 (SPAdes) (version 2) | ecosystem: Environmental > Aquatic > Deep subsurface >...
CTGATGAACCAGTTCTTTATCGGCACCCTGAAGGCTATGTCGCCCAAAATGCTGTGTGACAGCGGCGATATAACCGTGATACGTCCCTTGGTCTATCTGGCTGAGGATGCTATCACAACGGCACTGCAGCAGACCGGTATGGCTGCTGTACGCTGTTCCTGCCCGGTTGCTGATGCTGACCACCAGCGCCAACGGATGAAGCGCCTGCTGAAAGAGCTTGAGCAGGAAATACCACAGATTAAAAACAGCCTGCTGGCAGCACTGGGTAATATTCAGCCCCGGCATCTGCTGGATCGGCACTTGACTAAGGAAGGTACACAATGCGTATAGGTCATGGCTACGATGTCCACCGCCTGGTGGAAAACAGAAAATTGATCATGGGTGGCGTGGATATCCCCTATGAAAAGGGGCTGCTGGGACATTCCGATGCCGACGTACTGCTGCACGCCATAGCCGACGCCCTGCTGGGCGCCCTGGCCATGGGTGATATCGGCAAGCACTTTCCCGATACTGATCCTGCCTTCAAAGGTGCTGATTCCATGAAGCTGTTGGAGCATGTGGTCGGCCTGATCAGTGCCAAAGGCTATTGCGTTGGCAACCTGGATGCCACCATCATTGCCCAGAAACCCAAAATGGCCCCACACATCCAGACCATGCGTGAAAACATCGCCCGGACCTGCAAAGTGGACGTTGACCAAATCAATGTCAAGGCCACCACCGAAGAAGGGCTGGGCTTTACCGGCACCGGCGAAGGAATATCGGCCCATTGCGTGGTGCTGCTGATCCAGAAATGACCATCGCAACTACTTATTTGTAGTGGAGGAATCGCCCATGGAACAACAGACCGTCTTGATCGTTGAAGATGACGAAATGACCTCGGCAATGCTGGAGATGATTGCAGCTGAGGCCGATTATCACGCCCTGGTTGCTGAAGATGGTGTAACCGCCCTTGAGCTGTACCAGCAGCATCTGCCTGATGTTGTGCTGCTTGACCTTAACCTGCCACAGTTAAACGGCTACTCCTTTGCTTCGCTGGTCAGAAACTTCTCAGACCACAAGCCACGGATTATTGTAGTCACCTCAACTCCGACTGATTATGAACAGCATTTAAGCGATCTGGCTGATGGTTGTCTGACCAAGCCGATTAAACGACAGGAGCTGCTTGACCTGCTCGCATAAAAGTGCGTGCACTTTTTTCTTAAAAACGCTATACGAGACTAATGTCGTCCCATTAACAAGGATGCAAACTAATCATTCATAGAAGGAGATACACTCATGCTGGAAAAAGTTCAGGCAGTACTTGATCAGGTCCGTCCCATGTTGCAGCGTGACGGTGGCGATGTTGAGCTTATCGAAGTAGTTGATGGCATTGTAAAAGTAAAGCTGCAGGGAGCTTGTGGTTCCTGCCCCATGTCCACCATGACCCTCAAAATGGGGATCGAAAAGGCGATCAAGGAGCAGATTCCTGAGATCGTTGAGGTGCAGCAGGTGCGCTAGACCTTACTGACGTGCTCTGAAAACAGAAAAGCCCAGTCGATTGACTGGGCTTTTCTGTTGTACGCTACGTAGTAATCGGATTAACCGATTAATTTTCCACCGATATGGCTCAGTGCCGGCCAGGCAACGTTCAGGGCAGCGCCTGCTGCGAAGAGGCCGAACACGCCAAGCACCCTTCCAATGTATTTCCTGTCATCTAAATCGGAATAACTGACTTTAACTTTCATGATACGTTCCCCCTATAGTGTGGTTAATTAGATTGTTAGTTGAAAAGACTCATCAAGCCACTGACGGTACCGGCTGCTGACCAGGTGATAAAACCACCAAGGAATACTGCTGCCCCTGCGAAGATTGCCAGACTTCCCTTTGCGGTGGTTTCTGCCAACAGAACTGAGAAATTGTTTTTTGCTTTCATGACGCGTCTCCTTTGTTTGTGTTTTTATGATGCGTATCGTATAACTGGGATCTTGTTTGGCACTTCGTGATGTGCCGTTCTTGATTTATTCAATTACAGTTTGCGTGCCAACACAGATCATATTTCTATTTATTTTTTATTGTTAAATAATTTCAGCAAATTACACTAACACACAACCCGTCTGGCGGCATGCGACACCTAGTGCGTTCTGGACGATGTTGCAGACAGCAACGCAACAAGCAACCACGCAAAGCAAGAGCACACAGTTATAAATACAATAAGTTACACAATGTTGCATGCAACAGTGTTGCGTTGCATCACTATTTTTAGATCAGCAACAAGGGCACATACCAACAGTTCATGAAAATCAAACGACTCGAAATAGCAGGCTTTAAATCATTTGCAGACAAGGTTGTGCTGGACTTTCAGCAGGGGGTAACCGGTGTGGTGGGCCCCAACGGCTGTGGCAAGTCCAATATCGTGGATGCGATCCGCTGGTGCATGGGGGAGCAGTCCGCCAAGAACCTGCGCGGCAAGGCGATGGATGATGTTATCTTCCTTGGCAGTGAAAATCGCAAACCCTTGGGAATGGCTGAAGTTTCTCTGGTCTTTTCAACGGAAGATGGACGTGCTCCTGCCAAATATCTGGAATTCAGCGAGATCCAGCTTACCCGCCGCCTTTATCGTGATGGCGAAAGCGAATACCTGATCAACAAAACCCCCTGCCGTCTGCTGGATATCTCTGAGCTGTTTATGGATACCGGTGTCGGCACCAAGGCCTATTCAATTATAGAGCAGGGCAAGATCGGTCAGATCCTGCATTCTCGCCCGGAAGAACGCCGCCTGCTGATTGAAGAGGCTGCCGGTGTCACCAAATACAAGACCAGAAAACAGTTAGCCCTTAAAAAGATTGATGCCACCCGCCAGAACCTGCTCCGGCTGTCCGATGTGCTGGGCGAAATCAAGCGCCAGCTGAACGCCCTGCAGCGCCAGGCCAAAAAAGCTGAGAAATTCCGTGAACATCGTGAAGAGCTGCGGGAGATCGATCTGTTGTTCACCCTGCATCAGGCGGATAGCCTGCAGGCTGAGCACCAGCAGACCCAGCAGCAGCTGGCCGAACAACAGCAACGGATGCAAGAGGTCTTGAGCGCTGCCGAAACCTCGGAAAATCAGGTAGAGCTGCAACGTCTGGCCATGCTGGAATCGGAAAAAGGACTGTCGACAGAGCAGGAAGAGCTGTTCCGGATTAGAAGTGAGGCCGTCGCCTGTGAAAACGGCCTGACCTTCCGTCGCAAAGAACAGGAAACCATCACAGAACGCCTGGCCCGGCTTGAGCTGGAGCAGCAGACCGTTTCTGAACGACGCGAAACACTTGCTGCCGAGCTGACCAGACTGCAGCAGCATCAGCAGACCACCGGCAGTGACCTGAACGCTGCCGAGACACAACTTGCCAGCCTGCAAGAAGAACAGCAGGAGCAGGAGCAGGGATTTGAGACCCTGAGCCGCCGGATAGAGACACAGCGTCGTGAACTGTTCAGCGCCACCGGCGAGGCAGCACAATGTCGTACCCGTCAGGAGACGGCCCAGAAGCGCCTCGCTGTTTTGGCTGAACGGCTGGAGCGGCATAGCCATGAACAGATCGTGGTTATGGAAAAACAGCAGGAAAACAGGCGCTGTTACTCCTCTTTGACTGAGCAGCTTGAACAACACCAGCAGGAGCATCGGACCGCTGCTGCACAGGTCACGCTACTGGCAGAACAGGAACAGCTGCTAAAGACACAGCTGCCGGAACTGGACAAGCTGGTTCAGTCACAACGGGATGAACTCAGTCGAAACAGCTCACGGCTGACATCTCTGCAGGAGCTTGAGGCCCAGTTTGCAGGCTATGGCCAGGGTGTTCGCCAGCTGATGACCGAATCCCCCCTGCGGGAACGGTTGGGAGGTATGCTGGCTGATACCCTGCTGGTGCCGGAAGAGTATGAACTGGCCGTTGAAGCGGTACTGGCTGAACGGCTACAAGCGGTTCTCTGCAACAACGAGCAGGATCTGATCAGCGCACTGCAGTATCTGCGCGAGCAGTCAACAGGACGCGCCCAACTGACTGCTCCGGGCCAGCAGCAGATCACGCCACAACAGATCAGCGGCACAACGCCGCTGCTCACGCTGCTAGAAGTCTCTGGTCAGGCAGCCAGCCAATTACAGCGGATGCTCGCTCCGGTGCATCTGGTTGACACCCTTGAGATGGCCCTGACGCTGTCCCGCAGCCATCCTAATCTGACCTTTGTGACACTGTCCGGCGAGGTGGTCGCCTCCGACGGCACGGTCAGTGGTGGTTCCCCTGATTCAGCTCAGGGCGGCATCATCCACAAAAAGCGTGAAATCAGGTCGTTAGAGCTGCAGGTGCAGACGCAGTCCCAGACCCTGGCCACCAGCGAAGCAGAGCAAAAACGAATCCGGACTGAACTGCAGGAGGTTGGTCAGGCACTGCAGACCGCCCGTACTGATCAACACCGCCTTGATCTGCTGCTGTCAGGGCTGATCAAAGACCAGCAACAGCTTGATGCCGAGGCAACACGGCTGGATGAGCGCCTGGAACTGCTGGTGCATGAACGGGCAACCCTGGAAGAAGAACAGGCCAACCTGCAGGAGGAGCAGAGGGCTGCAGACATAGGCCAGCAAGAGGCCGAGTCCCGCGCCAAAAACCTTGAACAGGAATCACAGACATTAAGCGCAGAACTTGAGGGACGCCGCCTGATCCTTGCCGCAGCCCGTGAGGCACTGACAGGCCAACGGGTAGCGGTTGCCACCCTGCGTGAACAGGGCGAGGCCCATCAGCGCACGGTTATTTCATTGACCTCCCAGTTGGCAGAACTGGAGCTGCGTATTCAAAATAGTACGGCTGAGCATGAGCAGACTGAAAACAGTCGTCAGCGCCTGTGCAGTGAGCTGACAAGTGAAGAACAGCGTCTGCAGATTCTGCTTGAACAGCAGGTCAAGCAGGACGAACAGCTACAGGTTGTGCGTCAACAGCATGAGGCTGCGGCAATGCAACTGGCTGCAGCAGAGCATGATGCCCGACTGCGCCGTGAAGAGCGGGAAACCGTCCGTCAACTCCACGCAGACCTGTCACTCAAGGTTTCCTCACTGGCACTGCAGCAGGAACACCTTGAACAGTCATTGCAGGATCGCCACCGGCTGAGCCTGCATGAGGTCCGGGAACGACTCGGTGAGCGGGAGCTGGACCCGGTCGCGGCCCGCATCCGTCAGACTGACCTTGAACGGATGATCGATGAACTGGGCGAAGTCAACCTGATGGCGATTGAAGAATACGCCGGCATGGAACAACGCTACGACTTTCTAGCCGGTCAGAAGGCCGATCTTGAGGAGTCGCTGAACGATCTGCAGCAGGCGATCCACCGGATCAACCGCACTACCCGCAAGCGATTCCTGGAAACCTTTACCCTGATCAATGAAAAGTTTCAGGAGGTCTTTCCACGGCTGTTCTGTGGCGGTAAGGCAGAACTACGTCTTACCGATGAACAGGATCTGTTGGAGACCGGCATTGACATCATCGTGCAGCCGCCGGGCAAAAAGCTATCCAACGTGATGCTGCTGTCCGGTGGAGAAAAGGCGTTGACCGCCGTTGCGCTGATCTTCTCGATCTTCCTGATCAAACCAACCCCGTTCTGTCTGCTTGACGAGGTTGATGCGCCGCTGGACGATGCCAATATCGGCCGTTTCAATGATATGGTACGGGAAATGAGCGCCATTTCGCAGTTCATCATCATTACCCATAATAAGACTACCATGGCTGTTGCGGACACCCTGTACGGCATCACCATGGAAGAGCCGGGGGCATCGCGACTTGTGTCGGTCCGATTGCATTAGGCTGATTGTTCTGGTATGTAAAAAGATCATTTCTGCAACCATTGCGAGGGACAGACAATGCCGTTTCAGACCGTACTAAAAGAGCTGGTGGATACCGTTCCCCATGCCGTAGGCGCTATTCTGGTTGACTGGGAAGGGGAGGCGGTACAGGAATACTGCCACTGCGATTCCTACGATATGCGCTTTGTCGCCGCCCATAAGGGGATCGTGCTTTCACGCCTGCGTGAGACCCATGCCGACAATCAGGGTGGCGTTATTGAGGATGTGGTGGTTACTTCGGAACGGCAGATCCTCTTGATCGGTGCCGTTGATCCTGACTATTCACTGGTATTGCAGGCAGACAGGGCCTGCCCGATGGGCCTGGCCCGTTACCACTTTAACAATGCCCTGACCCGCCTGAAAAAGGAACTTTGATGTCTGAAGAAAAAAAAGGATTTCTGCGGGGGATGTTTGAACGGGTAACCGGAACTGCCCCTCAGGAACAGCAAACTGAGCAGCCAACTACAGAAGACACCCCAAAAAAACCTGGGTTGTTTGAACGCCTGAAGGCAGGTCTGAAAAAGACGACTGACGGGCTGGTAGGTCGGATTGATGCCCTGGTGCTCGGCAAAAAAGAGATTGATGCCGATACGTTGGAAGAGCTGGAAGAGATTCTGATCACCTCTGATATCGGGGTCAAGACAACGGTTGAACTGATCCGCAGTCTGGAACAACGCCTTTCCCGTAATGAGCTGAAAGATGGGGACGCCCTGCGCGGGACGCTGAAGGAAGAGCTGCTCACACGCCTGCTGGCACACCATACTCCGCTGAAAACCGATGGCGCTGCACCGTTTACCATTCTGGTGGTTGGTGTCAACGGCGTTGGCAAGACCACCACCATTGGCAAACTGGCAGCAAAATTTGCGGCTGAAGGCAGAAAAGTGCTGCTGGCTGCAGGCGACACCTTCCGTGCTGCCGCTGCAGAACAGCTTGAAATCTGGGGAGAACGGGCCGGCGTACAGGTCATCCGTCACCAGGAAGGGGCCGATCCCTCGGCCGTCGCCTTTGATGCCTGCAAGGCAGCGGTCAGCCGCGGCACTGAGATCCTGATCATCGACACTGCTGGACGGCTACACACCAAAGTCAACCTGATGGAGGAAATGAAGAAGATCCATCGGGTTATCGGACGTGAAATACCCGGCGCCCCCCATGAGACCCTGCTGGTTCTGGATGGCGCCACCGGCCAGAATGCCCTTTCCCAGGCACGTCTTTTCAAGGAATCTGCCGGAGTCACCGGCATTGCCCTGACCAAGCTGGATGGCACGGCCAAAGGCGGCATTGTGGTTGCGGTCTCCCATGAGTTCAGCTTGCCAGTCCGTTACATCGGCGTAGGTGAAGGGGTTGACGACCTGCGTGAATTTGACCCCAACGAGTTTGTGGATGCCCTCTTCCAGACCTCATAACCGCCACAGTACGGAACCGTCTATGCAAATGGGCCTTGACTTTATTCAGGAAAATCAATACATTATTGCACCCTCAGAAGGAGATACCGTCGTGGAAACAGAACTTTTTGAAAAACTTGAAGAAAAAATCAGCACCTTGCTGACTAACTATACGGCTTTAAAGGAAGAAAACCGGATTCTGGCAGACGAGAACACACGCCTCCGGCAGGAGCGCGAAGGCCTGAAAGGGCGCGTTGACTCGATCCTGAGCAAGCTTGAAGGCGTGTAAAGCATGATCAAGGCCCATCTGGTCACGGTGCTGGGACGTGAAATCCCGGTCCGCAGTTCCGCATCGGAAGAAAAGGTGCGGGAAGTTGAGGCCTTTGTAAATACCCGGATTGAAGCGATCCGTGAGCGGCTGACCACAGCCGACCCCCAGCTGTTGGTAACCCTTGCGTTGTTAAACCTGTCGGAATCCTACCTGGATCTGCAGGGACGCCAGAACAATGCACATCCGCTGGAAAGCCGTATCACCAACATGCTTGAACAGGTTGACAACGCACTGCAACGCCAAGGGTAACAGCCTAAAATCATAGCAGTACAAGCACATGGTCTCTTCAGGGAGACTTTGATATATAAACCACTAACGCATTACCATTTGTACCTGTTCAGTTTCCGTAGCACCAGCTGCGTACTGATATCTGCACTGGCTTATATATCCCCGGCATGTAAGGGGCTTTCGGCATATGGAACCATCGGTAACTGCCGAACTATCCTTCCATCCTCCCTGCAGCAGACCAGACCCGGCCTCCGGGTAACCCCCTGTTTGTGCGTGTTTTATTGTGAGGGCTCCATGCCAAAAAAAGCCTTGCGACGTGACCTGCTTGCTCGTCGTCGTGCTATGGACCAGGCTGACTGGCACACCGCCAGCGAGTCTGCCCAACAGCGCCTGGCTGATCTGGAACTGTTTCAGCAGGCTGGCTGCATTGCTCTCTACTCGCCGATTCAGCAGGAAGTTGATACGGAACTGCTGTTTACCAGGGCACGTTCTACGGGGAAACGGGTGCTGTATCCCGTGGTCTGCGGCAACAACCTGCAGTTTCGGGAGGTTAGCGAGACAGGCCAGCGTACAGCAGGTGCCTTTGGCATCCTTGAACCCTGCAACGTTGCAGAAGATCACTCCCTTGCAGCGGTAGACCTGATCGTGGTTCCGGGGGTTGCCTTTGACCTTCAGGGGCACCGGATCGGTTTTGGCAAGGGCTACTATGACCGTTGCCTGAGCCAGCATCAAAAGCATGGCATTATCGTTGGTTTATGCCATGATTTCCAGCTGTTGGAACAGATACCGGCAGAGGGACATGATATCAGAATGGAGTATATTGTTACGGATACACGGGTTATCCAGGTAGTGACCGGCACAATGCCGGATTAACATAAAGGAGGATGAAGCATGATAACAAGTATCATCATGGCGTTGGTCATTGTCGCGGTCGCCGGTGTAGCGTATTTCGCAGGCAACCGTTTTGGACGCAAGAGTACTGAAGGGCTGGTGGCACAGGCTGAAGAGCTTGCTGCCCGGCTCCTTGAGGATGCACGGCGTGAGGCAGATAATATTGCCAAGGAAGCAGAACTGAAGGCGAAAGATGCCGCCCTTGAGGCAAAAGAAGCAGCAGAAGGGGAGCTGAAGGAAAAAAAGAGAGAAATTCAGGTTCAGGAAAAGCGGATACAGCAAAAAGAAGAACATCTGGACAAGAAAGCGGTGCTGGTTGACCAGAAAGAGATGGATCTGCTCAAAAAAGAGCAGACTGTATCAACCAAAGAGCAGTCGCTGACCGCCAAAGAAGAAGAGTTGAACAAGGCTGCCAGCGAACAACGTGCCAAGCTTGAGCAGATCTCCGGCATGACCTCTGAAGAGGCAAAAAACTCCCTGATCGAGGCGATGGAAAGTGAAGCCAAGCATGATGCGGCCAAGCGGATCAAGCTGATTGAGGACGAAGCCAAGGAAACTGCTGATAAGAAGTCAAAAGAGATCATCGCTGCAGCAATTCAACGCTATGCTGGTGAATATGTCTCAGAAAAATGCGTCTCCGTGGTGCCGTTGCCCTCTGATGAGATGAAAGGACGGATCATCGGCCGTGAAGGTCGCAACATCCGAGCGCTGGAGGCTGCCACCGGTATTGACCTGATTATCGATGACACCCCGGAAGCAGTAATCCTGTCCGGCTTCAACCCGGTTCGCCGTGAGGTTGCCCGTCTGTCGTTGGAAAAACTGCTGGCCGATGGCCGGATTCATCCGGGCCGGATTGAAGAAGTGGTTTCAAAATCAGAGGAAGAAGTTGAAAAGGCGATCAAAGAGGCTGGCGAGCAGGCCGCCTTTGACCTGGGGGTACATGGTATTCACCCTGAAGTGCTTAAGCTGATCGGGCGCCTGAAATACCGCACCTCCTACACCCAGAACGTCTACCAGCACTCACTGGAAGTTGCCTTCCTGTGCGGTATCATGGCTGCCGAGCTGGGTATCAACGTCAAGCAGGCCAAGCGGGCCGGTCTGCTGCATGACCTGGGCAAGGCGGTTGACCATGAGATCGAGGGCTCCCATGCTGTAATCGGTGCTGACCTGGCACGTAAGTATGGAGAATCGCCAAAGATTGTTCATGCCATAGCAGCACACCATGAAGACGAAAAGCCCTCCACCATCCTGGCGGTACTGGTCCAGGCAGCTGATGCCCTGTCCGGCGCACGTCCCGGCGCACGGCGCGAGATGATGGAATCCTATGTCAAGCGCCTGGAAGATCTGGAGCGGATCGCCACCTCGTTTGACGGTGTACAGGGTTCCTTTGCCATCCAGGCCGGTCGTGAAATCCGCGTGATGGTCTCCAGCGACAAAGTCTCCGACGAACAGTCGGTCCTGATGGCACGTGAAATTGCCAAAAAGATCGAGAGTGAGATGACCTATCCCGGCATGATCAAGGTCAATGTGATCAGAGAAACACGTGCCACCGAGTACGCCAAATAAATGTCAGTCAGAATCCTTTTCATAGGTGACATCGTTGGAAGTCCAGGCAGGACAGCCATCAGCCGGGAACTCCACCGGCTGGTG
>Ga0209016_1003069_pt1 | contig 10311 bp, 6 predicted proteins | sample EPASupsiteSAE305_FD_187265 | JGI IMG/M metagenome (GOLD analysis project Ga0209016, IMG submission 187265) | Bioremediated contaminated groundwater microbial communities from EPA Superfund site, New Mexico - SAE3-05 (SPAdes) (version 2) | ecosystem: Environmental > Aquatic > Deep subsurface >...
CAGCAGGAGGCATCCCGCAAGCTGGGCTTCTCAGCCAAAAAGACCATGTCCACGGCCCAGAAGCTGTATGAAGGGGTGGCAATCGGCGAAGGCGGCACGGTCGGTCTGATCACCTACATGCGTACTGATAGCGTCAATCTTTCGGCTCAGGCTCTGAAAGAGGCCCATGACCTGATCAGTGTGGCCTATGGCAAGGAATACGCCCTGGCCAAACCACGCTTTTACAAGAATAAATCTAAAAATGCCCAGGAAGCCCACGAGGCGATCCGCCCGACGTATATTGACAAAACCCCGACAGAACTGAAGAAGTACCTGACCCCTGATCTGTTCAAGCTGTATGAGCTGATCTGGAAGCGGACGGTTGCCTGCCAGATGGCCGAGGCACTGTTGGATCAGACCTCGGTTGATATCGCGGTCAGTGGTGAGAAAAAGGACAGCTTTACCCTGCGGGCAACCGGCTCGGTGATCCGCTTCCCCGGCTTTATGAAGCTCTATATTGAAGGGGTGGATGACGAAGACGAAGAAAAGGAAGGTACGCTACCAGCACTGGACGAGGGTGAAGCGCTCAAGCTGCTGGAGGTGTTGCCGGAACAGCACTTTACCCAGCCACCGCCACGCTACACCGAAGCAACTCTGGTGAAGACCCTGGAAGAGTACGGTATCGGTCGGCCATCCACCTATGCCAGTACGCTCAATACCCTGGTAGAACGTAAATATGCCCGTCTGGACAAGAAACGTTTCTTTCCAGAAGATGTCGGCATGGTGGTCAATGATCTGCTGACTGCTCACTTCCCCAAGTATGTGGATTACAACTTCACCGCCGGCCTGGAGGAGGAACTGGATCAGGTCTCCCGTGGTGAAAAACAGTGGAAACCACTACTGCGTGAGTTCTGGACTCCGTTCATTACCCTGCTCCAGCAGAAAGAGGGTGAGGTCAAGAAGGACGACCTGACCACCGAAACCCTGGAAGAGGCCTGCCCGGAATGTGGCAAGCCGCTGGCCATCAAGCTGGGTAAACGGGGCAAGTTCATCGCCTGCACCGGGTTCAAGGAAGGCTGCAAATACACCCGTAACCTTGAAAATGTTGCTGGTGAAGAGGCTGCTGAGCCGGAAGTTTCAGAAGAAAAGTGTGATAAATGCGGACAGCCGATGCTGATCAAATCAGGTCGCTACGGCAAGTACCTGGCTTGTTCCGGCTATCCGGCCTGTAAGAATATTCAGCCGCTTAATAAGCCCAAGGGAACCGGTGTTACCTGCCCGGAATGCAAAGAGGGGGAGCTGACCGAGAAAAAATCCCGCTACGGCAAGCTGTTTTACTCCTGTAATCGCTATCCTGACTGCAAGTTTGCCCTCTGGGATCCGCCGGTTACTCAGCCCTGTCCCAAGTGTGGTTTCCCAGTGCTGGTCAAGAAGGTCTACAAGAAAAAGGGTGAGTTCCTGAAGTGTCCCAAAGAGGGCTGTGACTACACCTCGGCTTAATGTAAAACCTTGTAGATCGATAGTTTTCTTTTGACAGTGTGATATAAAATAAATATCATATATACGTTTTATCCATTGAGAATGATGAGCCCCCAATCCGGAGCTTGATAATTTGAAGGATTTATTAAGAGGAAGTTCAAATGCCGAATCGGACATCGAGAAATAGCGGTTCTGCTGGGGCTGTTGCGGTATCAACGCGGACAGCCCAAATTGATGGTGCTACCATGAAGCAGTTGTTGAAGGAAGGAATGGAAATCCGTCGTTCAATTGAACGAAGTGCGGACCGCATGTTTGCGGTTGCCTCTGACTCTTCGATCAGAATGAGATGAAAATAGAGCGTCTTTCGGTACGCTGTATTCAGTTTTCCCGTGAAGCCCTGCATAATGAAATATGCAGGGCTTCTTCTACTACTGTGTCCGAAGCGGATTTAGATCAAGTTCGTTATTTGGGTTCTTATCTTTCTAACTCTGAGGCTGGTGCAGCCACCATTGTTGTTGAACAGCCCTATGTAGACCGACATTTTCTAGAAGAATACGCCAATTATTACGCCACTAGTCTCTTTCCTCCTCCGACTAAAGCGACACGACTTCATTTTTTCTCTACTGCAATATCTAACAGAAAATTTTCTGCCATTTTGAAAAAGGCCGCGTGCGCAAATTTTGAGGCGGTTTGCAATAAGTTGAATGAAAGCTATCTCGGCTTCTCGGTTATTCGTCCGTTGGCTGATGCGCCGATTGGGCGCACCGTCCTAAAAACCTTTAATCACAACGCGACTCGCTGCTATACGTTACCGCCCCATGCCTACCGAGTTCATCTTTGCGGTCTCAAACTCTCGGTTTGCGGCGTCCCTTTCCAACAACAGGAACAGGCGGTCGGGGCATGCGCAACCACGGCTGTTTGGTCCGCCCTGGCCCAGGTTATGCGCCATGACGGCGGTCGGGCGCCAACTCCATTTGCGGTTACTGAGGCTGCTACACGTCACTGGTTGAATGATCGCGTATTCCCTGCCGCATCAGGTTTGAAGAACGAGCAGGTACTAGAAGCTATTCGGCAGTTTGGCTATGCGCCATTTCATTTTGAACCGGGTGTTAAAACCGAACTCTTCATGCATGCTGTAAAGTGTTACCTGCGTTCTGGTATCCCGGTAATTCTCAAAATCCGCTACCCTGATGAAAATTTTGAGGCCCATGCGGTAACCGTTGTTGGTTTTAGAGAAGGCGATGCTACCATTGACTATCAGATTGATGAGAAGCCGAGTTATTATCTAAAAACAAAATCAATGTGTCGGCTCTATGTGCATGATGACCGCTTAGGCCCGTATTCACGTGCAGAATGGCATGTTGATGAAAATGGATATGTACAACTTCATTATCTGCCGCATGAAGATGGCTTTGAGTTTTTTGCTCATGATGCGGTGGTCCAATCGGCGATGGTGCCTGTGTATCCGAAGATTCGTCTTTCAGCTCAGGATCTTACGGGCTTTGCGGGAGAGTTGTTGCCGTTTTTTCAGTATATTACAGGGCAGGGAAAACGGGATCAGCTTACAGCAGACCTGCGCTTCTGTCTCGCCGGAGACTGCCTCAAAACTCTCTATAAATCTGCAATTCCGGCTGATCGGCTTACCAAATTCGTAAAGCAGATAATCCTTTCCCGTTACGTCGGTTTTGTGACTTTTTCCATTCCAGACGGCCCGCTTGCTCATGTCATTTACGACAGTACCGATATGCGTCGCGCTGCCCCGGCCCCGGCCCCACTTTTGGCAATCTTGCTTTATCCTGCTTATGCAGAGCATACATCTATTCTCAAAGAATACCTGCCGAGAGCTTTAGTCCTGTAATGTCCTCCTACGATTACCTATCCAGAGAACAATTGATTGCCTTGCTTCAGCGCCGGGAGCGCGAGGCGTCCTACGGTCTTGTATGGGAGCGGGACGAGATCGAGCCGGACAAGCACATCAACGACGATTTCGTGGCGCTGGATTTGGACCGGGCGCACTCGTGCGGCGACGGGCCGTGGCGTGACTTGATCATTGAAGGTGATAACTTCGACGCCCTGCGCTATCTGCGGATGACCCACGCCGGTAAGGTCAAGTGTATCTATATCGATCCCCCCTACAACACCGGCAACCGGGATTTCGTCTACAATGACAGATTTTTCGACAAAACCCACCGCTTCCGCCACTCGGTCTGGCTGGAGTTCATGTACCGCCGCTTACTGCTGGCCCGCGACCTGCTTCACCCGGATGGAGCCATATTCGTCTCCATCGACGACAACGAACTGTTTCCCCTGGGGATGCTGATGAACCGGGTGTTCGGGGAGAAGAACTTTGTGGCCAACTGCATCTGGCAGAAACGGTATTCGCGGGAGAACCGGGAGACCATCGGCGATGCCCACGAATACCTGCTGGTCTATGCCTCGAATACAGAGCGGTTTAAGGAAGTGCGGAACAAATTGCCATTGGATGAAAAACAGTTAAAGCTCTACAAAAACCCAAACAAGGACTCTAATGGCCTTTGGCAAAGTGTTTCTTTGACCGCCCAAGGATTTCGACCGAACCAAATGTACGAAATAGTTGCCCCAAATGGTAATCGGCATCGCCCACCAGAAGGAACATGTTGGAAGGTTGTAGAAGCTGAGTATCAAAGGCTTTTTGAGCAGGGTCGAATTTACTTCGGCAAGGATGGTAATGGTGTCCCGAGAAGAGTCCACTACTTGAAGGATGCTGGTGGAATCGTACCATGGACATGGTGGCCTCACGAAGAGGTCGGCCATACCGACGAGGCCCGCAAGGAAATTCAGGATATCCTCGAAACCCAGACTGCCTTTACCACACCCAAACCTGTTCGCCTGATCGAACGTATCCTGCGCATCGCTACCAAACCGGGTGATCTCGTGCTGGATTTCTTCGCCGGTTCGGGCACCACAGCCCACGCGGTGCAGAGGCTTAACGTAGAAGAGCCGGACAAGGCGCCGCGCCGCTTCATTCTGGTCTCCAACAGCGAGGCCACCGAGGACGAGCCGAACAAGAACCTTTGCCGTGATGTCTGCGCTGAGCGGCTGCGGCGAGTTATGACCGGATATCGTAACAAGAAGGGGGACGGCGTGCCCGGCTTGGGCGGTTCGTTCGCCTATCTGACAACCCGGCTTCACCCGCGTCACCGTCTGGATGCGCGCCTCGATCACGGCCAGGTATGGCGCGCCTTGCAGATGCTGCATGACCATCTGCTAGGCGGTGACGCGACAAGCGGCCTGAACTGGAGCAGTGACGGCAGTCATGGGCTGGCCTATCTGGGCAATTTGCGGGGCGAAACCGTGACGCGCCTGAAGGAGAGACTTGCCGGTTATGATGGTGAGGTAATCGTCTACTCATGGGCCGCTGAACGACTGACAACGTTGCTGCCGGGTGTAACCATCCGTCCTATTCCGCAGACTTTGGCGGACCGGTTCGGGAAACGTAAACAAACCCTTCGGAGCACGGGAGCATAAGCATGCCGGTTCTTGAATTGTTGCCATTTCAGCAGGAAGCCCACGATGCCCTAGCGGAGCGGTTCTACGAGGTGCGCTCCCAATACGACCGCCTTGGTGCGAATTTCGAAGAGGTGGATGTTATCCGCAAGCGTTCCGGTGCTGTGTTGCTTCAGGCCCCTACCGGCTCCGGCAAAACCCTGTTGGCATGTCGCCTGCTGGCTACCCTTTCCGATGAAGAGCGGATCGTTTGGTTCTGGTTTGCCCCGTTTAGCGGGGTTGTCGACCAGACCAAGGGGACAATCCAGGCCCAATCTCCCACGTTGCCGATGCTGGATCTGGAGATTGATCGCCGTCTGGACGGTCTGCGGCCCGGCGGGGTGTTCGTAACCACCTGGCAGAGTGTTGCCACCAGCAACAAGGAAGGACGCAAGGCCCGCATATCTGGTGATGCCGGATTGGCTGTGGACGATCTGATCGTTGCGGCGCGGGAGGAAGGCTACCGGATCGGCTGCGTGGTGGATGAGGCGCATCATGGATTCAAGAAGGCGGCCGAGGCCAAGCGTTTTTTTGCCGAGGTGTTGCGGCCAGACTATACCCTAATGATGACCGCCACCCCCAAGGATACTGATGCCAAGGCCTTTGCCCGTGAGACCGGTTACCAGGTGGGAGATGAAGATGAGTGGGCCTCCATCTGTCGGCATGATGGGGTGAAGTGGGGGCTTTTGAAGCATGGCGTGAAAATGGCCCGTTTCATTGCACGCAACGACGACGACGCCAAACTGGTCGATTTCGAGCGGACTGCGCTGAGGGAATGTTGCGCCATGCACCGGCGGATTAAGGACAGCCTGTGCGATCAGGGTGTCTCCTTGACGCCGTTGATGCTGGTGCAGGTCCCGAACGGGGGACAGCATATCGAGATGGCCCATCAGTATCTGGTTGAAACGCTCGGGTTTTCAAAAGATGCAGTACGAGTGCATACCGCCACGGAACCGGACAAGGATCTGCTTTCCTTGGCGAACGATCCTACGGTCGAGGTGCTTATTTTTAAGATGGCGGTGGCGCTCGGCTTCGACGCCCCCCGCGCTTGGACTCTGGCAGCATTGCGTGGGGCTCGTGACGCCTCGTTCGGGGTGCAGGTGGTGGGCCGTCTGATGCGGAGGCATCGTCTGTTGCATGCTAAACATGATCTACCACGTGAACTTGAATACGGTTATGTGTTTTTGGCAAACAGCGAGGCCCAGGAAGGGTTGATGAATGCCGGTGACCTGATCAATCGGATGCCGAGCCAACTGAACGAGCTTGGCAGTCAGACGGTGGTGACGGTCATTGCTGGTAGGCCGGAAGTTCAGCTTGCCAGATACGGGGAGCCGCTTCGACTGTTTCCTGCGAACCCGGAAGAAACATCTGGGCAGTATCCATCGCCCGAAGAGTTCCGCTTGTATCCATCTCCGGTGGGGAAGCAGGAATCGCTGCTAGATCACATCGACTGGGCTCCGCTTGCCCGAAGGTACGCAGGCGATAGTGACGGGGGCAGTGGGCAGGAATCGTTGTTGTCAGCAACGTTGGCCGCTGACGCGCGCCATGAATATTTATATCGGTTGCGTGACGGTATGCCTCAGCAGTTCATAACGGAAGTCATGCCTCTCGCGTCTGACGATTTTGAAGAGCAGGTTGCCGCACAGATCGACTTTAGTGTTGTACTGGCCGACCGTGACCGTGTCAGAGCAAAAGTAGTGCAGCGGACGCAAGATCTTTTTGAACATGCGGAAATCGTCGATGAGGAAAAGTGGGCCTCGCTATCGGTTGAGGCTATTGCTGAAAAAGCTTCACAGTTGGTGTTTCAGTTCGATGTTGATCACTACAGCTTTCCGCGCCTGCTGGAGCAACGTTTCAGAAACTCCTTGATCAATCAGGGGATGGATCCGCCGCAGGATGACGAACTTCTCCTTCAGCAGCTTGACTTGGTGTTGGTGCGTAATCCCAAGCTGATTGCCGATGCCGTTAAACGTTGCCGTGCTGCGCAACTTGTGACTGAAGAGGTTGAACAGCTCCTGGAGATATACTCGGAGATTCGGCTCGATCCAGCTAAAAAGAATATTTACGGGGTGTTTCCTCTGGATCTGAATAGTGACGAGCGTCGTTTTGCAGAGCTGTTGGACATCGATGAAAATGTCCTCTGGTGGCACAGAAACCTACCGCAGCAGCCGACATCAGTCGGGCTGTACGGTTGGTCGCTTGGTAAAGGATTCTTTCCGGACTTTATTCTTGGGATCAAGGACCGTAAAGTCGGTAATGGTATTGCACTTGTGGAGATAAAAGGGCCTCAGATCCAGCATTATGACCGGGCTAAGGCTTCAGCTCGTCACAAGGAATACGGCCAAGCGTTCATGGTTGGCTATGATAAGATAAAGAAGGACTTCATCATGCTTCGTGAAGAGGATAATCAGTTGTTTGAGAATGGACGCTTCGAGACGATCCGGCTTAAGTGGGACAGTCAATGACCCCTCCCATTACCATCATCGGTGCCGGTCTGGCCGGTTGTGAGGCAGCCTGGCAGGCTGCTGAGCGTGGTCTGCAGGTTCGTCTGTATGAGATGAAGCCTCACCGCTATTCTCCGGCCCATCAACTGGAGGGGCTGGCTGAGCTGGTTTGCTCTAACTCCCTGCGGGGGGCAGATCTGGGTAATGCGGTCGGTCTGCTCAAGGAAGAGTTGCGGCGTTGTGGTTCCCTGATTGTGCAGGCTGCTGATGCCACCAGGGTTCCGGCCGGTGGTGCCCTGGCTGTGGATAGGGATCTGTTTTCCGCCTGGATAACTGAAAAAATATCCTCCCATCCCAACATCACGCTGGTTCGCGAAGAGTTGACCTGCCTGCCGTCTGAAGGTTTGGTGGTGACCGCTTCCGGTCCGCTTACCAGCGATGCACTGGCCGAGGAACTGTCCCGTCTGGTGGGAGAACGGCTCTACTTCTACGATGCCATTGCCCCGATTGTTACGGCAGAATCCCTTGATCTTTCCAAGATCTACGCCGCTTCCCGCTATGGCAAGGGTGATCCTGACGATTATCTCAACTGCCCCATGGATCAGGAACAGTACACGGCGTTTATTGCAGCCGTGAAAGCCGCTGAAAAGGTTGCACCCCGCGAGTTTGAGAAGGTAGTTCATTTTGATGGCTGTATGCCGATTGAAGAGATGGCTGACCGTGGTGACGAAACCCTGCGCTTTGGCCCGATGAAGCCGGTTGGCCTGTCTGATCCGGCCACAGGCAGAGATCCCTGGGCCGTGGTGCAGTTGCGGGCTGAAAACAATGAAAAGACTCTCTACAACCTGGTGGGGTTCCAGACCAAGATGACCTGGCCGGAACAACGCCGGGTGCTGCGGATGATCCCCGGCCTGGAGCAGGCCGAGTTTGTCCGGTTGGGGGTTATGCACCGCAACACCTTTATCAATGCACCGGCTCTGCTGTTACCCACACAGCAGCTGAAGTCAGATCCCCGTATCATCTTTGCCGGACAGATCACCGGTGTTGAGGGCTATGTTGAGTCCGCAGGCTCAGGTTTTCTTGCTGGTCTGGCCTTGACTGCCTTGTTTAATGACGAAGAACCTGTTCTACCACCCCGTGAAACTGCCCTGGGGGCCTTGATCCATCATATCACCAACGCGGATGCCCGCCATTTTCAACCGATGAATGTCAATTATGGTCTGTTTCCCTCCCTTGAAAGCAGAGTCAAAAAGAAGGATCGCAAGCTGTTGTTGGCGAAAAGGGCACTGATCACGCTGGATGAATGGAAACAAAAAATGTTTCTCGCTAAGACGCCAAGGACGCAAATCAAACCCGACAGTAATAGTCTGGAAATAGATTGAAGTATTTGTTCTGATTTTGTAATCTATAGAGGTTGTGTAGTTCTTGGCGCTCTTTGCGCCTTTGCGAGAAAGGCCCGTGAGATGTCTGATCAAATAGTTACTGATACCCTGCAGCGTATAGAAGAAGAGTTGAAAAAGTGCGTCAAATGCGGCACCTGCCGATCCAACTGCCCTGCCTTTACCGCCTTTCAGCGTGAGCCTGCCACGGCCCGTGGCAAGTTGACCCTGGTCCAGCATCTACTGAAGGATGACATTGACCTGGATGACCAGACCTATCTGGCCATGTCCAAGTGTCTGTTATGTGGAAGTTGCGTGGATCGTTGCCCTAATGATGTGCCCACCGATGAGATTGTGATTGCCGCCCGTGAGGCGTTGGCAAGGAAACGAGGTCTAACCACCTTCCATGCTGCGGTGGGGCAGGTGATCAAGAGCCGTACCCGGATGAAGCTTGGTGCCAAGGCCGCCTCTTTGCTGGGACCGCTGTTCTTTAAGAAGGTGCCGGAGAACTCTGGTCTGCGCCTGCGTTTTCCGCTGCCGTTTGTCGGTAACAAACGCTATATCCCGGCTATTGCCAAGACCCCTTTTATGGAGCGTTACCCGGAGGTGATTGAAGGTCAGCCGGGTAAACCACGGATTATCTTTTTTGTGGGCTGCATGACCAACTTTGCCTATCCTCGGGTTGGTGTGGCCACGGTCAAGCTGTTCCAGCACCTGGGCTGCACCATTATTATTCCCAAGGACCAGCAGTGCTGCGGCCTGCCCGGCATGTCCGGCGGAGATATCGAGACGGTTCGTGATCTGGCCGAGCGAAACCTGGCTGCCCTAGAGCGTTACGAGGCGGATTATGTGATGAGCGCCTGCGCCACCTGTGGCGGTGCCTTGCACCGGCTCTATCCGCTGGTGGTGGGCAAGCGTAACCCTGAACTGCGTGAGCGGCTTGACCGGTTGGCTGCGAAGACGGTGGATGCTGCCCAGCTACTGGCTCAGCTGGGGCTGAAGCCTGCTGAAACCGGTAGCGGTGCAACCGGTAAAATTACCTATCATGATCCCTGCCATCTACGAACCCGTAAATTGACAGCCCAGCCCCGAGATCTGATCAAGGCCACTCCCGGACTTGAGCTGGTGGAGATGGAAGGGGCTGACCGTTGCTGTGGTCTGGGTGGTACCTTCAATGTCTATCACTACGGCTCCTCCATGGAGATCAATGACCTTAAGAGCGAAGCGATCATCGCCACCGGCGCAGATGCGGTGGCTACCGGTTGTCCCGGCTGCATGATGCAGCTGGATGACGGCCTGAAACAACACGGTTCTACTGTTGAGGTGGTCCATACCATGGAACTGCTGGCCCGCCAGCTCTTGGAAGAACAAAAAGCCTGATTTAGTGCTGTTAAAATCATTATAGCGATACTGTTGTCAACTTTGTTGCGAGTAAAACTATTTTATTGACAATATAACTGGTTTTGTATACAAACGCCGCACCAAAACAGGTTTATATTCCGGTG
>Ga0209016_1003072_pt1 | contig 10304 bp, 6 predicted proteins | sample EPASupsiteSAE305_FD_187265 | JGI IMG/M metagenome (GOLD analysis project Ga0209016, IMG submission 187265) | Bioremediated contaminated groundwater microbial communities from EPA Superfund site, New Mexico - SAE3-05 (SPAdes) (version 2) | ecosystem: Environmental > Aquatic > Deep subsurface >...
GGTCGGAAAAGCTGTTCCGGAAAAAAGTCGCCTCGCAGGAGAGATAATGTTGCTGACAAGTGTATTTTTCATTGGATCGGCTGTAGTTCTCAGGATGGATATGCTTATGTGCATGTTCATTGTTTTATCATTGTATACCTTTTTCCGTATATATTCGGGAGAAGCGAAAAAACGTGATAGCTGGCTCTTTCCTTTATATGTATTCATGGCAATCTTCTCGAAAGGGCCAATAGGAATTCTCGTTCCGCTGGTATCTACAATTCTTTTTTTAATTGTAAAAAAAGACATCAAATTTATTGGCCGTTACTGGGGAGTGAAGACCCTGGGGGTACTGATTGGCCTTTGTGCGGTTTGGTTTACAGGTGTTTTTCTCGAAGGGGGACCCGAATATCTTAACAATCTTTTATTTAATCAGACAATAAACAGGGCAGTAGACTCCTTCCATCATAAAGAGCCATTCTTTTATTACATGATAGCCATCTGGTACTCTCTGGCACCATGGGCCTTCCTTATGATTGGCGTTCTGGTTGCCGGGCTTATAAAAAAAGTATCGTCTACAGATCTTGAAAAATTTTTCCTTGTGATAGCACTGAGCACTTTTACTGTATTGTCTTTAGTGAGCTCCAAGATTCAGGTTTACATGCTACCCGCATTCCCGTTTTTTGCATATATCACTGTATTGTGGCTGCCAAAATTTGAAGACAGAAAATTTGCAAAAATCCTGCTTGGTGTACCTGCTTTTGTTATGTCTCTTGCAATTGCAGGGCTGTTTGCCGCAAATATGTTTACCGACTTCCCTGTTTTTGAATCTTTCCTGATACCGGTCACTGCGACAATTGTTTCAATTACCGGATTAATCACTTTATGGGTTTTATACAGGCAAAATATTTACAATGCCATTATCTCAATGGGTGCAGGTCTTCTTTTGGCTGTGTTTACAATATCATTCTATATTCCGCAATACAACCCTAATATTGGGATGAGAGCCGTTTCGGAACAGGCGAAGGAAGCCGCCATTGAACGTGGAATATTTAATTATTTGTCATACAACATCCCAAGAATTGAGAATATTGATGTCTATATAGGAGCTGTCCCGCGCGAAGTTACCATAGGAGAACTTGAAGAGAGGGTTAATGCTGCAAATTCGATTGATAGCGAAGCTGCAGAAGAGCAGGCTGTTTTGTTCATAATGCAGAGCGAACTAAAAAAGGATGAAAAACTGGCAAAACTTTTGGAGGGAAAAGAGAAATATCCTGTAGGATACTTTTATTATGTGATTCTTTAATTTTATTGAACATGAAAATACTTGTCACAGGAGCTGCCGGATTTATAGGATTCTATACTGTAAAGTATTTTGCAGAGAGAGGAGATGATGTTGTGGGGCTTGACAACATAAATGACTATTATGACGTTGAACTTAAATATGCCCGGCTTGCCGCGACAGGTTTGGAAAAATCCAAAATCACAGAGGGAGAGCTGGTCACAAGTACACTTTACTCCAACTACCGTTTCATTAAAGTGGACCTTACTGACAAAGCACGAATAGACTCACTTTTTCAAACAGAGAAATTCGACGTAGTATGTAACCTTGCAGCACAGGCCGGAGTACGGTACTCAATTGAAAATCCTTATGCTTATGTGAATTCCAATATTCTTGGATTTCTTAATATACTTGAAGCCTGCCGCCATTTTCCTGTGAAACATCTTGTTTACGCCAGTTCAAGCAGTGTATACGGATTAAACGAGAAGACTCCGTATAGCGAAGAAGACAAGGTTGATTCACCGGTGAGCCTTTATGCTGCTACAAAACGTGCTGATGAACTGATGGCCCACTCTTATGCAAAGCTGTACAATATCCCTTCAACAGGACTCCGGTTTTTTACGGTATACGGCCCCTGGGGAAGGCCGGATATGGCCCCTATTATGTTTATGAAAGCAGTCATTCATGGTGAGCCCATAAAAGTGTTTAACTATGGAAAACTTTACCGTGACTTCACATATATTGACGATATAATTGAAGGCATGGCAGCTGTGATTAACTCCGCCCCGCCTTCAGGTATTGTCCCTCAGAAAATATACAATATCGGCAATAATAAGCCAGTCGCGCTTATGGATTTCATTGGGGCAATTGAGAAATCTTCCGGCAGAGAGGCTATTAAAATCATGACCGATATGCAGCCCGGTGATGTATACCAGACTTATGCAGACACTTTTGCCCTTGAACGGGATTTCGGTTATAAACCACACACGTCAATTCAGGAAGGTATAAATAACCTTTATAACTGGTTTTTAAAATATTCCCAATTATTTTATTAGCGATGGGTAACACAATTGGATCATACTTCTTAGATGCCGGGAAAGATGCTTCAGTTCTTGTTAAAAAGTATAATTTTCTTAATCTTGACGATAAATATTATTTAAAAAGAGATAAGCACATTCCGGACGGCTCATGTTGCATTGTGTTCAATTTTTGTGGCCAGGTAATAATGACAACCCCGGATGGCTCCGAAACAAACCTGCCTCCATACTTCTTAACCATTCCATATCTGGGACATGTAAACATTGTTACTAAAAGCCCTATTGACTCTTTAATTGTAAGTTGCAAAACCAGTGTCTTCACCCGGGTATTCGATTTTCCGCTTAATAATCATGAGCATGATTCATTTATGCCCATTAATAAAATTATTCCGGATTCATTATGGTTAGAGCTAAAGAATGAGAACTGTCCCCAAAAAAGAATCGGGATTTTTGAGTCTTTTCTCTTTTCAATTTCTTCAATGAGAGATTATAAACCGGATGAAATTGATATAGCATATGAAAATATCTATACAAGCGGAGGTACTATGAAAATAAGTTCAATAATAACCGAATCCGGAATTGATGAGAGGTCTTTCAGAAAAGTATTTAAAAAAAGAGTCGGACTGTCTGCCAAAAGTCTCTCCCGTCTTGTGAGAATAAGCCTTCTTTGTAAATCTCTTTCGGAGACCCGCGACATTAATCTTATGGATGTTGTCCATATGGGTAACTTTTTTGATCAGGCACATTTTGACCACGAAATCAAGAATATTATCGGAGAAACCCCAAATAAGTTTTTCAAGCGTGACCTTGAATTTGTCAGAGTCTTTTCCGGCTTCTGAACCATTCCAAGCCGTTTTTTACAATTTTGATAGTTTTCATAATCTTAACTTTAGAAAAAAGTTATGTTATGAAACGAATAATTTTAACAATCAGTATCCTTGTTTTTACAATTGGAAGCATTGAAGGACAAAGCTGGCTAAACTCCCTTGGCAACAAAGTTAAAGAGACTGCAAAATCCAAAGTGGAGCAAAAGGTAGAAGAGAAAACAGAAAAAGTGCTCGATAAAGGGTTCGAAACCGTTGAAGGGAAAAACAAAAAGGTTGCTGGAGAGAACTCAGAAGCTGAAGCAGAAGAGAAAGGCCCGCTTGATAAGGAAAATGTAAAAACCGATAATTTAAAGGGAACTCAGGAAAAACAAAAACTCAGCAGTGTTACTCAGTACGATTTCGTGCCCGGCGATAAAATTCTATTCTTCGAAGATTTCTCACAGGATGCCATTGGCGATTTTCCTGCTTTATGGACATCAAACGGAAGCGGTGAAGTAAAAACAGTAAATATAGCACCAGGCAAATGGTTTCACATGAATGGGGATGAAGCTGTTTACTGCTACACAAAAAACATAAACTTCCCCGATAATTTTATTGTAGAATTTGATATTATCCCCGATGCACAGTATGAATTTGGAATAACGCTCACTCTATATCAGGAAAACCCAGGAGATTTAAAAGAGATGAATGACGATCTGTATCCTGGTCTGAGAGGAATTCACATTACTCCAAAAAAAGACGGCTGGCAAACCAAGGGGTACGATAATAATGGGGACAATGACTGGCTGAATGGCAACGGAGAGATTAATCCCGTTATTCAGGAAAAGGAAAATCACGTTATAGTTTGGGTGCAAAAAAGAAGGGTTCGCATTTACCATGAAGGGAAGAAAGTAGTTGATGTGCCAACAAATATCTATGCCGAAACTAAATTTAACAAAATGCGTTTCTCGGGATGGGATGCAAAGAGCTGGCCTTTTATATCAAATATTAAAATCACAACAGCTTCTCCGGACATGAGAAGCAAACTCCTGACCGAGGGCCGGATTATCTCTTACGGAATCTATTTCGATTCGGGCAAGGATGTCGTTAAAGGAGAATCTTACGGGTCAGTAAAGGAGATCGCTAATATTCTCAATGAAAATCCGTCGGTAAAAATAAAAATTGTAGGACATACCGATAGCGACGGAGACAATGCAATGAATCTTGATCTTTCAAAAAGAAGGGCTGCAAATGTTAAAAAATATCTTGTAAATGAGTTTAAAATTTCTGCCGACAGAATCGAAACAGACGGACAGGGAGAGAACAGCCCGATTATCCCTAACACCAGTGTTGAGAATAAAGCTAAAAACCGCAGGGTTGAATTTATTAAGCTTTAATTATTTAATCTTTAAAGAAATTCAAAATGAAAGTGATATACATATCTGTATTTTGCGCAATAATTGCTTTGTTCTCTCAAAATGATGCTTGTTTAGCGCAGACACAGGAATTTTCAGCTGAAACAAAAGGAACGGTTGAGCAAAATTCATATGTAAATTCTGAGTTCGAAAGTTCTCACCCCGGGAAATCGGCATTGGAAAGTAAAAAAATGCTTGAAGAAATTTCTAAAATCATTTCATCCTGGGACAAAATAAATCCTCCGTTAGGTTTTAAAGTTCAAATATTCAACAACATATCAGAAATACAAAGTATTGATGTAGCTTTTTCTGTTTATCTGAAAGACTCCGATAATGGAGAACCGTATACAGGTGACAGTTCATCAGGATTAACTGTAACATTAAACAACAGCTCCTTTACCGGTGGCTCTCCTATTGTTGGTGATATTATTCCAACTCCCGAAAAAGTGGGAAGTTTCCACGGATATCCTGTATACTCTACAAATTTAAGAGAGGTTGCAATAATTAATAAAGCTGGTCTTGATGATTTTATCCCATGTTCCCGGGAAGATTTTATAAAGGCAAAAATTGCATTCGAAGAAGAGATTATTTTAGCTCAGAAAGAGATGCTTAAAGACCCGGAAATGAATAAAAGTGCAAAGACAGAGGCTGCTGAAATGGAAGGCAACATTAAGGAGATGGAGAAAGGGTATGAAACTTTGCTCGAAATTGACAAATCCGCTGCTGCAGAACTTAAAAAAGCAATTGATGAGATAAAGGCTGCCGTGAAAAAAGCAGCATCAGCTCCTGACGCAAATACAACAGGAGCTATGCTAATGGAAAAAGAATCAGCTGCAAACAATGTAAAAATTCAGGCATTGAAATCGGAACTGGAAAAAATGTCTTCTGAAGAGAGAAAGCGTCAAGCCTATTATATTGCTGATGCCAAATACCGGTTTGGCAACGAGTCCGGCCTGGCACCTGAAGATATGAATAAATATGGAACGCCTCTTTCAAGATTCAATCCTGAAATTTTGAAGAGTATTACTTCAATTAGTATTCCGCAACTTATTGTCGTTTCGTGGAACATTGGGAGTTCTTCCACCGGAACTCCCCGGGGCTATAATGGAAACGGCAAAGGATATGCATTGGCAGACAAAATGATTGTCGAGCTCTCCGGAGATGAAGAAATCTGGAAATTAATTCTCTCTAAGTAAGTTCTTAAAATTCGCTATATTTGACATAAGTAATTATTTATCAAATATGGCATTGAAAAAAATTATCCCTGCGACAATTTTCATTTTGTCTTCATTTTTGGCATCCGGTCAAACTACTTCCGCTTCACTTTTGGCAGAATTGCCGGCTGTACCTCTCTCCGTCTGCTCTGCAGATAGCAGCATCATAAATGATTTTAATGATAAAATTGTCTTGATTAAAGGGAAAATCAAGGCTCAGATAAAAAAAATAAATTTTGATGCCGAAAACAGGGTTGTTGACATAACCACTTCAAGAGTTTTCTCCTCTTCTTCAAAAGCCGGCATGTCCAAGACCGAATTTGTACTTATTTCCAAAATGAGTCCGGACAGCAGGGAACAATGGATGAAGGAGTATGCTTCCAAAAGCATAAAAAGCAAGTCAAAGCCTATCGTACTCAATCAGGATAACAAGAATGCTATAGCAAACCTTAAGGAGGAAAAGGAATTAATTGCAAAGACTGTAGAAAACTACTTTATAAGGCAAAAGCTCATCCTTAATGAGATTGCCCAACTGGACTCAATTGAGACAAAAAAGCTCAAAGACACTACTGCTGCGGATTATTCCGGGAAGTCCGGATATTGCAGTGCCATTTCTGCGGCACATCTGAGGTACATTAAGCAATGTTTTAACGACATAACAGATCAGATACCTCTTTACATAAGGCTGAATGAAATCTAAAACGAACTCATAAAACGGGAGATTGATTATGAGAGGCTGGTCACAGACACAGATTTGTATGCAGTTAAGGCTGTAGATAAATACGCAGATATCCTAAGTAAAGCATATAAGTACCGGACAGCAAATTAATAATAAAATGAAAAAAATAATTCTGACAATCACTGCTCTTTTTTTCATCTTTGCCGCACAGTCGCAGCCGAAGCAACAACTTACCCAATTCGTAAACCCCTTTGTAGGGACTGATTTTCACGGGCACACTTTTCCGGGAGCCACCTACCCTTTCGGGATGGTTCAGCTTAGCCCAGACACTCGGTTGACCGGCTGGGACGGATGTTCGGGATATCACTATTCCGATTCGACTGTATATGGTTTCAGCCATACGCATCTCAGCGGAACAGGAGCGTCAGATTACGGGGACATACTCATTATGCCGGTATCCGGCTACTCACACTCCAAAATCTCAAATGAATTATATAAATCATCATTCAGCCATAAAAGAGAGAAAGCTTCTCCGGGATATTATGAGGTATTTCTGGACAATTATGGTATTCTTGCGCAACTGACTACAGGAAAAAGAGTTGGAATGCACAAATATACTTTTAAGGATGGAGTTTCTCCTCAGATTATTCTTGATTTGTTCCACCGTGATGCAGTTATTGACTCCAGAATTGAAATTGTAAATAATCGGACAATCCGCGGGTACAGGCAGTCAAAAAGATGGGCTCAGGATCAGATAGTCTACTTCTATATTGAATTTTCCGAACCCATTGCAAATGCAGGACTATATAAGGACGATTCCGTTGCCTCAGACAAAGTTATTCAGGGACAGAACTGTAAAGCTATCTTTACTTTTGGAAAACGAGGAAAGAATGTTGTTGTTGCCAAAATAGGAATATCATCTGTTTCGGAAGAAAATGCCAGGCTCAACCTTTATTCAGAAGTAAAGGCATGGGAGTTTGACAAGTTAAAAGAATCTGCAGAAAATGCATGGAACGACTACCTGAATAAAATTGAAGTTAAAACAGATAATCTGGAAAACAAAAAGGTCTTCTACACGGCACTTTACCACACCGCAATTTCCCCTAACATCTATTCGGATGTAAACGGAGAATACCGCGGGATGGACAGAAAGGTTCATAAGGCAACCGGGTACGACCAGTATACTGTATTCTCCCTGTGGGATACATACAGGGCTCTTCACCCCCTTTTCACAATAATTGAGCAGAAGAGGACAACCGATTTCATTAAATCATTCCTAGCGATTTACAAGGAAGCAGGCAAACTTCCTATTTGGGAACTTTCCGGAAATGAAACAGATTGCATGATAGGATACCATTCTGTTTCTGTAATGTCGGATGCCATAAACAAGGAAATCAGCAATTTTGACACTCAATATGCTCTCGATGCCATGATTGCAAGTTCCAATAAAAAAGAGTACGGAATAGACATCTATACCCAAAACGGGTACATCCCTGCAGAAAAGGAACACGAGTCGGTGTCAAAGACACTCGAATATGCATACGACGACTGGTGCATTGCCCGGTTTGCCCAAAAACTGGGAAAGACAGATATTTATAATGAATATATCAAAAGAGCACAGTATTATAAAAATAACTTTGATTTTTCCACTGGTTTCATGCGTCCTAAAATATTTGGAAAGTGGTTGGAACCGTTCTCTCCTGCCGAAGTAAATGTCCATTTTACAGAGGCAAACTCTTGGCAATACAGTTTTTATGTACCTCAGGATATTGAAACACATATAAAAATGGTTGGTGGCGACGAGGCGTACAGTAAAAAACTGGACGAACTTTTCTCTGCTTCAAATAAAACAACAGGGCGCACTCAGGTGGACATAACAGGTCTTATAGGCCAATATGCCCACGGAAACGAACCGAGCCACCATACTGCGTATCTTTACAACTATACAGGCAAACCATGGAAGAGTCAGGAGATGGTAAGACAAATCATGACCACCCTTTACAGTTCTGCTCCTGACGGTCTTTGCGGAAACGACGACTGTGGCCAGATGTCTGCATGGTATGTACTAAGTGCTCTTGGGTTTTACCCTGTGACTCCAGGGGATGATATTTATGCCCTGGGCTCTCCATTGTTCTCAAGTGTAACGGTTAATCTTGAAAATGGCGGAAAGTTTACAGTTAATGCAAACGGCAACAGCAAAGAGAATCTGTACATCAATTCCGTAACCCTTAATGGCAACCCTTACTCAAAATCTTATATTTCTCATAACGACATTATCAGCGGAAGCACTTTTAATTTCAACATGAGTTCTTCGCCAAACTATAATTTTGCCGTTGCAAAAGCCGACAGGCCTCATTCTCTTATTACCGACACTCCTATTGTAATAAACCCGTGGTTCGAAATGGAGAACATTATTTTCAAAGACTCAATGCAGCTGGAGATTAAGGCCGAGCCTCTTTGCCGGATTTATTATAATATTCAGGACAACTCCGGTACAAAAGAAGATTTCAGTTTGTATACCGGCCCCCTTACAATTAAATCCAATTCGTTAATATGCGCATATAGCGTTAATGATAAAGGCGAGAAGAGTTTTATTGTAACAACTAATCTTAAAAAGGTAAACTCCGAATTAAAAATTAAAATTTTGTCCCGCTACAATCCGCAATATAACGCTGGAGGAGACGAAGGGCTTATTGACGGAATACGCGGATTGCTAAATTTCAGGCTTGGAGGATGGCAGGGATATCAGGATACCGACTTCACAGCAATTGTTGACCTGGGTTCGCCTACAGAGATAAATTCAATTGGTGCAGGATTTCTGCAGGATGCAAAATCATGGATATGGATGCCAAAATATGCAGAGTTTTCCATTTCTGCCGATGGAGTAAATTTTGATACTTTAGGAATTGTATATAATGGCATGGAGGAAAATGATCTGACTCCCCGCATCTTGGATTTCGTTTATACTCCGGATAGCAAAAAGGGTAAAAAGGTGGCCAGATATATAAAGGTCTTTGCAAAGAACATCGGCACAATTCCCAAGTGGCACGATGGTGCCGGCGGAGAAGGATTTATATTTATTGACGAAATTTTTGTCAGGTAGATACAAACCCTATGAGACGACTATCACTTACTGCGATTGCTCTGTTTGTTTCTTTAATCTGTTTTGGAGAAGTTCATACGGAAAATATAAGCTCCGGATGGAAGTTCAGACAAGTTCCCGGCAAAGAAAACATTGCAAGGTTAGCATCTGTGTCAAATCGTGATGGCGTATGGCTCGATGCCATAGTCCCGGGTACGGTTCATACGGACCTGCTTGCCGCAGGCAAGATTGGAGATCCTTATTTCAGAACTAACGAGAAGGGTTTGCAGTGGATTGACAAGACAGACTGGGAGTATAAAACAAGCTTTACTGTTTCACGCGGAACCGCTTCAAATAAAAATATAATTCTGAGGTTCGAGGGGTTAGATACTTATGCAACAGCATTTCTTAATGGTGTTCAGATTTTAAGTACCGACAATATGTTCCGCATCTGGGAGGTGGATGTGAGAAAAATCATCAGAGCTGGAACGAATGAATTGGTTATACAATTTAAATCACCCATAACCGTTGGTCTGGAAAAACTGGAAAAGCTGGGATATTCATTGCCAGCATCAAACGATCAGTCGGAAAACGGAGGAGTCGGCGACAAAAGGGTGAGCGTTTTCACCCGAAAGGCGGGATATCATTTTGGATGGGACTGGGGGCCCCGTCTTGTTACATCGGGCATCTGGAGGCCTGTAAAGCTAATTGCCTGGAGTGGTTTGCGCATTACCGATATGTTCGTTGAACAGAATGAGACTAATATTTCTAATGAGTCAAAAGGGCAGCCTGTAAAATTGACGGCGAAAG
>Ga0209016_1003073_pt1 | contig 10302 bp, 6 predicted proteins | sample EPASupsiteSAE305_FD_187265 | JGI IMG/M metagenome (GOLD analysis project Ga0209016, IMG submission 187265) | Bioremediated contaminated groundwater microbial communities from EPA Superfund site, New Mexico - SAE3-05 (SPAdes) (version 2) | ecosystem: Environmental > Aquatic > Deep subsurface >...
AAAGCATGGATCTTCTCGAGATTAAAAATCTCAGCCTTTTCAAAGAAGGCCGGCCAATTCTGAACAACCTCTCCATGGACATCTGGGAGGGACACGTCCACGCCATCATCGGCCCGAACGGCGCCGGCAAGTCCACCCTCGCCAATACGATTATGGGACTCTCCGGGTACCGCGATTTTGAAGGCGATGTACTTTTCGAGGGCAAATCGATTAAAGCACTTCCCGTGGATGAACGCGCGCGGAAAGGCATCACCCTTCTCTTTCAGGAGCCGGCGCGGTTCGAAGGCCTGGGCGTAAGTCAATTCATCCTCGCCGGCGCGAAGGAAAAGTCACGCGCTGTCGTCGAGGACGCCCTTCAACACGCAGGCCTGTCGCCTGAAAAATATATGAAGCGAGCGGTCGATAAGACGCTGTCCGGAGGCGAGCGCAAACGCATCGAGCTCGCGTCGATCTACGCGATGAAACCACGTCTTGTGCTCATGGACGAGCCCGATTCCGGCGTCGACATCGATTCGGTCAAATATATCTTCGCGGTCATCAAAGAACTCCGGCATAGGGGATCGACCATCATTCTCATCACGCATAGCCCCGAAGTGCTGAAGCATGCGGACCACGCGTTTTTGATCTGCGCGGGGACGCTCGTCGACAAGGGCGAGATGTCGCGCATGTTCGATTACTTCAACGGGAAATGCGTGCCCTGCGTTCATGTCGGCCAGCCCACGGTGGATGCGGCGGTACAGCCGCTCGCGGCGAATTGAATTGCGGCCGGATGAACCGCCGCCAACAATAAGGAAAAATTATGGCTGAACAGGCAATTGTCGATAAAGAAGCGCTTCTTGAGGAATTATTGGCCTCGATCAATCAGCACAAATTTACGCCCGATGTCGCCCATGTCGAAATACATGGTAACCAGGTGTTGAACAAGAACTTGGTCGACGGGCTTATGGTCGAAGCAGAATCGATCGAAGATGGCGTAAAAGTGCACATCCGCGTCAAAAGTGGCGTGACTCTGAAAAATCCGGTCAATTTTTGTTTCGGGCTCATCCCCGAAAACGGCGTTCAGCGCATCATCATCGACACGGTGATCGGGGAAGGCGCGCACGCGAAATTCATCGCCAACTGTACCTTCCCCAACGCGGTCAATATTCAGCATCTTATGAACGCGACCATTACGGTTGAAAAGGGCGCTTCGCTTTCGTACTTCGAGCGCCATGTGCATGGGCCGAACGGCGGCGTGACCATCGTCCCCGTCACGAAAGTATTGGTCGGTGAAGACGCGCGATTTTCCACCGAATTCGAGCTCATCAAAGGCGCAGCGGGTGTCGTCGAACTTGAGTATGCGGCTGAAGTCGCAAAAAATGCCACGGTCGACATGATGACCCGCATCTTCGGGCGCGAGGGAGACCGCATCCACATAAAGGAAGCCGCCCACCTCTCAGGCGAAGGCTCCACCGGCGTGCTGACCAGCCACATCGCCCTCAAGAACAGAGCGTCCGCCACCATAGAAAACGAACTCATCGCCGACGCTCCCTATGCCCGTGGCCATGTCGACTGCAAGGAAATCGTGCAGGATGACGCGCGCGCACGCGCGATTCCGGTCGTCCAGGTGAACAATCACCTCGCACACGTGACGCACGAGGCCGCCATCGGCTCGGTCGACTCCAAACAGCTCGAGACGCTGTTGAGCCGCGGTCTGACCGAGGACGAAGCGACCGATTTGATTATTCAGGGGCTGTTGAGCTGAGGGGAAGGCGCCACAATTGTACTGCGGCCCTCATTGACGCGCGCCGGCCACGATCCGGTCACCGGCACTTTTTAAATTTCATTGCTGCCCAACCGAATCCGCTAGATGCCAGGGATACCGAAATTCAACCCCCTCGGGCAGGCTTACCGGTTTTTCCATTCCGCAGATAACAAGCCGCTTCGCAGAATACCGTTTCTGGAACTTAAACAGATTCTTGCAATCAGCGGGACGTGGTCTCAGTTTTGCTTCGACTGCGACCCTTCCCTCATCGATTATAAAATCAATCTCCTGGCCTTCAGTCGTTCGCCAGAAATGGAGACGCTCAATACCAAAACTTTTTCTCAATTCGGTGAACACGGCATTCTCGAAGAGAGCACCATCAAGAGGCAGAAATTCATATGCTCTGCACATAGCGAGTATGCCATTGTCCTCGAAGTATATTTTCGGAGTTTTTGTGAGTTCGGAACGAGCATTCCCCGAAAAAGGCCGCAGCCTCCGGATGATATATGTCTGTTCCAGAAGAAAAATATATTCCTCCACTGTCTCACGAGCCATTCTGAGACTTGAAGCAAGCTCGGACACCTGCGCCAGCGATGCAGCCTGATCAGCGAGAAACCGCAGCAGAGATTCAAAACGATCGGGATAACGTATTTTCCCCAACTCCCGCACATCGGTTTGAATATAAGTCTGGATAATCTGCCTGATGCGTCTTGATTTAGTGGCAATCTCTTTTGTTCTCGCCAGGCCGGGATAGGCCCCTGTTTCTGCGAAGTGTTGAAAAACAGGCCGAACCTCAAGATCGAGCTGCTCAGGCCATTCAGCGGAAAAATCATAATGCCTGCCGACAAACCTGCAATACTCGCCGAAATCAAGGTTGAACAATTCAAGCGGGATTGTCCGCCCCACGAGGGACTCACGGAACTTGCTCTTGATGGCAAAACTGGACGACCCTGAGACCGCAATCTTGAGATCATCACTGTGATGATCAAATAGAAGTTTGAGAAACCTGGAGGGATCACTCAGATATTGAATTTCATCGAGGGCAACGCTCAGATTTTGACGTGGATAGCCCCTTGCCTCAATATATCGAATAAAAGCCTCAACCCCGGATTCGCACAACGAAAGCATCGCCGGATCCTCCAGATCGAAATAAAGTGTCTGACGGCCTCTGTTTCTCTCTTCCTGAAGCCACCAATGGAGTGCTGTGGATTTTCCTGTCTGCCGCGCCCCATGCAGCACAAGAATAGCTTTTTCGTCGCTTAACGCGCGCATTATAGGAAATATGCGGCGATCGATGATTTCCATATCTTTATATGATCGGCATATTTTAATAATCTGTCAATCGTACTCTACAAATTATCCGATTTTTTGTAGAGTACGATTGACATTTACTGAAAAGAGAGGGGGCAGGCACCTCTGTCTACCGTAGCCGGGAGCCGCGCCTACCCGTATTACGCCCTCACTTTCTCCTACCCCGCCTGTTTGTGCTTTCTTTCCGCCGGGATTTCATACGCGCGGCTGCAGGCGTGGTAGTGCTCTTCGCCCGCGAGCGTGAGCTCCGGCTCGGGTTCACTTTTGCAGGCATCGGTGGCATAGGGACAACGAGTGTGGAAGCGGCAGCCCTGCGGAATGTTCGCGGGGCTCGGAATTTCTCCAAATATCGGCAATTCCTTGATGATGTCAAGTTTGCCGGAGACCGGCTCGGGGACCGCCTCGATGAGCGCTTGCGTGTAGGGATGCAAGGGGTTGTCGATGATGTCGTCGGCACGCCCTATTTCGACGATGCGCCCAAGGTACATGACGGCAATCCGGTCGGTAAAGTAGCGCGCCGTGGAGAGATCGTGCGTAATGTAGAGGTAGCTCAGGCCCAGTTCCTTCTGCACCTCCTTCATCATGTGAAGGATTTCGGCGCGCGTGGAGAGGTCGATCATAGAAACCGGCTCGTCGGCGACAAGCATCATGGGGTTCAGTATAAGTGTGCGCGCGGTGGCGACACGCTGGCGCTGTCCCCCCGAAAGCATGTGCGGCCAGCGTCCCATGAACTCATCCGGAGGTGTGAGTTTGACCTCTTCGAGCGCCTTTACGATCATCTTGGTGCGCTCCTCGATGGTCCCTTTCACCTTGTGAATGATCAGCGGTTCTTCCAGCACGTCTTTAATTTTGAATCGTGGATTCATCGATGCGTAGGGGTCCTGAAAGATCATCTGGACTTTGCGACGGTATGCAATGAGCTTCTCTTTGTCGAGATGTGTTACGTCCTCGCCGTTGAGGAAGATTTTGCCGCTCGTAGGTTCGATGAGCTTCATCACAAGCTTGCCGGTCGTGGTCTTGCCGGAGCCCGACTCCCCTATAAGGCCGAATATTTCCCCTCGCCGGATGTCGAACGAAATATCGTCAACCGCTTTTATCGGCTTTTTCTGCCCGCCTCCCCCAATCGATTGAGTAAAGCTCTGGTGTGGCTCGAAATATTTCTTCAGGTTTTTGATGCTCAATATAGTATCGGTCATAGATTCTCTCCTGTTCAGCCGCGCTGATGGAGCCAGCATGCGGACATATGGCCCGGCTCGATTTCGATGAGCGGCGGCTCTTCCTGGAAACATCTGTCGAAGGCTTTGTCGCAGCGTGGGTTGAAACGGCAGCCCTTGGGCGGCGCGATCAAATCGGGCGGAGTGCCCGGAATAAATTGAAGCTGCTCCACTTTTTTGAAAAGCCGCGGCGTGGCGGCGAGAAGACGTTCGGTATAAGGATGCGCCGGTCCCTGTGTGCCGTATATCTGCGCATTCGACCCAAGCTCGACAATCTTGCCCGCGTACATGACGCAGATGCGGTCCGATATCTCGGCCTCGAGCGCAAGGTCGTGGGTAATGAATATGAACGAAAGGGAGAATTGCTTCTTCAGCTTTTTCAACAGATTTATGATCTGCGCCTGCACGATGACATCGAGGGCGGTAGTCGGCTCGTCGAGGATCACAATCTCCGGTTTTAAAAAGAGCGCCGTCGCGATGACCGCGCGCTGTTTCATGCCTCCGGAGAGCTCGTGGGGATAGCGCTGCACAATCTCGGGCGACAGACCGACATAGCCCAAATATTCCGTTATGAGGCTCTCGGCGTCGGATCGCGACATATCGCTGTGTTCATTGAGCGTTTCCATCATCTGCCGGCCAATGGTGTACACCGGCGTCAGGCAGTTCATCGCGCCCTGGAACACCATCGAGATTTTCTGCCAGCGGATGTCTTTGCGCACTTCTCTTTCGGGAAGCGGAATGACATCGACACCATCGACGAGAATTTTACCACTGATGTACCGCCCTGGCGGCGTAGGCATCCTCAGAATGGAAGTTCCCAGACTCGTCTTGCCGCATCCGGACTCGCCGACGAGCCCTATGGTTTCGCCAGGCGTGAGCTCGAAACTGATATCATCGATGGCGCGCACGGCACCCTTGGACGTAAAATAGTGCATTTGAAGATTTTCAACTTTTAGCAGGCTGTTCATGTGAATTACCTTGTTTTGAGTTTCGGATGGAGTATCTTGTCCATCGAGAAGCCGAGGAACGCGAACGTCATCCCCATGATCGCGATGAGGAGGCCCGGCGGTAAAACCCACCACCAGATGCCCTTGAGAATGGCCGCGCCCTGCATGGCGTCGTGCAGAATCTGACCCCAGGTGACGATCGTCGCGTCGCCGAGCCCCAGAAGGCTGACTGAAGACTCATAGACAATCGCGCTTGGCACCGACAGCGCCATCGACGCGAAGCTGTAGGGAATGAGGATGGGCACCATGTGTTTGAAGATGATCCGGCTCTTCTTCGCCCCGAGCGCCTTGGCGGCCTCGATGTATGTCTCTTCCTTGATCTGAAGGGCCATCGACCGTACGGTCATCACCGAACCCGTCCAGAAGAAGAGAACCATCACCGCGATCAGCATCCAGATGTTCGGCTTGAAGATGGCCGAAATGACGATGAGCACCGGAAGCACAGGCATTGAGTTCACAATCTGGTAGATAAACTGCATGACCGAATCGACGGTACCGCCGAAATATGCCGAAATAATGCCGTACATGACGCCGATCAGCACCGAAATCGCCGATGTCAAAAGGCCAATGAGCAATGCCCATTTGAGGCCCGCGACGAGCCCGGAGAACAGATCGCGCTTTGAATCATCCGTGCCCAAAAGCCCCGAGACCGAGCCCGTTACCACGACATAGGGTTTCTGAACATCAGAATTTTCAGGATCCAGAAGCATGGCTTTTACCATGAGTTTATAATTGCCTTTGAGAGGCCTGAATTCCCTGGCCATGCCCTCTCGGGCGGTATTGAACAGAATATCGTTGGTTCGCAGGCTCTTCCCTGAATACTGTTCAAGCGCACCTTCACTCTCGTAGTTCTTTATGAATGTGAAAGCCGCTTCGCGTCCATCATTGTCAACTGAAATCCTGATGTCCTGACCCGCCAGGCCCTGTTCAAAACGCTGCCCAAGATCCAGTGTCGTCCCGTCGGGACGTTCGACAGACACCTGAAAAGGAATGTCTCCATGGCCGGTAATATGGAAAATGACATCGAGAGGAGCCTTGTCGGCGGTGTAATGATAGTCAAACGTATAGGTGACGAGCTTGACGCCGCCGTCCAGGTAGGCCTCTTCTTTTTCCCCGTCGTCGAGGCGGACGGTCACCGGCGCTTTCAGTTTCGTAAACGCGTTGGTCCACGCCGGCGGCGCGCTTGCCGAATTGTCCTGCCAATAGTCTATACTCCGCCACTTGCTGTTCGCTTCTTTCCAGGGAAGAATAGCCGGTTCGAAGATCACCACAAGCAGCGACAAAATCAATATCGCGAGGCCGACGAGGCCGGAGCGTTCCTTTCTGAATTCCGACCAGAACTCTGAAATTCTATATTTCGTGTCGCCGAGGTTCATGCTTTGCCTCCCACCTTGATGCGCGGATCCATAAAGCCATAGGTGAGATCCAGCAGGATAAGACCAATCTGGTATATCCCGACGGTGATGGCAAGATCGCCCATCAGCACTGGGATGTCATTCTGCTGCACGGCGATCCAGTACAAATTGCCGAGGCCGGGCCATGAAAAGATACCCTCGAAAATGATGGCGCCTGAGATTGAACTCAGCAGCGACAGCACCGACATGGTGATGAGAGGAGGTGCGGCAGTGCGCAGCGTATGGCCGAACAACACTTTATTTTCGGGAATGCCTCGGGCGCGCGCCGCCATAATATAATCTTCCTGAAGGATGTTCAGGACAATATTCCTCACCACATACGAGATTCCCCAAAAACCAATGACCACCAATGTCAAAAGCGGCAAGGTCATATGCCACAACAAATCGATAAAATACATGATTCCCTGAGGCGGAGGCACCGAATGCATGCCCGCGGAAGGAAAGATTTTCAATTGATAGACAAAGAACATGATGAGAATCATCGCGACCCAGAATGTCGGCATGCCATAGACGATCATGGTGAGAAGGCTCGTAGTTCGGTCGAGCGAACCGCCAGGCTTCTGGGCTTTCTTGAGTCCGAGAATGATGCCGACGATGATCTCGATCACGGCGGCAAGCGTAAAAAGAATGAGCGAACGCGGGAGCGCCTCGCCAACGATGGTGAGCACCTCACGTTCACCCCGGGATGACTTGATGATGGTCGATTTCCCAAAATTGAAGGTAAGGGTGTTCCAGGTACGGTATAAAATCCGCTCCATGAAGGGGCGGTCCAGACGATACAGATGAATGAGATCATCCCGGCGCTGTTGCTGAAAGCGCTGAATCGCCGCCGGCTGCATGTTCTTGAGGCGCATCGTTTCGGCCCGCACCTGCTCCTCAATATTAGATCGCATCGTCTGCTCGTTCACGGTATTGAAGAGGACAGACATGATAAAAATGATGATCACATAGGTAAAAATGCCTTTCAGCACACGCTTGAGGGCAAACCACTTGTACATAAAGCCACCTGTTCTTTCCGATTACGTATGTAGAAATCGCCTCGCATTTTATAATCGAGTAGTGTATGCAAAAGAAAAGGGGGCGCCGCCGCCTTCGCGGCAGCGCGCCCTTCATTCAATTAACTTAGAACACCACGAGCGAAGAAGCCTGGACGGCCGGCGATTCAGTGTTGAATACCGACTGCACGACGAGTGTATACGCACCTGCCTTCAGGGCACCGAGATCCTTCGCGGGGATGACGGCCTGGAAGCTTCCGGCGCTGACATACTTCGCGGTATAGACCTTTTCGGTGTTGTCGGCAAGGATCAGCGTTACCGTGACCTTTGCCTTGTTGTCGGCGGCTTTCGCCGTGTCATCAGGATAGGTGACCGCGGATATCTGCACGTCTATCTTGGCATCGGCGTTGCGCTGGGCGGTAGGCGGAACCTTCACGTCATCGATGCGGGTGAGGGTCGTGCGGAAGAGTTTCGGGAAGTAATCCGCGCGGTACGGATAATCCCTGAAGGCCGAGAGCTCGATGTAGTTCGCGTTGTAGTCGACCTTGCTGATGAAGAAGGGGCCGTTGGAGATGTAAGCGTTGCCATAGGTGTCGATGAACTTGATCGCGGCGTTGTAGCGCGCCACGGCCTGCGCCGGGGTCACCCACTGCTTGATCGAGTCGGGTACGTACTTGGCGGCCGCGAAATCCTGCAGCTTGGCCTTGATGTCGGCGACGCACTTCGGGTTGATGACATCCACCTCGGTGACCGATGGGTCGTAGGCGAAAGTATACTGCGTGCCGGACTTCGAGCCCTCCGCGACGAGCTTGGCGAGCGCCTCATAGATTTCCCAAGAGACCAGGGTCGAGCGGCCGGGGTTGCCAGCCTTCGGGGAAACGACACCGGTCGCGGCGACTCTGTCCTTGTCCATCGGCCAGTTGAAGTCGAAATAGGAGGTGAATGAACCATCCTTGTTCAGCACCACACCCTTGGAAACGGGCAGGGTGGACTGATACTGGGAGGCGTAGGCCTCATCGTAGTACTTGTCGCCGTCGCCATCCTTGTTCGCCCACTCATAGGCGAAGGCGGTCGCGTACATGATGTCGGCGATCGTGACCGGCTGGCCGTCGTGCCACTTACCGTAGATGTACTGCACGCCCGAAAGCTTGCTGTAGGCTTTCATGGCAGAGTTCTTCACATAGTCGTACGTTCCGTCGCCCACATCCTTGTATTCGACGCCAGTCTCCCATTTCTTGGTCTTGGAATTGAAGATAAGGGCTGCCTTGTCGACATCGATGAGACCTGTGGGAGGCTCGCCTTCCTTGCCCGCGGCAACCTTGGTCTCGACATTCTTGAGGTCGTATTTTACGCGCAGCGGCGTATCCTTGGCCGCGTTGGGGGACTCGAAGGTCGAGGGGTCGGTGCACGCCCCGAAGATCGCTGCTGAATAGACATCGGAGAAGCCGTCGACGCCGACGGGGTCCCATGAGCTCATGAAGAGGCCGCCGCGCGCCGAATACTGGGTGATATGGAGAACCTTTTCGCCCTTGCTATCCGGCTTGATGTCGGCGGAGCGGACAGACCAGTCGTTGAGGCCGTCGCCAAGGCCGTAGAGCATGCGCGCGTCGAAGCGGGCCTTGTTCGCGACATAGTACTGAACCTGGCTGCACACGTAGATGCGGACCGCTTCCTTCAAGGCCATCTCCTGGACCTTCATGTTGTCGTTCCAGTACTCGTCGCTGGTGAGGAACCAGCCGTTGATGTTTTTCTGCGCGATGCGGTCGATCTCCTTGTTCTCGTAGTTCCAGAACCCTTCCGTCTGGCCGCCCGGCATATAGCCATAGTACGGAGCGTACATCTGGCTTATGGAGACATCCCACCAGGCGCGGGTCGCGCCGGCGCCCCAGCCCTCGGTGTACATCGACCACTCCCAATCGGTAGGATCACTGGAATAAGCGAGCTTGCCGGCCTTCGAGCGGTCGTACTCGAGACGCTCCACCTTGAGACCGGCCTTTTCGAGCTGATCGGCGATATAGCGGCCCTCGAGGAGGCGGCCCGTCGGATCGTCGACGCGGATCATGAATCGGATGGTCACCGGCTCGCCGTTGTAGGTCCAGAACTGTCCGGATTTTACGAGCTTGCCCTTGTTTTCGGGCAGATTGGCGGCGGCTTTCATCGCGGTGTCGATGTCCTCGAGCGCCTTCTTTTCGTTGCCGCGCACCGTCATGCCGAGCTTCGCGGGAACGAGGTTGAAACGGTAGGTCCCGGGCTGTCCCGGAGTCTCCGCGGTGATCGCGGGCTCGCCGGCGCCGAGCAGAATCTCATCGACGATCTTCTTGCGGTCGATGAGCCAGTTGATCGCGTAGCGGACGTCGCGGATGGCGAGCGGATTGAAGATCGTGCGGCCGTCTTTGGTCTGGAACGTATATGGCGCCTCATTGGGTATGGGGTTCAGGAGCAGAGACCAGGATCCGGACGGCACGGCGTAGGTGGAAAGCTTGTCCAAATCCGCCGACTGAATACCTTTATAGGTCTTTCCGTCGATACCGGTAAAGAAGACATCGGTCTTCCCCTCCGCGGTATCCTTGATGGCGATGGTCTGATCCATCCTCACATCATAGATAACCTTGTCCG
>Ga0209016_1003075_pt1 | contig 10291 bp, 9 predicted proteins | sample EPASupsiteSAE305_FD_187265 | JGI IMG/M metagenome (GOLD analysis project Ga0209016, IMG submission 187265) | Bioremediated contaminated groundwater microbial communities from EPA Superfund site, New Mexico - SAE3-05 (SPAdes) (version 2) | ecosystem: Environmental > Aquatic > Deep subsurface >...
TGCCTGGCGATGGACCCCGAAATCATCCTGTTCGACGAGCCCACCTCGGCGCTGGACCCGACCATGGTCAGCGAGGTGCTGTCGGTTATCCGCCGCCTTGCCAAAGAGGGCATGACAATGGCGATTGTCACCCATGAAATGGATTTTGCCCGGGACGTCTCCAACCGGGTGCTGTACATGGACGAGGGGCGCATCTACGAAGAAGGGACGCCCCGGCAGATCTTCGAGAATCCGCGCCGGGAAAAGACACGGGCCTTCATCGACCGGATCCGCAGTTTCAACTATCGCATCGGCTCGCCTGAATATGACCTCTACGCCATGAATGCCGAGATCGAGGCTTTTTGCGAAAAGCAGATCCTCCCCCGAAAGACCCGGCACAACCTGCTGCTGCTTGTCGAGGAGCTCCTCCAGATCTACAACCCGTACTTAAGCGCAACGCTCCTTGACCTCACTCTCGCGTACTCCGAGAAGAAAGAGACTCTGGAGCTTGTCTGCGAAAGCACGGGCGAGGCGATCAACCCGCTTGATCCCAACCTGTTACCGGATGAACTGGGTTTGACCATCATCGACAGTCTGGCCCAAAGCATTGCGTACAGCCGAGTGAACGACAAAAACAGAATAACGGTGTTGATGAACAAGGGATGAATCGTGCCGGGCGCCCATCCAACCCGGCTCCTTGCCAATAAGTGAATTGAAGAAATCTATCCCCTTTATACGAGAAGCCCAAAGGAGCAAAATATGGACCTGCAGATCCAAAAGGAATCAAACGCAACCGCGGTCACCATAACCGGCCGGCTTGATGCCGTGACCGCGCCGGAATATGAAAAAAAGTTCAATGAACTGATTGCCGGTGCGGAGACCTGTTTCGTGGTTGATTTTGATCAGCTCGACTACATCAGCAGCGCCGGTTTACGGGTACTGCTGGCCACTGCCAAGCGTCTCAAGGTCAAAGGCGGGCAAATTCGTTTTGCCAATGTCAAGGGTGCGGTCAAGGAGGTGTTCGATATCTCCGGATTTGGCTCTATCTTCCAGATGGACGATTCGGTGGAAGCAGCGCTCGCCAACCTTCCCGCCTGACCATGAAATGGGAGAGGATACACTGTGCGGCGACCTTGGAGCATTTGGCCCTGGCGACTGAATTTGTCGAAGAGTGTGCCGACCGCTTCGCTCTTGCGGTCAAAAAGAAGTTCGGGGCGTTGATTGTCGTGGAGGAGGCCTTTGTCAATATCTGCAGCTATGCCTATCCGGAGGGCGGCGGGGAGGTTGCGCTTGCCTGCGGAGCCGACGACGATACCTTTGTGCTGGAAATTGCGGATAAGGGAGCTCCATTTGACGTGCTGTTGCTCCCCGACCCGGATACGACCCTGGATCTCATGGATCGCGAGATCGGCGGTTTGGGGGTTCATTTCATCCGTAAACTGCCGGACCGAGTCAGTTACAGCCGGGAAAACGGGCAGAATATATTGCGGATGGTTTTCAATCGCAGGCAAGGGAGCATGTCTGCTCACCCCAAACCTTGAACGACAGCGCACAGTGAAAATCTCCGATGCCGGCTCTCTTCGATTGAAGACCCTCAATGATTTTGTGCGATATCTTAACGCGACGGTATAACTATGGATAGAATTGAAGCGCTCAGCCTTCTTGCCCGCGATCGCCGGACTGTTCCTGAAGGAGAGGGATATACGGCGGCCTATTTCGAACCTTCCGACGGACCGGGCGTAGCCCGGCTGTTCTACGCCGTCTATGGCGACGGCTATCCCATCGATACCTACTACATCCCCGAACGCCTGGCGGAAGAAAACCGTCTGGGGAACATTCGCAGTGTGGTGGCGCGCACGGCTTCCGGCGACGTGGTGGCCCATGTCGCCTTGTATCGCAGTTCCCCGCCCAACCCGCATCTCTATGAATACGGGGTGGGACTGACCCTGCCGAGTTACCGCTCCACCATGGCCTTTTTCCGCACGACCCAACTGATTATGCAGCTGGTGGGAACAGATGGCATTGATGGTTTTTACGGCGAGGCGGTCTGCAACCACATCATCACCCAGAAGCTTTCCCGGCATGCGAAAGCGCTCGAAACCGCCGTGGAACCGGCCCTCATGCCGGCCGAGGCGTACGAGGCCGAGCAGAGCGCCATGGGCCGGGTGGGATGCATGGTCTATTCCCGGGTGGACGTTGATGGCCGCAGAAACCTCTATCTGCCCGCTCCGTATCGGGATGAGCTGGATTTCATCCTGAACGGCTTGAACCTCGACCGTGCATTGATGGCGTCCGACCTCACGCTTCCCGACGGCAATGGTGCAATAGAAGTGCAGCGCTTTGACTTTGCCGGAGTTGCGCGCTGCACGGTCACAACCCCGGGTGCGGGCCTCACGGTGCGGTTGGCTGCACTGGAGAAGGAGCTGCGAGCCGACAAGTACGCCCTGATCCAGTTCTTCGTGGATCTGGGGAAACCTGGTCCGGCGGAGTTGTGGAGCAGTTGCGGGGCCAGGGCTTTTCCTTCGGCGGTCTGCTGCCCATCTGGTTTGGTGACGACGGTCTCTTGATGCAGAAGCATTTTGTTGACCCCGATTTTGGAGGGATGAAAATCCACTCCGACCGCGGACGTGACCTGGCGGAGCTGGTCCGGGCCGATTGGGAGCGAACCGGCGCACAAACAGAGGCGCATGTATACAACAAGAGCGCAAAATAAACGGGGGTCCCGATGAGACAACAGCCTGTCGAACAGCAGGGCGTCAGGGCGCGCATCCCCTTCAGCGCCCCCTTCCTCCCCCTGGCGATGGAGTTCATCGAGAAGGGGGCGCACGGTTTTGGTTACAATGACCGGGAGACCGGCGGCATGGTGCTGGCGATGGAGGAGTTGTTTTCCTTTTACGTCTCGCAGGCGGCCAGCAAATCGGCAATAGAGATCGAACTGGAGGATCAGGGCTATCGCCTGGCGCTGATCCTTGCCTTTCGCATGGCCGATCCCGACATGCGCGCCTTTAATCTGACCTGGAACCTCAGCCCGGACAGCGAGGAATCGTTGGCCATGCTCGGGCCGATGATTGCCGCCCGCAGTGTATCCAGTCTGCGGCTCGATTTCGGCGCCAACGAGCAGGTGGTGCTGCGCATGACCCGGGACCGCGATTATGCACCGGCTCGCGCCGTGCCGCTCCCCCCGTCCGAGGTTGCCGGTCCGCTCCGGCTGCTTGATCCTTCTGCTGACGACCTGAGCCACTTTGCCGCCATGGCCGCGGCCTCCGGCACCCCTTTCCTGCCACCCTTTCTATCTCGTCCGGCTATGGCGGCTGCCATGCTTTCGGTTGGCCACCTGAGCGCGCTTCTGATCGCCCGCGGCGACTGGATGGTGGGCGGGGTGTTGTGGCGACCGCTGACCGACTCCTGCCTGGAGTTATACGGCCCCTATATGTTCACCGGCGACCCGGACGACCAAGGGCTGGCCCTGTTGCTGGATGAGGCGGTCGGACGCATCTCCCGCTCCGGCTACCGGGGTCTGGTGCGGCGGCAAGGACCGCTGGCCGGGCATGAGCGTTTTTTCGACTTCCTGGGAGAGTTGGCCTTGCGCGGACTCAGCAATGCTGCGGCCCGCAGCACCTACTATTACCGGCAACTGAAAGAAGAAAGCGGCGGCGCGGTTTATTGCAGCGGTTCGCTGGCGGCTTTCCTGGGCGAGCAGTACGACCGCCTCTGCCTCCCCCGGCAGGTGCGGGAATCGCTCATTGATCTTGCCCGGATGCGCCCCGCCTCGGTGCTGTCGGTGGAATTGGAACCTGCCCGCTCCCTGGCGATCATCCGACCCCTCTGCGCCGGCAAGGACATGGCTGCCAACCTGACCGCCCATCTCGACCTGCTGCGGGGCGAGGGAATCGACAATTTCCTGGTTGAAATCAACACCGGCCGCAGCGAGGATACCGCCTTTGTGACCGCCCTGGAGGAGACCGGCTTTCTCCCGCGCCTGGTGATCCCGGATGCCGGACAGGGAGACCTGGTGATCTACGACCATCCAGACAAGGACATGGCGGCATGAATCTGGATGCGCTCATTCCCGACTATGTCCGCCGTTTTCAGGCCTACATCCCCAGCAAACCCGATCACCTGCTGATGCGGGAGTACGGCACCACGCTGCTGCATCGCCTCAACAACAACGAAAACCCCCTGGGGCCGCCGCCGGCTGCCGCCCGCGTCATTGCCGCCTTTCCTCCGGAACGGGCCGCCATTTACCCCAGCGGCGATTCCTATGATCTGCGCGAGGCCCTGGGCCTTCGTTTTGGTATTACTCCCGACCGTTTTCTGGTGGGCAACGGCTCCTGCGAAGTGATCTCCTCGGTCATCAAGGCCTTCTGCCAGCCAGGCGACAACATCATCACCGCGGATAAGACCTTTGCCGTCTACGAATGGGTGGCCGAGTTTTCCGGGATCGAGGCCCGTCTGGTGCCGTTGCAGGACTACGCCTTTGACCCGCAGGGAATGCTGGACCGGATCGACCGCAACACCAAGATTCTCTTTGTCTGCAATCCCAATAATCCCACCGGCGCCTACTGGACCCGGCAGGTACTGATCGATTTCTTGGAACAGGTTGGCCAAAACCGGATCGTGGTGGTGGACGAGGCCTATCGCGAGTACGTAGAAGACCCGGAATATCCCGACACCATCAGCCTGATGGAGCGATTCCCCAATCTGGTAGCCTTTCGCACTTTCTCGAAAATGTATGCCCTGGCCGGATTGCGCAGCGGCTATCTGGTGGGAACGGAGGCGGTGGTGGAGGTGGTGCGGCGCACCAGCGTGGCCTATTCCGTCAATGTCCAGGCGCAGCAGGCGGCGCTGGCCGCTCTTGTTGACGACCAGGAACATATCGCCGCCACCCGTGCCCTGGCGCGGACAGGAAAGGCCTTTCTCCGGGGAATTTGTGATACGCTCTGCCTGGAAACGGTCTGTGGCGAAGGCAATTATCTGATGATCCGGACGCCGATCAACGACATGCTGATGTACCGGCGCCTGATGAAGCGGGGGATGATGGTCCGCACCATGACCGGATTTCGTTTTCCGGGCTGGATTCGGGTCACGCTCCGGGAAATGGCCGTGATGGAGTGTTTTGCCGAGGTGCTGGCCGAGGAAATACGGGCAATTCGGATGCAAGGGGGAGCACGGTGACAACAGAGAGAAAGCCTCTCGCAGTGGGCCAACCGGAAATTCGCGGCGATGCTGTGGCCAAGGCAGCCGGACGGGAACGGTATGCCGCCGACCTCTACCCGGACGGTTGCCTCTGGGCCGGTGCGGTCCGGGCCGACATTCCGTGCGGGCGGATCACGTCGATTGCAACGACTGCCGCCTCGGCCCTGCCCGGTGTTATGCGGGTGCTGACCGCGGCCGATGTCCCCGGCGCCAATCGGCAGGGCATCATCCACAAGGATACGCCGGTCCTCTGCGATACGAGAGTGCGCTACTGTGGCGACCCCGTTGCCCTCGTGCTGGCGGAGAGCAAGGAGGCGCTGTCGGCCGCCCTCCGGCTGGTGCGGGTGGAAATCGAGCCGCTGCCCGGTGTTTTCGACCTGGATGCGGCCCTGGCTGCTGATGCGCCACTGTTGCACGACGACCGTCCCGGCAACCTGCTGGCGCAGGCAACCATTCGCAAGGGCGATGCTGAAGCCGGGTTTGCCGGGTGTGCGGTTGTGGTGGAGGGAGCCTTCAGCACCCAGGTGCAGGCCCATGCCTTTCTGGAGACCGAAAGCGGCATTGCCCGGATGGAAGAGGATGGCGGCCTGTTGCTGGAGGTTTCCACCCAGTCGCCCTTCCGCGACCGGTTTGAGATCGGGCAGGCCCTGGACCTGCCCTGGAACAACATCCGGATTGTCGCCCCCTCCCTGGGAGGCGGCTTCGGCGGCAAGGATGGGGCTACCGTGCAGTGCCTGCTGGGGCTCGCCGCGCTTCATGCCAACGGCCGCTGGGTACGGATGCAGTGGGATCGGGAAGAGAGCTTCCGGGCCGGCTACAAACGACATGCCTGCCGCATGACCTATCGGGTCGGTGCCGCGGCCGACGGCACGCTGCTGGCGCTGCATGCCCGGCTCCGGTACGACACCGGCGCCTATGCCCATCTGGGGGCCGAAGTCATGGAACTCGGCATGGAACACGCCGGCGGCCCCTACCGGATTCCCCATGCCCTGATCGAGGGCTGGTGCGTTCATACCAACAACCCGGTGGGCGGAGCGATGCGGGCCTTTGGCGTCTGCCAACCCACCTTCGGTTTTGAATCGATGATGGATCTGCTGGCGGAAAAATTGGCTATGGACCCCCTGGAGCTGCGGATCAGAAACGCCCAGGTACAGGGCGATGAAAACTGCGCCGGGATGCGGCTCGACACCTCCACCGGCATCAAGGGATGCCTGGAACAGCTGGGGCGGCATCCATTGTGGCAGCAGCGGGAACAATGGAAAGCCGCCGCGCCGCCCCACAAAAGACGCGGCGCGGGACTTGCCGCCATATTCAATGCTGCCGGCTACGGCGGCGGGGTACGGGATGGGGCCATCGCCAAGATCGAACTGACCCCGGAAGGAGAGTTCATTGTTCATAACGCCGTCACCGACATGGGGCAGGGGAACTCCGCCGCGTTCCAGCAGCTTGCCGGGCATGTCCTTTCCCAGGATGCCTCACGCATGCACCTGCGGCAGCCCGATACCCGGAGCGCCTACCCCTCGGGTTCATCGTCCGCCGGCCGCACCACCTACACCTACGGCAAGGCCTTGATCAAGGCCGCGGAAGAGATGCGGGCCCGCCTGATCAACTGGGCCGGGATGATCCTGTTTCTTCAGGATGACGAAGGGTTGGAGCCGGAGCCGGGCAGGGTGGTGCATCGGCCCAGCGGGCGAAACGTTTCCCTGGCTCGGCTGGCGGCCATCATGCAGCCGGAAGAACGCGTCTGTCTGGGGCAATTCGTGGCCCCCACCTGCAAAGAGGTTCCCCCTACGGCCAACGGATTTTTTATCGGTTTTCCCCATGTCATCTTCGGCTACGGCGCTCACCTGGCGCTGGTTGAAACGGATCTGCTGACCGGAACGGTTGAGGTTCAGGGGTATCTGGCGGTCACCGACGGCGGCAGCGTATTGAATCCCGGCATGTTTCACCAGCAGGTGCACGGAGGGGTCGCCCAGGGGATCGGTTATGCCCTCATGGAGGATTTTGTGGTGGATCGGGGCCAGGTCAAAACCGGCGATCTTGCTTCCTATCTCATTCCCGGCAGCCTGGATGCGCCGGACATCGTTTCCCTTATCCATCCGGGAGAACCGGAAGCCACCGGTCCCTTTGGCATGAAGGGCATCGGCGAGGTGGCCATGAACGGTCCTTTGCCGGCCATCGCCAATGCCGTGGCCGATGCCTGCGGGGCACGAGTCTGTCAGGGGCCGATCACGCCGGAACGGGTGTTGTCGGCGATTGTCCCCGGGTCCAGCGGGAGTGATGAATGAAGGGGGCAGAGGGGTTCAATGTTCAGACCCTTGCCGAAATAGCTGCCTTTGTGGATACGCACAGCGCCGCCTGAGGGTTGTGCCGATTTTTTTCAATGCCAAGGCCCTTCTCCACCGGCGAGAAGGGCAAAACGCGAAAGGATACACAATGTGTGAGAAGATACGGCCCGCAGCCGCAACACAGCCCGTAGTTTTTACCCTCAACGGCAGTACCGTTGCAACAGGGGTCCGGGACGACCGCCGGGTGATCGATCTCCTGCGGCAAGACCTGAAACTGACCGGCACCAAGGAAGGGTGCGGCACCGGCGAATGCGGTGCCTGCACGGTTTTGGTGAATGGCGAGCCGAAGCTGGCCTGCCTGCTGCTTGTGGCCCAGTTGGAGGGCAGGGTGGTGGAAACGGTGGAGGCGCTGGAACAGACCAAAGAAGGCCAAGGCCTGATGACTGCCTTTGCCGAAGAAGGGGCCGTGCAGTGCGGCTACTGCATCCCCGGCATGGAGATGGCGTCTCTGGCCCTGGTGCGGCATGGAGAAACCCTGAGCCGGGAGCAGATTCGACAGGGGCTCTCCGGCAACCTCTGTCGCTGCACCGGGTATGTCAAGATTGTGGATGCGGTCGAACGCGCGGTGCGGGAGTGCTCCGCCCCATGAAACAGGTCCTGTTTCCCACCACTCTCGATGCCCTGTTTAGGCTGCTGGCAGAGCTGCCGGAAAGCCCCATCATGGCCGGCGGCACCGATCTGCTGGTATCGTTGCGTGCTGCCGATCGGGAGAAGCGGCCGCTGATCGCCCTGGAACGCCTGGAGGAATTCTCCGCCGTTTCCGCACAACCGGACGGCGGCGTCAGCATCGGCCCCTGCGTTTCCTTCGGCCGGATCATGACCCATCCCCTGCTGGCCGGACGCTACTCGATTCTGACCCAAGCCGCCGGCACCGTCGGCGGCCCGGCCATCAGGAACATGGCCACCTTGGGCGGCAATATCGTTACCGCCTCGCCCGCCGGCGATTCCCTGCCGCCCCTCTATCTGTTGGCAGCGGTTCTTGAAATCAGCGCCGCAAGCGGCTCCCGAATCCTGCCGATTGACCGGTTCATTTGCAGTCCGCGCACAACCGTGCTGCAGCCGGGGGAGGTCATCAGCCGCATCCTCCTGCCGCCGCCCGGAGCATGGGATCTCCAGTGGTTTGAAAAGGTGGGCAAGCGTCGATCCCTGGCCATCGCGGTGGCCTCCCTGGCCGCCATGATCCGGCTGGAGGGGGAGTGCGTGGCCGACGCCCGACTGGCCTGGGGGAGCGTCGGCCCGACGGTGCTCCGCTGCCCAGCGGCGGAACAGGCGCTGATCGGCCGTCCCTTGTCCGGGAAGTCCCTGGCGACAGCAGCCGGATATGCACGGGAAACGGTACGGCCGATTGACGACCTGCGCGCCTCGGCGGCGTATCGGCGCGCGGTTGCGGGCAACCTGCTAATGCGGTTGAACCTGCGCGCGTCTTTGTGATGAAGGGAGAATTGGAATGAATGTTTTTGCATCGACCCCGGCCGTGCAGACGCAGAGGATGGCCTCCGGGGTGGCTGCCAAGCCGGCGACCCGATTTGGGGAGGAGCTTTATGGCTGATCGTTCCGCGCTGTTCTCCGCCGGCTTCCTGGCCATTAATCTCCAGTTTGCCCTGGTCGCGGCCATTGCCGCGCTTTTCTTCGCTTTCTCCGGATATCTCCAGCTCCTGGGAGTCAGTCCGGCCACCGCCGGTTTCATCATCAGCGCCGACGGGCTGGCCGCCTTGATCGTTCAACCGCTGTTGTCGCCGGTGGTGCATGCCGGTTCGGCCCGCCGCTGGCTTTTCGGGGGGTCGCTGCTGCTCTCGGCAGCCCTGTTCATGCTGGGCCAGGTTACCGCTGTGCCGCTGCTGGTGACGGCACGCCTTCTCCAGGGGGTCGGGTTCGTCTGTGTGCTGGCCTCGCTGGTTACCCTGCTCGTCGGCTTCATCCCCCGGGAAATGAGCGGGCGTGCCTTTGGCTGGGTTTCGCTCATCCGTTTGATCCCCTATGCGGTCATTCCTTTTCTTTTCGATCTGCTGGCCCTCGCCCCCTCCTCGTTCGGGAAGGTGCTGAACGTGGCCGCCCTGGTAGCCCTGATCCCGGTCCTGGTCCTGCTGTTGCCAGCGGCGCAGCGGGCGGGAACACCGGACGATTCGCGTCCGCCCGGCCTGTCGGGCATGGCCGCCAGCCTGCGCTCGCCTTCGGTGCTGTTGCTGCTGCTTTCAGCCCTGCTGTTTTTCTGCGGCTATGCCGCTATCTTCTTTTTCCTCAGACAGTTCGGCCTTACCCTGGGCATTGCCAACAGCAGTCTCTTTTTCACCATTGCAACCGTGGTGATGATCGTGGTCCGCCTTGGAGGGGGCTGGCTGTTTGACCGCTACAATAAAACCCTGCTCGGCGCTGCCGGATTGTTCACGGCTGCCCTCTGCTACGGGCTGCTGCCGCTGTGCGATTCCAGCCGGGTGTTGTTTTTCATCCTAGCCGGAGTCTCCGGTCTCGGCTGGGGCATCGCCATGCCGCTCCAGGCCGCTGCCATGTTCGATATTTCCGCACCTGCTGTCCGCGCCATGAACCAGAATCTGTTGATTGTAATGATGCAGGGAGGGTTCTTCCTCGGCCCGTTTGTGGGTGGCCAGCTGATAGCCCGTTGGGGCTATACGGCTCTCTTTGCCAGTCTTGCCGTAACAACACTGGTCGCAGGGGGGATGATGATGGGGATCAAGGCGCCAAAAGCGGCGGAAGGGGGCGCAGGATAGAAAAAACGGATACTCAATAACAAGAAAATTCCGTATAAATAA